>LFRM01278298.1_pt2 | contig 30631 bp, 27 predicted proteins | sample 618341 | NCBI WGS metagenome assembly LFRM01 (sample SAMN03654438, study PRJNA283298) | anaerobic digester metagenome | isolation source: pool of bioreactors CSTR01a, CSTR02a, and CSTR03a thermophilic anaerobic... | place: Denmark: Kgs. Lyngby | collected 2014-05-21 | reverse complement strand
ATAAGAAGATATACAGGAGAGCCCATCAGTGAAGAACATCTTAGGCTTTTGCTGAAAGCCGGGTTCAGCGCACCCTCGGCGCACAACAGACAGCCATGGCATTTTGTGGTGGTGAGAAACCGGTATACTTTGGAAGAGATAGCCCGGCAACATCCCTATGCCAAAATGCTCCCCCAGGCGGGATGCGGCATTATTGTCTGTGGGGACAGGAGCGAGGAGGAGAGGTTAGGCTTTTTGATTGAAGACTGCTCAGCCGCTATTCAGAACATTCTCCTTGCTGCTCACGGCTTGGGACTGGGTGCTGTATGGTGCGGTTTGTATCCGGCTGAGGAACGGGCGCAGGTTGTTGCAGAGGTTCTGAATATCCCTTCAGGCATCATCCCGGTTGGTCTGGTAGTGGTGGGGCATGGTGATGAGAAAAAACAGGGCGTGGATCGGTTTGATGAAAAAAGAGTTCATTATGACAAGTGGCGCACCGATGATTAGTGCTGGGTTCTTATAAGTATTTTCCGGGAGTGATGTTATGGATAATAACAGCTTACTGGAACTGGAAAGCCGGCTTTCAGCCCTGCCTGCCCTTGAGGAGCGCCTGCAGAAGCTGCATGACAGAATATTTCAGGCCAGAGCCGAGGTTGAATCATTGTTTGAACAATATGAGAAAGAGGAACTGGATGTAGAGCGGATCAAGAAAGAGTCCTTCTCGACCACCCTGCTGAAGCTTATAGGAAGGCATGAGAGCAGGGTTGAGAAGGAAATGCAGGAGATGATCCGTGCCAAAGCCCGGTATGATACCGCTTCTGTCCGGCTGGAGGAGCTCGAATCCGAGGCTTCCCGCCTGAAGGAAAGGATTTCGGAGCTTACAAGGGATAAGCGTACTTATCAGGAAAAACTTGACAGGCGCGAGATCTTGATTAGAAATAGCTTGTCAAGCGAGGTCTCCCAGCTTTATAAAAAACTGAATGAAGAAGGTGAATACCTGGCCAGGCAGCTTACCGAGACAGAAGAGGCTTTGGGGGCGGCAAGGCGGGCATATGATACTGCGCATAGTGCCGTGAAGTATTTGGATGATGCAGAGGGCTGGGCTACATGGGATGTTTGGTTCGGCAAGGGGTTGCTCAGCCATATGGTCAAATATGATAAAATTGATAAGGCCCAGGAGGTATTTGAAAGGCTGAATGCCCAGATAAATCAATTACGGCTGGAATTGAATGATATCGATCTTGAAATTGCCCTTCCGCCGTTGGCCATTGACTCCACGCCCCGATTTTTTGATTTCTGGTTTGACAACATTTTTACTGACCTGAAGGTCAGAAGTCAGATACGGGAATACCAAAACCACGTACGGGATCTTTACGATAGAATTGCAGGGATAATAAACAGGCTGGAAGCCGCTAAAAGGGATCTGAATGAGAAGATCAGTAATATTGGGAAGCAGCTGGAGGAAATCATCATTTCCTTTGAAGCCGGAAAATGAGTGCCAACAAGGTGTTGAAGGAAACTCAGCCTGCGCACCCATCCCCGAAGAGCCCCGGAATAATTGAAAGGAGAAAACTATGGCTGATTGGAATGCATACCAGTATTTGAAGTTTGGAAGGCAGAGGACACAACCTGCTATTGATCTGGTTTGCCGTATCGGGCTTAAATATCCTGAAAAAATTCTGGATGTGGGCTGCGGGCCGGGCAACAGCACGCGGGTGCTGAAAGAAAGGTTTGTGAATGCTCTGGTCACAGGGATAGACAATTCAGATAACATGATAGAAAAGGCAAGGGCCGATCACCCGGATATTGATTTCAGACTCTGTGATATCAGCGGCGATCTGGAAGAACTGGATAATAATTACGACATTGTCTTTTCCAACGCCTGCATACAATGGGTTCCCAATCATAAACTGCTGCTCGGTAAACTGATGGGGCTCTTGAAAAAAAACGGTGTGCTGGCGGTTCAGATTCCCTACAACGAATCAGAACCCATCCATATAATCATAGGGGAAATCAGTTCTTCGGCACGCTGGAAAGGGTACTTTCCTGAGAAGCGGATTTTCCATACACTATCATCCGGGGAGTATTTTGACGTTCTGTCCGATATCACTCCTGATTTTGAAATCTGGGAGACCACCTATTATCATGTAATGGAATCCCATGAAAGTATAATGGAGTGGTACCGCAGCACCGGGCTGCGCCCGTATCTGGATGTTCTGCCTGATGAGAAGAAGGCAGCGTTTGAGAAGGAAGTTATGGGTCGGCTCATGGAGGCATATCCAAGACAAAAGAATGGAGAGATAATTTTCCGGTTCCCAAGGCTCTTTTTTACGGCTGTTGCCCGCTGAGAAAGCATGACGAACCGTGATGGATGATATGAAAGAATATCTTTATGAAACACATATGCATACAGCAGAAGCCAGCGCATGCGCTACAGGCACCGCCGCGGAGATGGTCAGGGCCTATGCGGATCTTGGCTACTCAGGTATAATAGTAACCGATCATTTCTTTAACGGCAACACAAGTATTCCTGAACATCTGCCCTGGGAGAAACGCATTGAGCTGTTCTGCAAAGGGTATGAAAATGCGCTGGAGGAAGGGGAGAAAACGGGTCTTCATGTTTTCTTCGGTTGGGAGTATGCCTTTGATGGGACAGAGTTTCTCACTTATGGCCTGGATAAGGAGTTTCTTCTGAGAAATCCCGATATGCTTGGCTGGTCGGTTGAAAAGTATATAAAGGCTGTTCATGATAATGGCGGGTTTATCGTCCATGCACATCCTTTCAGAGAGGCGTACTACATACCCAAGATACGCCTTTACCCGCAACTAGTGGATGGGGTGGAGGTTATCAATGCCAGTCACATGAAAGCGAGGTTTAACGAGCGAGCCAAAGCATTTGCAGAAAAACATGGGTTGCCCCAGTTATCCGGGTCGGACTCCCATCACCCTGACTGCATTTATGGAGGAGGCATGGCCTTCGACCGGGAGATTCATACCATCTTTGAGTTTATCGAGGCAGTCAAAAGCAAAACCGGCTATAGACTGCTGCCGGGTGTTTTTGGCTGAAGGGGATGGCCTATGAAGTCAGTCATGGAAAGTGAGTCTTTTGTACTCCTGATAGGAGAATGCTGAAATGGCAAATACAAATTTAACCAGGTAACTTGCAGTGAAATTGATAAGATCACAGGAAGTAGTCTGTCCAAAATGCAATAAAAGCGTATTGGTTCCACGGTCTACCTATAAATATAAGAATACCAGGTACAAATGTCCCGCCTGTGGTGAAACATATCGTCCCTGCAAATTAATATGAATTGAAGTATAATCTTTCATTTCTTGTTCGGTAATGGATAACAACCACCAGAAAAACAGCAAGTGGAAAATAATTCCATGTGTTGTTTTTCTGGTGGTTTTGTTTGCAAGCAACATGAACCGTATAAATTTCCTCCTACTGCTTAAAATAAAGCTGCATCCTCTCGAATCCATGCATTATTTTCATTGCGATTCAGAGAAGTCGGAGGAATATTATGTTATATTTCTCTGGTGCATATGTTTAAAAAATGTTCGGAAAACAACAAAATTATGTTGAAAAAGATAAAATGCCGTGCTATAATGAACACGAAATCACAAATGTTAATGGAGGAACACGATATGTTAACGGTACAAGAATTCGCAAAACACCTTGATCTTGCTTATCTCTCTCCAAATCTTCAGGAAAAAGACATCATTGAAGCCTGCAATATCGCAAAGAAATACAAGGTCGCCAACGTGAATGTTAATTCATATTGGGCTGAGCTTGTAGTTAAGGAACTTGAAGGAAGCGGAGTCGGACCCAGCGCAGTTATCGGTTTCCCTTATGGAGCATGTCTGCCGGAGGTTAAGTATTTTGAGCTCCAGAAGATGGTTGACCTGGGCTGCACAGCCTGCGACATGGTAATAAACATTGGAGCCCTTAAGGATGGAAACTGGGATCTTGTAAGATCTGAAGTTCGTGAGTTTGCTCGTATTTGTGGTGACAAGTGCAAAACAAAGCTGATCTTTGAAGTTGCATTTCTTACCGATGACGAAATTGCCAAACTCACCAGGATCTGCTGTGAGGAAGGAATTGACTACGTGAAGACCGCAACCGGAAGTCAGGCTTTTCCGGATCTTAACCAGGTTTTAATTATGAAGGAAAACCTGTCCGGCAAAACCAAGATAAAGGTATCAGGTGTTCCCAGAACCTTTACGCTGCCGGCTGTTCTCTACATGATTGAGGAAATCGGCGTTGAGCTTGTTGGTACACGCAGTGCCGGTAAATTGGTTGAGCAGTATGAAAAGTTGTTGGCAGCGAAGGGCAAATAGAGAAGTATTAGTACCACATTTTATGGTAATTTATGGGGGAGGACTGTAATGCATAACGTAAAATTTACCGTAGCGTCACTTTTAGGAAAAGATGTTAGTATACTATCCGGCCACGAGAGTTATGTAAAGAGAGCCGTTCATTTGGAGCTGCCTTTTGAAGAATTCTCATTTCTTTCCGATTATGTTAAGCACGTCGGTGTGAGCGATGAATTTAAGCGCGCTGTTGATTATTTCAAGACCCCCGATGGGGAGACCCCTGCGGGATTCAAAATCGAGTATGAGTTGAAACCCGAAGGATACCTTGAAATCAATCTCGTTCGCAACATCAGTTACGATAAGAACGGAAAGAAGCGTCCTACCAAATTCATATATTCAGCAGACACTGCTAACCCTTATGAAATTGAGCCTATTAAAGATCTTATCGGGAACCTTACATGTAATCCGGGTATTATTTATGACTTGTTCATTAATAATCCGGAGGCAAATGTTGGTAATAAGTTTAAAGACCGCAACGAGGTAATGGCTGAAATCGCCAGAATTCTTGGACCGGGCTGTGACATCAGTGTAGAGGTGGATGACCCCTTTGCAGATTTCAGCAAAATCCTTGAAGAAGCCGAGTATTTCCGTGAACTCTTTTCGGACTATCGTGTTGTAATGAAGGTTCCTCATACCGGCCCTGTAAACGGAGCAAATGCCAAAGAGCTTATACAGGGAGACAAAAGGCTTTCCACCAGATGGAATAAGGCTAAGACCGCAGATTATCTCTATGGTCACAATCTTGCTCTCAAGCTTAGGGAACATGGCTACAGAGTTAACTATACCCTGATGTTTGAACCCTGGCAGACGGGAATGGCATTGCAGGCAAAACCCTATTTTATCAACAGTTTCATCCGTCAGCGCTTTGGTGTTACAACCTATATCAACGGACTGCTCACAGCATGGCAGAAAACCTATGATCAGCGTTTTCTTGAGGATCTGCGCAGCTTTATGCTCAAGTGGGATTTCCTTGCTAAAGGTGATGAAAACATTGATCTGCTCGAGGTTGAGAAGATTGCTCGTGAGACCATTGAGTACCGGAAGATCAATGAACCCGAAGGATTCGACGGCATGGACGGCGTTCGCCACAACTTAAGGATGCTGCGCCACTCCAATCTTGATGATTGCAGACTCATTATCTGCAGTATTGAGGGAAGCCGTATGTATCCTGAACTGGACAAACTGATGGCCGAACCTGAGTTCGCTGATATGGCCGACAGGATTGTTATCACCACAGAGCCTTCATATCTTGCTCAGAATACATCTGCACCGCAGATCGTAACCTACCAGAGAAGATTCTTGAATGCTGTGGAAAATCAAAAGAAAAACCTGGCTTCTGCAAAATAATGAGCCACAGGGAAAATTTTTAGGGGGAGGGGCAGGAACATGAGCAAACTTTCAAAGTTGACACACATAAACGATATTTGTCTGTTCGTAAAAGACTTTCAGGGCAGCCTTAAGTTCTATACCGAAAAGTTTGGATTTAAGGTAAAAAGACTTCAGCCCGATGAGGCCAATGCAAATTATGCGGAATTTGAATTCCATGGAACCAGTGTAACCCTCTGGCACAGGGAAGGCCTGTTCGAGGTAGTTGACAGAAAGTACATTGAGGGTGACGGCCATCCCTTTATGATAGCCATTAAGGTGCCATCGGTGCAGGATGTTAACGATATATACGCCGAGCTTACATCAAGAGGGGTTGAATGCATCGGTGAGCCCCGCGATTTTGAATTCGGAGCCCGAGCCTCATACTACCTTGACCACGAGGGCAATGTCTGGGAAGTGTTTGCCTGGATTGAGGGGGGCGACGGTCCGGGACTTCTCGAGTAACCGGAGGTGCAGAATGCCACGATTTACTGTTATAGTGCTTGACAGCTGTGGAGTCGGAGCTCTGCCGGACGCGGACCGGTTTGGCGATGAAGGAGCGAGCACGCTGGCAAATACCTGGAAGAGCTGCGGAGGGCTTGAAATACCGAACTTGATAAAGCTCGGGATAGGTAATATTGACGGCGCTGGAACAGACAAGACAGATCAGCCGCTTGCCTGCTTCGGTAAGGCTGCTGAAAAATCACAGTCGAAGGATACTACAAACGGCCACTTTGAAATAGCTGGCCTGATTATGGAACAACCATGTAAAGTCTTTGGGGAGCGTTTTCCAGACAGAATAATCAACGAGCTGGAAAGACGTATTGGTACCAAGACGCTGGGTAACTACCCAGCGTCGGGTACCGAAATCATTCAGGTATTGGGCGACGAACATGTGAAAACAGGATATCCCATTGTGTATTTGTCAGCCGACAGCCTTATGCAGATTGCCATGCATGAGGAGGTGATCCCTCTTGAGCGCCAGTACGAGATATGCGCCATTGCAAGGGAGATTATGACCGGTGACGATACGGTAAGCCGAATTATCTGCCGTCCATTCCTGGGGGGGAATGGGAAATACTACCGGACCGAAAACCGACGGGATTACTCCATTGATCCACCGGGCACAACGGTTCTTGACATACTCAAAGAAAACGGCAGGGACGTACTGGCAGTGGGAAAGATATCGGATATCTTCAACGGCCGCGGCATTACGAAATCATATCACAGCAAGAACAACAGGGAAGGCATTGAGGCGACCATAGACTTTTTAAAGACTGATTTCAACGGTCTGCTTTTCACCAATCTGGTAGATTTCGACATGCTATATGGCCACAGGCGCAATCCCCGAGGGTATGGGGATGCCCTGGAGTATTTTGACAAACGCTTGCCCGAAATAATTGAGACCTTGCGGGAAGACGATATCCTGTTGATTACCGCAGACCATGGCTGTGATCCCACTTTTAAGGGAACCGACCATACAAGGGAGTACATTCCCATACTGGTTTACGGGAAAAAACTGAAGCAGGGCTACGACCTGGGCATACGTCAAAGCTTTGCAGATATAGGGGCTACTGTTGCCGAATGCTTTGGTCTTTCGATCGAAACAGGAAAGTCGTTCTACCAGGAAATAATAAAAGGATAAGGTGCTGGCTATGGATAGTTTTGAATTCATGTCTCCGACAAAATTCATATTGGATAAGGATGCAGACCTTTTATGCGGACGGGAGATTAAGAACTATTCGGATAATGTTCTGTTCGTGCATTACGGTGATAAATACACCTACGAATCCGGTCTGTATGACCGTATCATGGGCGCCATTAAAGAGGCGGAGATAGAATGCTATGAGCTTCCAGGTGTCCAGCCTAATCCGAGGGTGTCCCTGGTGCGTGAAGGAATAAAGATCTGCAGAGAACACAATATCGGCTGCATTCTGGCAGTTGGCGGCGGAAGCGTGATAGATACGGCCAAAGCCGTTGGTATAGGTGTGTTCTATGACGGTGATGTTTGGGACTACTACTCCAAAAAAGCTGTTCCCACCAAATCTCTGCCCGTGGGGACTGTCATGACCCTTCCTGCAACAGGAAGCGAGGGAAGCAATGGAAGTGTACTGAAAAATGATGAAACCGGCGAAAGTGCCGATGTAATGGGCGATATTCTGCGTCCCAAATTCACCCTGATGAATCCTCAGTTGACAATGACACTGCCGAAGAAGCAGACGGTATATGGCATTATCGATATATTCAGCCATGTTCTGGAACGCTATTTCTCAACTTCAGTGGATGCCCATCTCACCGACTACATGTGTGAGGGCGTAATGAAATCCATCATTGTCAACGCAAATACACTAATGAAAGATCTTAACGATTATAATGCGCGGGCAGAGCTTATGTGGACTTCAGTAATAGCACATAATGGTCTTCTGGGAACCGGCCGCAATCAGGACTGGGCAACCCATACCATCGGTGCGCAGCTATCTGCCAACTACAACTCGGTACATGGCGCGACTCTGTCTGTTTTGTTCCCGAATTGGGCAAAGTATGTATATAAGAACAACATCCCGCGTTTCGCACAGTTTGCTCACAGGGTATTTGATGTTCCCGTTGATCTTGATCCGGAACAGGCCGCCCTTGAGGGTATTGGAAAGATGCGTGAGTTCTTCAGCTCCATGGGTGCACCGGAGAAACTTTCGGACATCGGCATAACAAGCGACGAGAAGTTTGACAAAATGTCCAACGATGCATGCCGCTTCGGCAACATCGGCGGCATTATGACCCTCACCCCTGAGGATGTTAAGAGAATTTACCAACTTTCGATGTAGGAGATTTGCCATGAGCTTTGATTTTGCAGTCAATAACGCCATTATTCTATCTACCCACAATGGATATGTGCCTTTTATCGGATCGGTTGGAGTAAAGGGCGATTCCATTGAATACATAGGGGAGAAAGAGATCCCGGCATCCGACTGCAGTAAGATTATCGATGGGACGGACAAGATCCTTATGCCGGGCTTTACCAATGCCCATTGCCATGGAGATATGACTCTGGCCAGGGGTCTTGGTGATGGAATGACTCTGTTGGAGCAGAACCAGGTTTTTGCCGACAGCGCATGGTTCTATAAGTATATTGACGATGACGACAGATACTATTCCCGTTTACTGACCTATTGTGAAGCTCTGCTTTCCGGAACCACATTTATCATGGAGAACATGTACTGGGGTCTTGGCAAGCGCTCTGTTGAAGCCATGAAAGAAATCGGCATACGCGGAGCTCTGACAGAGGACATACGCTATGACTTTTCAAAGCCTGACGAGCTCCTGAGTGATGAGGATATCATAGGGTTTGTGAAAGCATGTAGTGAAAATGACATAATTCCGGTTATTGGCAGTATTTCGGAAGAGGACTATGACTTGCCAAGACTTCAGAAGATACGACAAATACTGAAAAAGCATGGTTTGATTCAAACCTGTCATCTGGCCGAGACACCCTGGAGAATTGATATTGTTCGCAAGAGATTTGGCACAACGCCAATAAAGCTCTTAAGTGAGAATTCTCTGTTGGGCAGCGAGATGATAGGATCCCATGTTGTTCATCTGGATGATGAGGAAATACAGTTGCTTGCTGAAAACAACGTGAAGGTTGCAAACACGCCACTATGTGAAATGAAGATTTGTGACGGTATCGCACCGATACCAAAGATGGTTAGAGCGGGCGTATGTGTTTGCCTTGGTACTGATGGTGCCATGTGGAATAACTCAAATGACATCTTTCGTGAAATGAAAGGTATGGCACTGCTTCATTCTATAAACTCCGGCGTCAGGAGCCTTGAGATCAGGGATGTTCTTGATATGGCTACCATTAACGGCGCTAAAGCCTTTGGCCTTGAAAAAGAATACGGTTCAATTGAGGAGGGCAAAAAGGCTGACTTTATTCTTATAGACACTACCAGGCCGCACATGCGCCCGTTAGTGCTTGGAAAATATGAAAACGTTTCTTCGGCAGTGGTATACTGTGCCACCGGAGCAGACGTAAGCGATGTTTTTGTGAATGGACGACAGCTGGTGGAGAACCACAGACTGATCCACACAGACCTCAACCAAATATGTATAAAATTGCAGGAAACAGCCGAAAAAATACGGCAGCAATTTTATAATATACCAAAACATTAAAAAGAAAGGGAGAAGAAACTATGCTCAAGAAGACAATGAGTATCATCCTCGCACTGATTCTGACACTGTCACTGATTCTGGCCTCTTGTGGTACCAGGCCTCCTGCAAAAGAACCTGATGGTACAGGCACTGGCACTGGTGAAGAGCCCCTCAAGATTGCTCTTGTTGTAAACCAGAAATTCGGTGACAAAGGCCCCATGGATGACCTTGCAAAGGGTGCCGAACAAGCAGCTAAAGATTTTGGAGTAATTGTTAAGAAGCTTGAGTCCGAAAGCGCAGCTAAGTTTGAAGAGGACATCCGCGCCATGAGTAAGGACTGTGACCTTGTTGTAACCACGTTCCCCTACATGAGCGATGCGACAAAGCTGGTCGCTGCCGAGTATCCTGACGTAAAGTATGCAGCGGTTTTCCAGTTTATCAATGATGAGAATACCAGCATACCAAATATTTGGGACACTGAATTCCACGGCGAACAGGCCTTCTACATTAACGGCTACATAGCCGGTAAGCTTACAAAGACCAATAAGGTTGGTATAGTTATTGGTGGTGAAGAGCCCACTCCAAATGCAGAAGGTAATGGCTTCATGCGTGGTGTTAAGGATGCAAATCCCGACGCTACCGTTGAGTTCGCTTATGTAGGCAGCTACGAAGACCCTGCAAAGGCTAAGGAGATAACCATAGCCATGATTGCAAAGGGATGCGACGTAGTCCAGACAGACGCTGGTGCATCCAACGCAGGTGTTATCGAGGCATGTAAGGATGCAGGAATCCTCTGCTCTGGTGAGATTACAGACTTCTACGACACATATGACGGATTCTTTGGTATTATAGGAATTGGTTTTGGTGCAACTGTATATCAGGCAGTTGAAGATCTGGTCAATGGTAACTTCAGCGGCGGCCAGCACGGTATTCGTGGCCTTCACAACGGCGGATACTTCATCGATTGGCCGAGCTATGAGAGATTTGCCGACAATCATCCTGAGTTCGGTGAGGCAATGAAGGAAATCATTGTTGAAGCCAAGCAGATTGAGAAGGATATTATTGATGGTAAGATTGAGATTCCCTATGATACAAGGGTACCCAATTGGGAAAACTTTAAATAATGTCTGAATAGAAACAGCAGGATCTGGCTATTGCGGGTATATCTGCAATAGCCAGAATAAAAAAAGAGAGGATGTAGGTAATGAAAGAGAAGGTTAATAAGGCGTCTGCACCTAAGGCAAGCAATGATGGTGTATACCATCTTCAGTTAAGACCCGGTGACGTACCCGGATATGTAATTCTTCCCGGTGCGCCTGAAAGAACGCTAAAGATTGCAAAAGATTGGGAAGACGTAGAGGAAGTAGCCTTTTACAGGGAGTACAAGACTGTAAGAGGAAAGTATAAGGGTATGGATATTGCATGTACCTCCACGGGTATAGGAGGACCGAGCTCTGAGATATGNNNCCGGATTTTGACCTGGGCGATCTCATCATTCCGGTTGCCTGTGTCCGTAAAGACGGTACATCCGCAACCTATGTGGAACCTGAGTACCCTGCATATGCTGACATATATGTGGTAATGGCTCTTATAGAAGCCTGTGAACGTCTGGGGTTCAGGTATGGACTGGGATTGGACTATACAGTGGGCAGCTTCTATATTGGACAGGGAAGACCTCTTAACGAGGATAAAAGCGGCTTCTGGCCAAGTTTTGCCGAGCACATTATTCCTGACCTTGCTACAGCAAAGGTTACAAATATTGAAATGGAAACCTCCGCACAGTTTGTAGTGGGTAGACTTCACGGAATGAGAATGGGCGCCGTACTGTCTGTAATTTCCAACAGAGTTCTGGACAGATGGGGCGATAACGGAGGCGAAGAAAAGGCTTGCCTGGCAGCTTCCGAAGCGATGAGAGTTCTTAAGGAATGGGACGAAAGTGGCAAAATAACTCTGAATGCTAGAATGAAAAAGAGTTAAGAATAAATTTTAGCCCGCACAGATACGAATTCAGCTGGCGGGCATTATTTGGGTGGGGACAAGATATGGCATATGCGGTTGAAATGTTAAATATTACCAAGACCTTCCCGGGGGTAAAAGCCAATGACAATGTTACGATCCGGATCGATCAGGGGGAGATTCATGGCCTGATCGGTGAGAATGGAGCAGGAAAGTCTACAATGATGAATATGCTGTACGGTATGTTTGAGCCGGACAGCGGAACGATAAAGCTTAATGGGCAGGAGGTCAGGGTTTCCTCGCCGCACACAGCAATAAGGCTGGGGATTGGAATGGTGCATCAGCATTTCATGCTTATGCCTAATTTGACAGTGCTCATGAACATTATCCTTGGCAGCGAACCTCAAAAACGCGGACTGATCGATGTAGCCGAAGCCAAAAAGAGGATCAACGCCATCATGGAGGAATACAACCTTCCTGTAAACCTTGACGAAAAAATATACCAGCTTTCCGTGGGAGAAAAGCAAAGGGTAGAGATAATAAAGGCATTGTACCGGGGAGCAAAAATACTGATTCTGGATGAACCCACGGCGGTATTGACACCTATTGAAACCGACAGACTTCTGGAGGTGTTAAGAAAGCTTAAGTGTCAGGGTTGTACCATCATCTTTATAACCCATAAGCTGCGTGAGGTTCTGGCGATAACAGACAGCGTCACGGTCATGAGGAAGGGTGTTGTTACGGGTACTCGCAAAACAAAGGACACCAGTATAAAAGAGCTCAGCGAGCTAATGGTGGGAAGACCCGTTGACTTAAATGTGCCCAGAAAAGAGTTTAATCCAGGGGATAATATTCTTGAACTGGATAATATCTCGGCTCTAAACTCCAGAGGCCTGACGGCGCTGCGGGGCGTAAGCTTAAATGTCCGTGCGGGCGAAATAGTGGGTATTGCAGGAGTTGAGGGCAACGGTCAATCCGAACTTATCCAGGTGATATCCGGTATGATTAAGCCCACAGGCGGTAAGGTTTTGTTTAAGGGTAAGGATATTACCAATTTTTCTGTCAGAAAAAGGCGCCTGACCGGAATGTCCCATATACCTGAGGACAGGCTCAAAATGGGTTTGGCGGCCAAGTGCTCCATCAGAGACAATATGATCCTTAATCGTTACTTCCAGAAGCCTTATTCCAGGCACGGGGTAATGAACAATAAACTCTTATCTGAGTTTTCTGATAAGCTGTGTAAGGATTTTGAGGTTTTGACTCCCGGCAGCGAATATGCTGTGTCCACCCTTTCCGGTGGCAACATGCAAAAAGTTGTTATCGGACGTGAGATGGAGACTAATCCCAATTTGCTCATAGCAGCGCAACCCACACGGGGAGTCGATATAGGTGCCATTGAATCAATTTACCGCAGGCTGATAGCTGAAAGGGATAATGGCAAGGCGGTTTTGCTGGTTAGTGCGGAGCTTGACGAGATACTTATGCTTTCCGACCGCATCTATGTCCTGTATGAGGGTGAGTTTGTGGCCGAGTTTAACCGCTCCGAAGCCGACGAGAAAAAAATAGCCGTATACATGACCGGCGCAGAAAGACAGGGGGCGAAAGATGATGAATAAGACAAAGAATGTCGTAAACAATATCTGTAAACAGATCGGCCTTATTATAATAGCTCTTGTTATCGCCACCATATTCCTGGCGCTTTCCGGCTATGATCCCATTGCAGTTATCAGGGGACTGATGGAAAGCATAAGCGGGGACATCGGAGGCACAATCCGGTGGGCTACGCCTTTGATCCTGGCCGGACTGGCCATATGTGTAACATATAAAGCAGAGGTCTTCAACCTGGGTGTTGATGGTCAGCTTATTATGGGTGCGTGTGCAGGAACTGCCGTTGCGCTGGTTATACCGGCCACATTGCCTGCAGGAATTGCCGCTCCTCTGGTTATTATTGTATCGATGGCGGCCGGTGCGCTTTATGCGCTCATACCTGCAGTCCTCAAGGTCTATACGGGGACCAACGAGGTGGTTTCCACACTGTTGTTCAACTTCATCGCAACACTGTTTCTGGAATTCCTGGTAACCGGCCCTCTGACCGACAAGACATCTGGTGTTGCCCTCAATGCGAGTGCTATAGTGCCGAAAAACACCTGGTTACCGCGAATCAGCTATCTTGCCCCGTCCACTGCAAATATTGGCTTTTACATTGGACTGATTCTCGTGGTGGTTATGGGTTTCATCTTCTATAAGACCACTCTAGGGCATGAAATCAAAATAGTAGGCGCAAACCGTACTCTTGCAAAATATGCAGGAATGAATCCCAACAGGAGTGTTTTTCAGGTTATGATCATAAGCGGTGCTATTGCGGGAATGATAGGTGCAATTGAGGTGTTCGCAATCCAGCACAGACTCCTTGCCGGATTCAATCCAGGCTTTGGATTTGATGGTATCGTGGTGTCGCTTTTGGCCAATAACAATCCATTTGGAGTTTTGTTTTCCGGGCTATTCTTCGGCGCCCTTATTAACGGCGGAATTAACATGGAACGCGCGACTGATGTCCCAAGCGCAGTTACTGATATAGTTATGGCAATTATCATAATAATCGTGGCGGCAAACTTCGCAATCCCGCGTGTCAGAGGCTATTTCAGACTTTACAGAAAGGCGGATAATCCGGACACAGGCGTAAAGGGAGGTAAAACAGAATGAACCTTGATATGATTTCCGATATTTTATCCTCAATGATACGCATAGCTACACCCATCATCCTCATGGCTCTGGGTGGGCTGCTGTGTCAGAGAGCAGGTGTATTCAATATTGCTATGGAAGGGTTTTCCCTCATTGGTGCATTCTTTGGAGTAGCCTTTGTACAGATCTCCGGAGGTAATGTGTATATTGGTTTTTTAGGTGCAATGGTTTTCGGTCTCCTTTTCAGCGCCATATTCGCATTGTTTGTCACCAGGTTTAAGGCTAATCACATTATTGCAAGTATAGCGATGAACATGCTTGGCCTGGGTCTGACATCTTACTTGTTAAGAGCCTTGTTTGATGTGCAGGGGCGCCTGGCTCCCGATACCATCAACAAGCTTCCCCTGATAACCATTCCAGTGATAAAAGATATTCCCATTCTTAGCAGCTTGAGTGGACAAAGCATTATCACTTATATTACAATAATTCTGGTAGTACTGGTATATATCATGCTGTTTAAAACAAAAACCGGTCTTTCCATTTGTGCTGTGGGAGAGTCTGAAAATGCAGCCACCACTGCCGGTATCAAGCCCAACAAGGTCAGATGGCTGGTAATACTGATTTCTGGGGTACTGTGCGGACTTGCTGGTGCATACCTTTCTACTGTCATAGTATCGCAGTTCTCCGAAAATATGGTGGCCGGACGGGGATTTACGGCGTTCACAGCCTTTGCCTTTGGTAATGCCCATCCGATATGGTCGAGCCTTGTAGGCTTGCTGTTCGGCATTGCTGAAGCCATTGGCATACGCATTGAACTTGCAGGGATAGCCCTTTCTCCGTCTATAATAAAAATGTTCCCCTATGCACTGGCAATTATTGCTCTTACCATCAGCTCATATACAAACAAACTCAAGGTAAGTGGAGTTATTGGCATGAAAAGGAAAGGAAGATAGAAAATGGATGTTAAAACAGCTGTAAATGCAATACGCATACTGAGTGCCGATCAGGTGCAAAGGGCAAACTCAGGTCATCCGGGGCTTCCCCTGGGGGCTGCCCCCATAGCTTACGAACTCTGGGCTAATCACATGATACATAACCCCAGGAACCCCAAATGGATCAACAGAGACAGGTTTATTCTCTCTGCCGGCCACGGATCGTCAATGCTTTATTCACTTTTACATCTGTTCGGTTACGATCTACCGCTTTCGGAACTGAAAAGATTCAGACAACTGGACAGTCTCACTCCGGGACACCCGGAATATGGTCATACCACAGGTGTTGAGGCAACCACTGGCCCTTTGGGCGCCGGACTTGGCATGGCTGTCGGTATGGCACTGGCTGAAAAGCATCTTGCAAAAAGATACAACCGGGATGGTTATAATGTTTTTGATCATTATACCTATGCCCTATGCGGAGACGGCTGCCTGATGGAAGGCATCTCTTATGAAGTCTTGTCACTTGCCGGCACCCTTGGCCTGGACAAGCTGATAGTTTTATACGACAGCAATTCAATTACAATTGAGGGAAGCACAGATTTAGCCTTTACCGAGGATGTAACCAAGCGCTTTGAAGCCATGGGCTTCCAGACCCTTGAAGTTTCCGACGGCAATGACCTTGCTGCGGTAGGAAGGGCTATAGAAGAGGCAAAGTCGGATAAAAGCAGGCCCTCTTTCATAAAGATTACCACAGTCATCGGCTACGGTGTTCCTGCAAAGGCCGGTAAGGCCAGCGCACATGGTGAACCGCTGGGTGAAGAAAATGTGAAGATTCTCAGGGAGAGCCTGGGATGGAAGTACGACGAACCTTTCTATGTACCTGAAGAGGTTTACCAGCACTACAATGAACTTACGGCGAAGGGCGCTGCTTCAGAAGATGCGTGGGACAAAATGTTTGCAGCGTATTCCGAAGCGTATCCTGAGCTCAGTGCTGAACTGGATGCCTGCCTGAATGGTTCCAATGCAGCAAAGCTTGAAAATGACGAGAACTACTGGCAAAAAGGAACAAAGGCAAACGCCACACGAAATATTTCCGGCAATATCATAAATTATGTTAAAGACGTTGTTACGGAGCTTATCGGAGGCAGTGCTGACCTTGGTCCTTCAAACAAGACCGTTATGAAGGATGAAGCTTCGCTGTCAAAGGATACACCGGAAGGAAGGAATATACACTTTGGCGTCCGCGAACTTGGTATGACAGCTATCGCCAACGGTATTCTGCTCCATGGAGGCCTTCGTACTTATATTGCGACCTTCCTGGTGTTTGCAGACTATATGAAGCCTATGCTGCGACTGGCTTCCCTCATGAAGATTCCGCAGATCGCTGTCTTAAGTCATGACAGTATAGGTGTTGGTGAGGACGGACCGACACATCAGCCAATCGAGCAGCTTACCATGCTGAGAAGTATGCCAAATATGAATGTATGGCGCCCTGCTGACGAAACCGAAACCAGAGTGGCATGGTTCAGTGCACTTACTCAAAAAGAAACACCTTCATGTATTGCATTATCGCGACAAAATCTGCCCGTAATCGAGAATTCTTCCAAAGAAGCTTTGAAAGGTGCCTATATTGTGCATAAAGAAAAGGGCTCAGCGCCTGATATCATACTCATGGCTTCCGGATCTGAACTCAGCATAGCAATAGATGCTGCAAAGCTGCTTGAAAGTGAAGGAAAAGCTGTTCGCGTAGTAAGTGTTCCTTGCCTTGATGTATTTGACAAACAGAGTGAGGAATATAAAGAAAGCATTCTACCTTCCGACTGCAGAAAGAGAGTAGCGGTTGAAGCGGCAAGTTCAGTCTCCTGGGGTAAATATGTGGGTCTTGACGGTGCATATGTAACCATGAACGGCTTTGGCGAATCTGCTCCGGCCGGGGAATTGTTCGATAGATTCGGGTTCACTGCTCAAAATGTGGCTGCAGTTGCCAGATCGCTTTTTAATTGATGCATAAAGTAGGTGCTGTATTTTGAGCAAAAAAGATGAAAGAATTAAAAACATGATAGAACTGCTGCAACGGCGTAAAGGCATGACAGTAAAAGAATTAGCTACATATTTTGATGTATCTGAGATGACAATTCGGCGAGATATGAAGTTCCTGAAAGACAATCAGCTGATGCTTGACATTCCGGGAGCCGCTGTATTGAATCCTAACAGCAGCAATGCCGTTGTTTCGGACAACTACTCGATTGTAACTGCGACCATTACACAGGCCCGGGAAAAAGAGAGAATAGGGAAGTATGCCGCTTCACTCATTGAAAATGATGACTGCGTAATAATTGATAACGGAACAACCACCGAGCGGCTTGCTTCATCCATTCCCGGGCAATTGAGGGCCACGGTGCTTACCAGTAACCTGAATATCATTAATCAGCTGGCACACAAGCCCAACATCTCTATCATATTAGCCGGTGGATATTATCACCAGGATACAGGGATGTTTGAAAGTCAGGAGAGCATTGCCCTGATAAGAAAGACAAGGGCTACCAAGGTCTTTTGTTCTGCCGCAGGTATTCATGAGACCATGGGTGTGACCTGCATGAACAACTACGAGCTTGAGACCAAATGGGCTATAATGGGCTCCGGTGCACAGAAAATCCTGCTGGCTGATTCCAGCAAATTTGGCCTTGTTAAATCTTGTTACATCGGTGACATTGAGTTCTTTGACATGATAATTACTGATGACAAATTGAGCGATGAATGGAAAGAAATTATCAGGTCAAAGGGAGTAGAATTGGTCATTGTATGAATTGACCCGAATAAATATGAAGAATTGAAAAAGGTTAAAAAAGTCCCATCATTGGGGGGAGCGTCTCAGGGATTTATTGTCCCGAAAGAATTCGGCATAGTATGGTATGAATTTACCGGCTATGCCGATTTTTCTTACTTTGGTAAGCCACCAGCGACAATACACTTCTGTGAGTTTCTTTATTGCCAAACCTGAACGTAACCGCAAAATGGGCGAGCCAGCCATACGAAATAAGAAAATTCATAATCCCATAAAAGATTTTTATTATAATGATCCGGGTGGTCTCTTTTCTTTTTTGTGAAAAGGATTGCATGCCCCCAAATCTAAACTGCCTTCTTGAACAATAAAACCTTCTCTTTCGAGCAATTTAATAACATAATTTATTCTACCGTCTTTTTTATACATATATTCATATACTTCGTTTTTATTTGGGTATCTTTTATCAAAATAATTCAATTAAATCACCCCTTTTTTACATTATATGTTGTCTCTTAAACGGGAGTGATTTAGTACACAGACCACTATACAAGATGACAAGATGAGAAGCACGACAAAACAGTAAAATGCCAGCTGTCACAAGCTATATATGCTTGAGAACAGTCGGTCTCTGATATTCCGCTTTATGAGAGTCGGTTCAAAATCTACTTGTCTTTGTAAATCCCTATGACTAATTCCTTTGAAGGAGACTATATTAAATAATTCTTGACGGCAGTTTATGGAAAGTATTATAATATAATCAATAATAAACAGGAGTTTATTAATGCAGTATCTGAAGGAAGAAGTAAAAGAAGCCATAAGGAAAGCAGCGCTTGAGGAATTCGGGAAGAAGAGTTATTCCCGTGCATCCATGAGGGCTATCGCCAGGAATGCCGGGATTACCGTGGGCAATATCTACAGGTATTTCTCAAGCAAGGATGAGCTTTTCAATGACATCATGGATCCGGCATGGCAGGCCATTACCCGGGCAATATTCGACCAATACAACGAGGCCGAGGATCCGCTTCTCATATCCGGCATTATAACCGCAATCATGGGAATCTACCGGAAGTACAGCACTGAGCTCTACATACTATTTCACAACAGTAAGGACTCAAAGTATGAAAACATAAAAAACGGTTTGATGGAACTGATTGCCGGACGTATAGAAAAGGAAATGATCACACAGCTTAAATCATCCGGTAGAAAGGTGAAAGATCCCTTTATTTTTATGATTATTGCAAATGCTATAGTAGACAGCATCTACCTGATCATCAGGGAGGTAAGGGATGACTTCGACAGGGTGGAAGCCCTGATGGAAAAGACTATGACAGTACTGGTCAAGGATCTGTATAAGCGGCTGTGAAGTCTGACGGAATAGGCTATTATGAGTTTCATAATAGCCTGTCTTTGGAAGCAAAAATGAACGATTGTTTATTAATGTTTAGTTTTAGGAGAGGGTTATGGACAGATTAGCCTATACCATTGTGAAGAGAAGAAAACTGATATTCTGGATTTTTATACTGTTGACGGTACTAAGCGCCTGCTTCATTCCTGAGGTCCGGGTTAATTATAATCTTGCCGAATACCTTCCTTCAGAAATGAGAACAAGCCAGGCGCTGGAAATCATGGAAAGGGAGTTTTCCCTCACCGGCACAGCCCGTGTAATGGTGGAGGATGTATCTGTCGCTGAAGCTGCCGATTTAAAGCAGCGCCTGGCACGGGTGGATGGTGTTAAATCAGTAATATGGCTGGATGACATGGAGGATATCTACAAGCCTCTGGAATATATGGATCAAAAAACAGTAGAAAGTTATTACAAGGATGGTTCGGCACTCTTCATTGTAGAGTTTGTGGAGGACGACTACAGTCTCAACACCGGAAAGGCTGTGACTGAAATAGAGGCTATCGCAGGTGACAGGGGTGTGGTTGGAGGATCGGCTGTAACCACCAAATTCATGCGGGAGAGCACCATCAGCGAGATTATTTCTGCTGCCATCATAGCAGCACCCCTGATATTTCTCATTCTGCTTCTGACCTCCCATTCCTGGTTTGAGCCTGTGATCTATGTGGCTGTCATGGGCGTTTCTGTGGTCATCAATATGGGAACCAACGTGATGTTCACCAGCATATCCTTTATCACTCAGGCCAGTGCTGCCCTTCTCCAGTTTGCCATATCCATGGATTATGCCATCTTCCTGCTCCATCGCTTCCGGGAGGAGAAGGCAGGCGGTCTTGACGCTGAACAGGCCATGAAAGAGGCCATAAAACGTTCCTTCTCATCCATAGGAGCAAGCTGCCTTACAACGGTTGCAGGATTTGTGGCCTTAATGTTCATGCGCTATAGGATAGGTTTGGATATGGGTATGGTCCTTGCAAAAGGGGTTCTGATAAGCCTGCTCACCGTGGTTTTCCTGCTGCCCGGAATAACCCTTTTTACCGACAAGCTTCTGGAGCGAACCCAGCACAAACCAATACTGCCGTCTCTCTCAAGGCTTGGTGGCTTGATAGTGCGTTACGGGGCAGTGGTGATTGTTTTGCTTGCCATGATCATTGTGCCTGCATACCTGGCACAGGCATCCAACTCATTCCTGTACGGTGAGAACTCCATGGTTTCCATTGAGGGTACCGAAGCAGGAAAGAGCCTTGAAAGAATAGATGAAAGATTTGGAACCTATAACCCACTGGTGCTGCTTGTGCCAAAGGGCAGCATCCCTAACGAGGCCAGATTGGCTGATGGACTGATGAGCAAGGATTATGTTTCATCGGTACAGACAACGGTTACCCTGGCCGATCCGGCTATTCCCGGAGAAATACTGCCTGAAGAACTGACTGAGAACTTTACCTCAGCCAACTATACAAGGATGGTCATAAATCTGAACCTTCCGGTGGAAAGTGAGGCCACCCTCCAGGCGGTGGAGGAGATCAGCCATATGGCTCACCAACTCTATGGGGACGGATATTACCTGTTGGGTTCATCAAGCAGTGTATCCGATATCAAGCAGGTGGTGGACAGGGACTTTTCAACGGTTAATCTTATTTCCATTTGCGCTGTTGGCCTGATCATTCTCTTCACTTTCCGATCCCTGATCATTCCTGTGCTGTTGGTTCTGGTCATCGAGGCATCCATATGGATAAATATGTCGGTGCCCTATTTCATGGATGAACCCATGGCCTTCGTCGGTTATTTGGTGGTGAGCGCCATACAATTGGGAGCAACTGTTGATTATGCCATTCTTATGACTAACCGGTATATGGAAAACCGGAAGGATTACACCAGGAAAGAAGCAGCTGTAAAGGCCCTGACAGACTCAGGATGGTCGGTCATCACATCGGCTCTCATACTGTTTATTGCCTGTATGGGCGCTGGTGTGGCTTCCTCCATAAGGGGAGTGTCGGAGATCGTTCTGCTGCTGGGAAGGGGTGCAGCCATAAGCGGGGTGCTTGTGCTTGTGCTGCTTCCTCAACTGCTGATTATTTTTGATGGGATTATTGGAAAAACAACCCTTAAGTCAAAGGGCAGGGATAGATCAATAGTAAAGGAGGAATAACCCCATGAAGATAAGAGCCAAAACATTTATTGTTATCGCGCTCATAATGGTTTTTACCATGATGGCTGCCCTGACGTCATCGGGTCTTCGGACCGGCACTACCTTACCCGTCCGAGCGACAGGTTCGTCCGGAAGTCTGATTAACAACCCTGGAGACGGAATTAAGCCCATTATAAAGGATGAAACTGTGTATGCCCTCCTGAATGAGGATGGGTCGGTTCGCTCTGTATATGTGGTTAACCATAGCAAGGTCCTCGAGGATGGCACATATGTTGATTTTGGAAATTATAAGAAGATTGAGAGCCTGAGCGAGAATATTCAGCCAAGAACAGAGGGTGACAGAATAATCTGGGAGCTTAAAAAGTCTTACGGGGATTTCTACTACAAGGGTGAACTGGCAGGAGTTGAACTTCCCTGGACATTCAATATCCAATACTTTCTGGACGGAAATAAGGTACAGGCTCAGGATTTGGCAGGAAGGAGCGGGAAGGTTGAGATAGTCCTGTCGGTAACCGCCAACGAATCTGTCCTGCCCTATTTCAGGGAGAAATTTGCCATGCAGGTTCAGGTACCCATAGACATAAACCGGGCATCAATCATCTCTGCCCATGGTGCAACCCAGGTTATTACAGGAAAGACCAACACCCTGGCTTATACCGTTCTTCCGGGAACTTCCGGCAGCTATCGCATTGTTATGGAGGCCGTTGACTTTGAACTGGAGAGTATGAGCATCGGCATATCGGCCATTGACTATGGAAATGTCCTGTCCTCCGGGAGCCTGAGCGAAGGCATTGGGGAGCTGAGCAAGGGCCTGGAAGACTGGGTTGATGGAGCCAAATCCTTTAAGAATGGCCTTATGGAATTGTCAAATGGTATGGGTATGCTAACCTCTGGTCTCAAAGATTTGTCTACTGGGAGCAGAGAATTGCATGGGGGGATGGAAAGTTTTGCACAGGGATACCAGCAGTTTGACGCTTCACTGGATCAGGTTTCCCATGGCTCTAAGAACATCAGGGATGGACTCTCAGAGATTGCCATCAACGGTGAATCCATCCTTGCCGGGTATCAGCAATTGACCCAGGGTATTCTGTCTCAGCTGCCGGGAGAGGCCGAAAGGGAACAGCTCCGCATGCTGGCTCAATATGCGGGGAGCAACAGTCCGTACGCCCAGGCGGGCAATATGGCTCAGTCAATGCTTGATCAGATTGCCGGGCTGGAACAAATCTATCAGAATCTTGCTACACTAAATGCTGGCCTTGGCCAATATACAGAGGGCGTATCAAGGTTGTCTGAGGAATACAAAGGATTTGACAGGGGGGTCACGGCTCTTACCCAGGCCTCGGATCAGCTTCTTGAGGGCATCTCACAACTGGAGGATGGTGGCAGGCGGCTTTCGGATGGGGTATCTGTCCTCGAAGCAGGAATGACCGAAATAAGTGACAACATGAAAGACCTTCCCGGCCATGCCCAGGAATTGATAGACGGTGGATTGGCTATAAAGAAGGGAACTGATGCCGCAATTTCAGGGATAGTTGGACAGGATGGGGAAGACGAAGAGGTCGTATCCTTCGTTGTTCCTGAGAAGGGTCTGGCCAGTTCCGTTCAGTTCGTCATCAGAACCCCTGCTATCAAGTTACCTGAAAAGGAGAAGGAGGCACCGGTTGAGACCATCGGGAAAAAAAGCTTCTGGCAGAAGTTTGTCGATCTGTTCATATAGACAGACACAAGGGAAAAATACAAACCAATACCCATTACAGAAGTGAGAAGTAGGAGGTTGAAGCCGGGTCATTTTATAGTCCGCCAGTTTGTCCAGTATATTCTTCATTACAACACCAACGTTGTCTTATTCTACAATATATTACATGTGAAGTTAGCAATAATAACAATTACGTGGATTCTCCACTTATGCTATAGTAATGGTATGATAAAAATTTACAATTATTGTGCCTCGGTGCACCATCTGGGTGCCTCAGTTGATAAAGCGTCTTTTACGGCCGCTGTATCATAGGGGGGTACAGGGGAGGCTGAGGGTACGGGTGGTTACCGGGTCGGAATGGAGGGCATTGAGAATGAAATATCAGAATCTTTTCAAACCAATTAAGATCAGGGATTTGGAACTGAAAAACAGAGTGGTCTTCCCCGCCATGGCAACCAACCTGATTGCCGACGGCGGGTATGTGACTGACAAACTCATCGATTATCATGTAGCCCGCGCTGAAGGCGGCAATGGGCTCAATATCACAGAAGCGGCTTCGGTGCACGCCCCGTCTGCGCCGCGTAATTTCTTAAATATCAGCGATGACAAATTCGTTCCCGGTTTGAAAAAGTTTACGGACGCCATTCATGCCGCTGGCGGAAAGGCCTGCATACAGCTGTGGCAGGGCGGTATCGTTGTTGCGGGGGGGAGACCCGAATGCAATGATCATAGTACCCAGCGATACGCCAGCGGGGGAGCATGTTATTCCCGGCGCGTCCAAAGAGGTTATAAAGGATGTGGTCAGGGCTTTCGGTGAAGCTGCAAGGCGCGCAGTGGAAGCGGGCTTTGACTGTGTTGAATTCCATGCCGCCCACGGGTATTCTCCCCACTCCTTTTTAAGCGCCGCCATCAACAAAAGGGATGACGAGTATGGCGGATCGCTGGAGAACAGGGCAAGGTACTCCATTGAATGCATAAAGGCGATTCGGGAAAATATTCCGGAAGGCATGCCCATACTGATGCGTATTGTTGCTCATGATGATTATCTTGAAGGCGGGCTTACCATTGAGGATATAATTGAATTCTGCAAGATGGCAAAAGAAGCCGGCGTGGATGTACTTGATGTATCCCGCGGCAATGCCCATTCCGCAGGCGTCAAATTTGAGGTTCCGTCCATAGATATTCCCAGAGGGTTCAACGTGGAAAACGCTGCTCGCATCCGGAAGGAAACCGGAATGATTACAATTGCGGTGGGGCGCATCAATGATCCCAGGCAGGCAGACGATATTATCGCGAGCGATAAGGCTGATATGGTGGTTATGGGCCGTGCCCAGATTGCCGACCCGGAATTCTGCAACAAGGCGAGTTCAGGAGATGAGGATGACATTATCCGCTGTATCGCCTGCAACCAGGGATGTGTGGACCGGTATACCAATAAGGCCGAGTTTCCCCATTTATCCTGTCTTAGAAACCCCGCAGTGGGCAGGGAAAAGGAGTGCAGTCTGGTTCCGGCCAGGGAGCCCAAAAGAGTTCTCATTGCTGGCGGCGGGCTGGGCGGCATGGAGGCTGCCATCACCCTGAAAAAGAGGGGGCATGAGCCTATACTGTGCGAAAAATCTTCAGAACTGGGCGGCCAGTTCCTGCTGGCGGGCCTGGCTCCGAGAAAGCAGGAAATGCGGGAAGCGGCCGTTTCCAGGGCCGAGCAGACCTACAGAGCCGGAGTGGATGTAAGGCTGAACACTCCGGTGAACAGTAAGGTTATAGAGGAGATTTCTCCAGATGCGGTTATCATAGCCACAGGTGCCGAAGCCGCAAGGTTTGACATTCCCGGGACAGACAGACCCAATGTCTGCAATGCCTATGACGTACTGTCTGACAGGGTCAGGCCCAGTGGTGATGTGATCGTGGTGGGCGGAGGCCTGGTGGGTCTTGAGGTTGCCGAGTACCTGGCCGAAAGAAAGAACAACGTTACCGTAATTGAAGCTCTTGAGGGAATTGGCAGGGACCTTGGCATATTCAGGAAGATCTGCGTCATGGAGAGCCTCTATTGCTACAATATTGCAACCATGGACCGGTCTAAATGTGTGGAGATTACTGAAAACGGCCTGGTCATAGAGAAGGATGGTGAGCTTCAGGAGCTTAAATGTGATTATGTTGTTATTGCCATCGGAGCAAAACCCAATGACTATGGCGAAATAAAAAGCTACTGTGAGAACCGCCGCATTCCGTTCTACATCATTGGCGATGCCGCAAAACCCAGGCGCGCAATTGATGCAATAGCGGAGGCTGCCGAGGTGGCAAGGAAAATCTGATACTATACCGGTGAGTATTATGGGGCCGGATCCGGGTGTATATATCTGAGCAATCACATTAATAATAAAGAGAAGCATTGGCTGCACACAGCCTTTGCCTCTCTTTTCTTTTCAGGAATTTCAGAATTGTCCTTTATCAGCATCTATCCCCGCCTGGCGTGCATTTCGGCGCTGTTACATCGAAGGGTCGCATCATGTCATGATCCTCGTGTTCGAGGATATGGCAGTGGTAAACGTACCTGCCGGTGTAAGGCCCAAAACGCATGATCATGCGTGTAACATAACCGGGATGTGCCTGAACTGTATCCTTCCAGCCCCTTTCGCCGGGTAAGGGTAGTTCGGGTTCGCCTGTGTACCTGACACGGCCTGTTTGGTTATAGGTGACCGTATCAAAAGGAATCCGGTCGAGAACCTGGAATTGGATCTGATGGATATGGAATGGGTGAACACCCAGCCCGGCATTAATGATCCTCCAGCATTCTGTTTCGCCTATAATGGGATTTTCCACAATCCCGTCCATGTAATCATGATTATTAAGCAGGAACAGGAGCCGGTTGTAATGGTCAGTTGTAACATCAAAGGAAATATCTCTTGTCCTGATGATGTCACACTCACTCATCCTGGGTATGCGGCTAAGGAATTGCGGGATCGTGCTGGTGTCCTCTGATGTTCTTTGAATCACCCTGAACTGCATGATTCTCCATCGGTGAATGGATCGGGTTCATTGCCAAAATCAAAGGGGGTTCTGGCTGTATTCAGGAGCGTGATGTTCGTGCCAACATCCTGGTCTGAGAAGTCTATTACAAGATCACAACGCTCCGATGGAGCTATGACAATCTCATCGGTTCTGACAGGCCTCTGAAGAAGGCCGCCATCTGAGCCGATCTGGATGAACTGCTGCCCGGAATCCAGCTTCATGCGGTAGAACCTTTCATTGGAGCCATTGAGAATACGGAAGCGGTATTTTCTCTGCTCCACTTCAAGGTAGGGCCAGGCCTTTCCGTTCACCGTGATGGTGTTGCCCGCAAACCCGGGTGTAATGGAAACATCGGGAAAATCGGGCGGAGGGTCCTGCACATCAACGGTTGAAGGATAGAATAGGGATCCGTCATCATTAAAGCTCTTGTCCTGTATTACCAGGGGTATCTCATAAACACCTGACGGCAGATTCAGGGAGCGTTCCTCTTCGTTGCGTATGATATACAGTCCCACGAGCCCGGCATACACATTGAGGCGGGTTATGCCAACGGCGTGGTCATGGTACCAGAGCATTGCAGGACGCTGTTTGTTGGGGTATTTGTAAATCTTTTGTGAAAACCTTGGACCGCACTTTCCGAAATTATTGGTATACCAGGCATCCGGATACCCATCGCTTTCAGGCTCAACCGATGCTCCGTGAAGGTGAACCACGGTGCGTACCTCTGGCATATTATGGCCTGATCCGTGGAGTGTCCTGTCGATGGGCAGAAAATGCTTTTCCGGCAGATCGTTCATCCAAAGCACGTGGGTGCATTCGCCTTCCTCTACTTCTATGGTGGGGCCGGGGAGCTGACCCTCATAACCCCAGACCCTGGTAGGGGGGAGCTGGCTGTGAAACTGGTGGAAGAATTCTTTCATTCTTACCTCATAGTATGTTTTATCTTTACGCCTTTCAAGGGGCTGCAGCACCCTTGGTATGGGAAGTGGATCCACAAAAGGTCTTAGGCGCATAAAATCCCTCCAATAAAGCTATTTGCTGCTACATTTTATGCTTTATTGGACAAGTCCGTTACAGGGACACCGTGCAGTTTTTCTGCAGTTATGCCGGAGGATTTATCAGGAGACAAAAAATCCCGGACTCTGCTTGTTCTCAGTGCCCGGGATTTGGGTGCTACGGGATAATCAGTGGGTTATCTTACAGCCTATTCAACGATGATGTCCGGGTATGCGTTACTGACCCTCTGCTTGAAGTCGGCGATAGCCTGATCCCTGGTCTTTGCACCGTTCGCATATTCGCGTACCTGCTCAAGCCAGATCTTTTCATATCATCACTATCCCGGTTACTCCACGATGATACCCAGCTCGTCTTTTACATTCCTCCTGAAATCCTCGATGGCCTGCTTCCTAGTTTTATTGCCCTTTGCATATTCACGCGCCTGTTCAAGCCACCAGTAATTAATCATTTCGTCGTATTCGGCTTTGTTGTTACCCTTTGCAAGCCTGGCACACCTGTCGTATACTTCAAACATGTCCTGGCAGCCAAGGATGTCCAATTGAGCCGGGCATTTTCTCATGACCGTGCCCGATGCCGCCGCCTCCCGGTGCCCGTCAACAGCCCCGGTGGCCCATAAATACTGTAAACCGGTATCTGAGCTGTCCAGTGTTATCCACTTGATGATATAGCCAACGGCATCTTTGTGCCGGGTGTTTTTACTTGCGAAAACCCAGGTACCGCCCCAGAAGAAGCCTGCGGGAGGCTCGCATACAGCCCAGTCGCCATAGGTTCCCTCACCGGGCTCTTTACCTCCGCAGTTGTTTCTTATAATAAACTCCACAAACCACGACGGTCCGAGAAAACCAAAGATTTTCTTCTGGCCCTCGTCCCTCATATCAGCATACCATTCATCGGTCCAACTGATTGAATTATTGGTATATCGGTTGTCATGAAGCTGTTTTGCCAGGTCCAGGAAGGCTTCGCGCCTGGGATCGATGACGAGCCTGCCATCAACGACCCAGGGAATTTCGGAGCTGTTTTCTACAGCCTTCCAGATATCATCATATCCCGATACGATGCCATATCCTCTGGCCTTAAGGTCGTCCGCCGCATCGAAGAATTTCTCCCAGCCCGGACCAATTTTGCTTTGAATGATTTCGGGATCGTCGGTTCCCCAGACCTCTTTTGCGATGGAGCGGCGATAGATGAAAGCGCCGCCGGTTCCGTGATATGTAAGGCCAACGATCTGACCTTCCGGATTGGTGCCCATATCGATGACGTACTGGGGAATGTCCGCCTCTTTTATAAGGCTATCCACGTCGATTCCAAGATCTTTATATGGCGCTGCATAACGGGCGGCGTCTCCTTCAGAGTATTCTTTTACATTCGCGCTTTCAATCAGATATATATCAGGCGCATCCTCACCCCCGGCATCAAGCAGCTCGACCAGATATTCGTGAAAACTAATCTCCACGGTGGCAAAATAATGCATCTCGATTTCATATGGGAAGTCAGGATGAAATTCCTTGAATTTAGTAAATATCTGATCATCGTATAGACAATATATATGGATTACGCCTTTTTTAGGCATAGGCGTGGCTGTCACCTGATCCGCAGCATCTTCCGATGGGGTTGGTGAAACCTTTGCGTCAGGAGCAGGATCCGGACTTCCCGGTGTGTTGTTGGTTGTGCCGCCGCATCCTGCCATTATAACGGACATGAGGATCAAAAGGCTTAAAAACAGGGCAGCAAAACGTTTCATAATGGTTTCCCCCCTAAACTATTCTACGATAATATCCAGCTCGTCCTTTACTTTCTGTTTGAAATCTGCAATAACCTGCTCTTTTGTCTTTCCGCCTTCAGCGTACTGACGGGCGGCGGCAAGCCAGTAGAGGTCGATGGCTTCATCATACATGGTTCTGTTCTTTCCACTTGCGAGCCTCGCAGTCTTGTCGAACACTTCAAACATATCCTGGCCGCCTTAGAAATCTATTTCACCGGGGACATTCCCCATGACCGTCCCGGAGGTGACGGCATCCCGTACCCGCCCATTGCCATCGAAAGTGCCACTGGCCCAGGAATACTGAAGACCCGCCTCGGAACTGTCAAGGGTGATCCACCTGATCAGGTCGCCAAGAACTTCCTTGTGTTCCGAATTCTTATTTACAAAAACCCAGAAGCCACCCCAGAAAAAGCCGGCCGGCGGCTCGCAGACGGCCCAGTCGCCGTAGGTTCCTTCACCGGGCTGTTTGCCGCCGCAGTTATTAGTTATGACATAGTTCACCATCCATGACGGTCCGAAGTATCCGAAGACTTTCTTGGGCCCGGTATCTTTCATACCGTCATACCATTCAGTTAACCAGGTTGTTGTATTGTTGGTATATCCTCTGTCATGGAACTGTTTTGCAAGGTCAAGAAAGGCTTCACGATAGGAATCAATATGGAGTTTGCCATCTACGATCCATGGATTTTCAGCACTGGCTGCCATGGGGAACCAGAGATCGTCATATCCCGATACCATGACATATCCCCTAACTTTAAGATCGGCTGCCGCTTCGAGGAACCTGTCCCAGCCCGGACCAATTTTGTCCCTGATTATTTCGGGATCATCGGTTCCCCAGACTGTCTTCGCTATGGAGCGGCGATATATGAAAGCGCTGCCGGTTCCCTGGTAGCTTAAGGCGACCACCTGGCCATCAGCGTTTGAGCCCATGTCAATGACATACCGGGGGATATCGGCTTCCTTTGCGAGGCTTTCAACATCAATGCCGAGGTCCCTGTACGGCGTTGCATACATGGCCATGTCCCCATGGATGTATTCCATCACATGGCCGCTTCCGATGCAGTAAATATCGGGCATTCGCGAGCCGCCGGCTTCAAGGGATTCGTTAAGAGCGACATGAAAATCTACGTCCGCTGTGGCAAAACTATACGGCTTTATTTCGTAAGGGAAGTCGGGATTAAGCTCCTTATACCTCATAATTATCCTGTATACTTCGTCTGATGCACAAAAGACATTGATTACCTTATCGTCAGGAGGATCGGTTATAATTTCCGGATCCTTATTGACATTATCTGACGATCCTGTTGGAGTATCACCGGAATCATCAGATGCTGGCGGAGCAATATCCGGGCTGCTTGGGACATCGCTAGC
>LFRM01295603.1_pt2 | contig 30694 bp, 22 predicted proteins | sample 618341 | NCBI WGS metagenome assembly LFRM01 (sample SAMN03654438, study PRJNA283298) | anaerobic digester metagenome | isolation source: pool of bioreactors CSTR01a, CSTR02a, and CSTR03a thermophilic anaerobic... | place: Denmark: Kgs. Lyngby | collected 2014-05-21 | reverse complement strand
GAGATTCTTGGTAAAGAAGCTGCTCTCTTTGTACCTTCAGGAGTTTTCGGGAACCAAGTTTCCGTCTTAACCCACACCACCCGTGGACAAGAAATAATCTTAGGTGAATATTGCCATATTATCGAACATGAGGCGGGTTCTGTGGCTCTAATTTCTAACGTCCAAACTAGAACTTTGGATGATCATTTAGGTGAAATGGACCCTGTGGAAGTGGAGAGAGTCATTCGCAAAGAAGAAGATATCCATTTTCCCCGTACTGGCTTAATCTGTGTGGAGACCGCCCATTCAAAGGGTCATGTGGCCAGCCTAGATAATCTAAAGAGTATCTACGAAATCGCTAAAAAATATGAAATTCCTGTTCATATGGATGGGGCTAGATTATTTAATGCTTCTACGTACTTACAAGTCGACCCTAAAGACTTAGCGTGCTACGCTGACTCCTTATCTATTTGTCTTTCCAAAGGCCTATGTGCCCCTATGGGCTCTATGGTAGTGGGAACAAAGGAATTCATTTCAAAAGCACGCCAAAACCGAAAAGTCCTTGGAGGAGGTATGAGGCAAGTTGGTATCCTCGCAGCTGCTGGGCTAGAGGCTCTAGAAATGAGAAAGAGATTGCACATCGACCATGATAACGCAAAAATTTTCGGAGAAAAACTTAATTCCATCAAGGAAATAAATGTAGACTTAAATTCTATTAAAATCAATATGATTTTCTTCACTATTAATAAAGAAAATTTTAACGAAGACCATTTTTTAAAGCATCTGCAAAATCGCAATATATTAATTAATGGACATGACCAAAATCTTTATCGATTTGTAGTCCATAATTATATCGATAAAGAGAGAATTAGTTATGTTATCGAAATTTTAGAGGAATATTTTAGTTAGAAATTGAATTAATGACTTAGTTATGATAATATGATTAAGTTAGGCAGTGGTAGCTCAGCTGGATAGAGTAATCGGCTACGAACCGATCGGTCGGGGGTTCGAATCCCTCCCACTGCACCAAGTAGACCAACAGAAGCTATTTAAACAGCTCTGTTGGTCTTTTTTGTCGTCATTTTAGTCTGTACTTCTAAAATTAGTAGTTCCATATCTAAGAAATTACGTTTTGCTTCTCTTATCTCATAGCAGGGCTTGATTGCTTGAATTAATTTATGCTTTTCAGGCGATAATTGTAATATGAAACGTATCTGCTATAACTTATCTTAGTAAGATTAATTAATTTAATGAGATAATATCTATCCATATTAAACTAATATCATAGAATTGGAGTGAATTTAATTGAAGAATAATTATAGCTTAATCTACGAAATAGTCATGTCTTTATTGGCTTTAACTACCGTTGGAATAGCATTATTTGATTTGACAGGGCATATGAATTCAGAAAGCAATCTACTTTTTATAGATCAATTTATCTTAATTAGTTTTGCATTAGATTATTTTATTCGTTNNTTCGTTGAAAATAAATTGGATTTGATTGCTATAATTCCTTTTAGCTCATTCTTTAGGCTATTTAGATTAGCACGTCTGCTTAGAATTTTGCGCTTAACAAAGATTTTTCGCATGATGGTATTTTTAAGGAAATTCCAAAAACTTTCTTATAACTTCTTAAAAACAAATGGATTTATTTATACTATATATATTACTATAAGCACTGTTTTTACGGGCACAATCGCTATTTATTTTATTGAAAGAGGAAAAACGATCGATTCATTTCTTGATGCACTATGGTGGTCATTTGTCACCACCACTACAGTAGGATATGGTGATATCTCTCCATCAACTGGTTTAGGTAGAATGGTTGCGGTGATTCTCATGCTAGTTGGTATTGGTTTTATTGGTATGTTGACAGGTACTATAGCAACATATTTTATAACACCGAAAAAAGCACCTCTTTTACAAAATCAAAGTAAGCTCCTAGATTTATCTGATTTATCTGACGGTGATTTTTCTATAGTTGTTAAACTAATTGATGTCTATCGAAATAAAAACTAGTAAGTTTAAAGCACTTTATTCTATCTTCCTTTTTTCTTCACCTAATGAGATTTTATAAATTCTGTAATCTTAGAGAGTTTAACTGTATCTAGAATTTGAAATTAGATGATTGTGTTATGATACAATACTTCTTATATTGATAGTGATAATACAAAAGGATGGGTACAACTGTGAATAAACTTTGGACGAAAGACTTTAAAATAATTACCATAGGTTCTATAATCTCTATGTTGGGAAATTCAGTAGCAGGATTTGCTGTAGGACTACTGGTTTTAGACTATACTCAATCAACACTTCTATATGCTCTTTTTATGGTAACCTATAATATTCCAAAAATTATAGCTCCGCTTTTTGCTGGGCCTTATATGGATAGATTTTCAAGAAAAAAAGTAATCTATACCATGGACTTTATTTCTTCAGCAATCTTTTTTGTTATGTTTCTTCTGTTGAGAGCTAACTGGTTTAATTATTCGTTTTTTTTATTAGTCGTTCTTTTCATAGGAACTGTAGATGGGATCTATGCTGTGGCCTATGAGAGCTTCTACCCCAACCTGGTGACTAAAGGAAACTTCTCCAAGGCCTACTCAATATCCAGTATGATCTATCCCTTGGCAGCATTTATGGTTCCTGTTGCTGCTTTTGTTTATAACCAAACAGGCTCAGCTGCTCCACTTTTCGCCTTTAATTCGATCACCTTCCTTATAGCCGCTATCTTCGAGACTAGAATTAGCCATAAGGAAGTCCATATAAGTGAAGAGATTAATGAAAATAAAGGCTTTAATATGGTTCAGTATAAGACAGATTTTAAAGAAGGTATTTCTTATATCTTAAAAGAGAGAGGTCTTCTCGTTATTACAGCGTATTTTTGTATTACCATGTTTGCTGGTAGCGGGGCCCAAACCTTATATTTACCTTTTTTCAAAAATAACCCTGAGCTTTTTTCAAACATTCCCATCAATGTAGTAACCTTATTTACCATTGTTAGTAGCTTTGGTGTATTGGGCCGACTAACAGGTGGCGCTATTCATTATAAATATAAGTACCCTGTTAATAAGAAATTTGCGATTGCCATCACTGTTTATACAACTATAGCAATTTTAGAAGCATTCCAACTCTACTTCCCCTTACCTCTTATGATCATAAGCTTCTTTGTAATTGGAATCATGGGCGTAACCTCATTTAATATCCGAATTTCAGCCACCCAGTCCTATGTGCCTGATGAAAAGAGAGGCCGCTTTAATGGAACTTTCCAAATGATTGTTTCTGCTGGAAGTATTGTAGGTCAGCTTACAGCCGGTGTTCTTGGAGAAGTGTTCCCTGAAAGATCGATAATTACGGTATTCATGGCGATAAACTTTATCGCAGTTATCCTAATTATGTATCGCAAGAGAGATCACGTTAAAAAAATCTACAATCGAAGAGTTTAACTCTTTGCTTGTAGATTTTTTCTGTGTACCATTATTATTTAATTTAAAAGATTATAAAGAATTGTTTGCAATGATAGCACTAGTTTCTCAATAAAAAAACTAGTGCTATCATTGCTATTAAATCAGTACAACCGCATTCCATCTTTCTTTTTTTATCTCTACTGCGCTCGTAATAATAATATAAATCGATAAAATTATCATGATATAATTTAAAATTATAATTCTATTGAATATTTAGACTAATACTGCAGCAGTTAAGCCAGACGTAAGAACTATTAAATCATTTTTGAGATTCTTCTTCATTATAGCACTCCTTTTCATCCTCAAGAATATAGCATCATCAAGAAAACTTCGAACTATTTTATAAGGTTTTCTGAATTTCTATCCTCTAAACTTACACTGTATTTATCCTATAGGCCATTTTCAATTTTCTTAATTATCTCATTCATATGCTTAATATCTTCTTTAAGCTCATTAGAGTTGACCACCGGCATTCCATCATGGTCTACTTCACCATAGGTTTCTATATCCTTCATCGCTTCATAAAGCTCTACAGTGTGATCCTTAGCTGTATATAAATATTTTAAGATTTTAGTCCATTCCCAGGATTCAAGTTCCATATTTCATTCCTCTTTTCATATGTGTTTTACTCATTTTATCATATTTAAAATTCTTAAACATCCCTATCTTCATGGGAATTTTTATGTTTTGAAGTCACTTCAAGTGAGTTATTTTTGGCTTGTTATAGACAATTCTTATCCTTGTAGATTAAGATAGACTTTATAACATAAAACTGCTGCTTAAATTGTATTATGTTTTTAACCATCCATTTTAACAATAAACTCTCTCGTCTCTTTTTTTGTTAGCGAAAGGACCTTAATGAATAACGCAATTTCCCAAAAATTCACAGTATCTTCTCTATTGAAGTTTGCTCTTCCTACCACCATCATGATGGTAATTCTATCCATCTACACTTTAGTTGATGGTGTTTTTGTTTCTAATTTTGTGGGAGAGCTGGCTTTCTCAGCCATCAATATTGTCTTCCCTTTTATTTCTTTAATCTTTGCTTTGGGAATTATGGCTGCCACAGGGGGAAACGCCTTAATAGCCAATAATCTTGGAAGAGGAGACCATTTGAAAGCCCGGCAGGACTTCACCTTAATTGTTCTCTTTGCTACCTTGCTTGGAATAATTCTTATGGGCTTTGGTGTAGGGTTTACAAAAGAAATTAGCCTCTGGCTAGGAGCAACAAAAATCATTGAAGGGTTTTCATATGATTATCTTTATTATATGTCTTTTTTCATTCCAATGGCTATTTGGATGGGGTTTTCTCAAATCTTATTTGTAACCATTGGAAAACCGAATCTAGGCCTATATTCAACTTTAGTCGGAGGAATTACTAATATCGCCTTAGATTATCTCTTTATTGTGGTCATGGATTTGGGAATCAAAGGTGCAGCTTTAGGGACCGGTATTGGATACACCCTGCCAGGGCTTTTTTTCATTCTTTATTTTACCTTTAATCGTAAAGAATCTCTATACTTTGTTAAGCCTAAATGGAGACCGGCTGTATTACTTAAAACTTTTACTAATGGATCTTCTGAGTTTGTTGTGAATTTAGCAACTTCTATTACTACTATCATGTTTAACCTGATAATCCTCGAATTGGCTGGAGAGGAAGGGGTAGCGGCCATCGGAATTATTCTTTATTCTCAGTTTCTTCTTATGTCAGCTTTTCTTGGATACTCTCAAGGCGTTGCTCCTATTTTTAGTTATGCATTTGGAGCTCAAGACTATAGCCAGCTGAAACGAGTTTTTTCTATCAGCATTAGAGTCATTCTAGTCTTTTCAGTGGTTATTGCCGGATTTAGTTTTCTTGCCTCAGATTATATCGTCGGTATTTTCGTTGATGAACAAAGCACAGTATTCTCTTTAGCAAAAAATGGATTTACCGTCTTCTCACTAAGCTTTCTCTTTATGGGGATTAATATCTTTGCTTCTTCTTTATTTACTGCATTTTCCAACGGTAGAATTTCAGCTACAATTTCTTTTATGCGAACTTTAGTTTTCATTGCTGGATATTTACTCATTTTGCCTCGCATATTTGGTTTGCCTGGTGTTTGGTTAGCCATCCCACTAGCTGAATTCACTACATTATTTATTTCTGCGAGTTATTTAGTAATCCAACGCAAAAAGTATAACTATTAACCCCATGATAAAGACGAATTCAAAAAGTGATTTCTTTTTCTTTTAATCTTATAAATCCGTAATTAACTTCACTATAAATCCAGTTCTTAACAATTAATTTAAGCTTAAATTAATATTTTGTTAATGATTNNAAGAAAGTCCTTAAGCTGATTTATGGTATACTGAATTATAATTATATTGAACTTATTTATTTTTATTTTATTTAAAGGAGGAATCTTAGCGATGCTATCGCTAAGAAAATTACTTATGAATTATAAGATTTTAACCGATACTTCTAGCGATTTACCATTTGATGTATTAGACAGCCACGATATCAGCGTTATTGGCCTTGTGGTGAATTTTGACGGACAAGAATTCGTGGAGGATGACTGGAAATCAATTAGTGCTGATAAGTATTATAGTGCTATGAAAAATGGCGCTTTACCCACCACTAGCCAAATTACCCCTCAACGGTTTTATGACTACTTTAAACCTTACCTCGAAAAGGGCCTAGATATCCTTTATATAGGTTTTTCTTCCAGCTTAAGTGGAACTTTTGGAGCATCTAACATTGCCAAGGATATGCTAACCAAAAAATTTCCAGAGAGAAGAATTGAATTGGTGGATTCCATGAGTGCTTCAGCAGGACAAGCTCTGCTGCTTCTTGGCTCTGCTAAACTAAAAGAAGAAGGGAAAACCATGGACGAAGTCATTAGCTTTTGTGAAGAAAACAAAATGAACGTCAACCATATTTTCACTGTTGATGATTTAAACCACCTTAGACGAGGAGGAAGAGTCTCAGGATTCTCTGCCGCCATGGGAACTATGCTTAACGTTAAGCCAATTTTGTATATGAGTGAAGAAGGAAAACTTTTAAATATTGAAAAGGTTAAAGGAAGAAAGAAATCTCTGATGACCCTAGTAGATTATTTAGAAAAAGGATCCACTGACCAAACTGCTGACGTCATAATTGCCCATGGTAATTGTGAAGATGATGCTAAAAATCTAAAGAAACAAATTAAAGATAGAGGTCTATCTAATAATGTTAGAATTCTAACTTTAGGCATGACTATAGGCGCCCATACTGGTGCTAATGTCATTAATATGGTTTTTCTTGGTAAGCATAGAGAGGACACAGTTAAGAAAAATTAGTGAAATAAAATGGACCTGATCACGAAAAAGTGACCAGGTCCATTTCTATTTTTCTTAGGAATTTTTAGCATAGATTGAAACTAAATTTATAAGAACTTCTACAGATTTCTTCATAGCATCTATTGAAATAAATTCAAATCGGCCATGATAGTTTTCGCCTCCTGTAAATAGATTAGGACAAGGTAAGCCCATATAAGAAAGTTGAGCTCCATCTGTACCTCCACGAATTGGCTTTATTAGAGGTTTCACTCCCGCTTTTTCCATCGCTACCTTTGCATTTTCAATGAGTTCCATATGAGGAAGTATTTTTTCCTTCATATTTCGATATTGATCATTGATAATAACTTTCACCGTAGCTTCACCATATTTTTCATTTAAGCTCTTCGCACTATCTTCCATAAAGGTCTTTCTATTTCTAAAAGATTCCTCTTCAAAATCCCGGATGATATAGTACAGGGTAGTTCCTTCCACATCACCTTTAATTTCATTAAGGTGAAAGAATCCCTCATATCCTTCGGTATGCTCTGGTGTATCTTTTGAATCGAATAAATCCATATATTCTTTTGCAATAAAAATAGAGTTTACCATTTTATCTTTTGCGGTGCCCGGATGGACATTGCGTCCTTTTATCTGCACAAGGGCTGAAGCTGCATTGAAGTTTTCATACTCTAGCTCCCCTAGAGGACCACCATCTACAGTATAGGCAAGATCCGCTCCAAAAGCTTTCACATCAAAATGATGAGGACCTCGCCCAATTTCTTCATCTGGGGTAAATGCAACTCGAATCTCCCCATGAGGAAGATCTGGGTTGTTTTTTAATTCTTCAAGCAAAGTCATAATTTCCGCAATTCCAGCTTTATTATCTGCACCCAGTAGCGTGTTTCCATCAGTAACAATCAAATCTTGTCCCATATAATTGGCTAAGGCAGGGAAATCTTCACCTTTAAGCACAATATTTTCTTTCTCGTTAAGAACAATGTCTCCACCCGTGTAAGATAATACTCTAGGCTTAACATTTTTTCCGCTCATATCTGGTGATGTATCTAAATGAGCGAGAAGCCCTAGTACTGGACCTGGCTTTCTTTGGTTTCCTTCTAAATATCCAAACAGATATCCTTTGTCATCTAAAGTGGTTTTAAGCCCCAGTTCTTCTAATTCTTTTTTCAACTCTTTAGCTAGGACCAACTGACCTTTAGTGGAAGGCACCGCTACACTACTTTCATTAGAGGTGGTATCAAAAGTGACATATTTTAAAAATCGTTCAATTACTGTCATGGTTATCTTCCTTTCCTTTAATTTCTATTTTTACAGATTAGGTTTATAAATTCGTCTACGGTCAAGGGAGAAAATACTCTCTGAGAAAGTTCCTTTTTCTAAGTCTTTTGTTACATTAGTAAAGTCATAAACTCTTGCATCAATCATATCGATATGGTGTAGTAACTCCGCTTCTAAAAAAAGCGGCTTTTTAGGACTTCCATATTCAGCTTCATAATGATGAGATAAGAGCATATGCTGAAGAAGCATTTTTTTCTCATTTGGAGTACCTAGTTTGTCACAGATTTTCTCTAGATTTTTTATGCCCATGGTGATGTGTCCAAGTAGGTTTCCCTCCACAGTATATTCTTTTACAATACCTAATTCAGAAGCATCCATTTCATTAATTTTCTCTAAATCATGAAGAATGATTCCAGCATAGAGCAAATCTGTGTTTACTTGGGGATAGATTTTCGAAATATTTTCTCCTAGTTTTAACATGGTTAATACATGAAAAAGCAGTCCTGAGCGTACAGCATGATGATTACTTTTTGCTGCAGGATAATACATGATTTCAGCTTGTTTCTCTTCTAACGCCACTTTCACTACTTGATGAATATCTATGTCTTTAATTTGCTGAAGATAGTTTAGGATTTGTCGTAACATATCTGTATTTTCCATAGGTGCTGTTTCTACGAATTCCTCTGCTCGTACATCATCATCTTCTTGTGCCAATCTTATTCTATCAACCTTAAATTGATTGTTATTCATGTAGCTAGTCACTGTCCCTCGGACTTTAATTAAATCTCCTGGTGAAAACATCTCCTCCATGGCTGCAGGCACTTCCCAAAGCTTGGCAGAAATTTCTCCTGTCTTGTCACCAAAGATAAAATCTAAATACTTCTTGTCATTGGAATTTGTCGTTTTTAAATCGACTCTTTTAATAATTAAAAAGCAGTCGACCCGATCTCCAACTTGGAGATGGCTGATTTTTTTTGTTTCAAGTTCCATATAATTCTCCTTACTGTTAAAATGGGTTATAATTAAAGTATACCTCATGGGTCTTTTGAAGACTATTTTTTATTGCAATTTATTGACTTTATCCCTAAAGGAGGTCTCATTTATGGAAATAACCCTACCTAAAGGTGTTTCACATATTATAAAAACCCTAAACCTTCATGGTTTTGAAGCTTATTTGGTGGGCGGATCTATTCGAGATCTCTTAATCGACTTAGTGCCAAAAGACTATGACATCGCCACATCAGCGACACCTGAGGAAGTCATGAATATTTTTGATAAGACATTATCCGTAGGGATTAAACACGGATCCATTATGGTCTTTTCAAAAGGGGAGTATTACGACGTGACTACTTACCGTTATGATGGTGAGTACGAACAACATCGGTATCCTAAAAATGTCATTTTCATTGATGATCTAGTTGAAGATCTTCGTCGCAGAGATATTACGATTAACGCCATGGCCTACCACCCTGAGAAAGGGATTATTGACCCTTTTCAAGGTACCGATGATTTATCTTCTCGTTTAATTCGAGCAGTAGGGAATCCTGTGGAGCGCTTTAAAGAAGATGCCCTGCGAATTTTAAGGGCTATCCGATTAGCCACTTCCTTAAACTTTAACATAGAAAATAAGACTTTGTTAGCCATGGTGGAGACTATGGATGGATTAAAATTTATTAGTTTTGAGCGTATACGCGAAGAATTTAATGGGATACTTTTGGCTAAATATCCTTCAAGAGGAATCTCTTTACTGTTTCAGCTAGGTATCATGAAATTTATTGCCCCTAAACTCATGCCCACTGCACTTTTTTTGCAGTTTAATCCTCATCATGATGAAGACGTTCTAGCCCATACTTTACACGTATTAGATAATACCCCTAGCAAGCTTTCTCTTAGGCTGGCTGCCTTATTTCATGACACTGGAAAGCCCTACACTTTCCATATGGATGAGAGAGGTATAGGTCATTTTTATGGTCATGAAGAGGTTTCTCTAAGTCTAATGGAAGAGTCCTTAACCATTCTAAGATATGATTATAAAACTATTGATACCGTTGGAAGACTAATTAGTAAGCATATGGTAAGTTTGAACATGAAAAATGAAGCGAAATTGAAAAAGCTCATCTTAACTGTAGGAGTAGAAAATCTTGAAGATCTTCGCCTTCTTCAACATGCTGACTATGCTTCTAAGCCTAACAAGGACGAAAAACGGATAATTGCTCTAGATCAGTTTTATCAGCATCTTTACCATATCATTGAACGAGGAGATCCTATGACGGTAAAAGATCTAGCCATCGATGGAAGGGACGTCTTAAACTTAGGTCTTAAGCAAGGACAAGAAATAGGTCGAATCCTAAATCTACTTCTTGATATAGTACTTCATGATCCCAGCAAGAACGAAAAAAAGATTCTACTCAACTATGCTTTAAAGGAGATTAAAACCCATGACTGATGCCGTTCGAATAACCATTATCACTATGACTATTATTAGTACTCTGGGCTTTATTTTAAAGAAGGTAAAAGTTACCGATAAACGAACGGATAAATTTATCTCTGTTCTTCTAGTGAACTATATTACCCCTGCACTTATGGTCCATACTGCTCTTACCCAACTATCCATTTCTTTTTTTAAAGATTATTATTTAAATATAGTTCTAGCCATTGGGTCTTTGCTTTTAGTTAATTTTATCGGTATACTAGCTGCTAAATTATTAAAGCTTAAAGGATTAGACAGAGGTCAATTTCTGGTCATGGCAAGTTTTTCTAATGTGGTTTTCATTGGAATCCCTCTGACTACTGGAATTTTTGGACAAAAAGCCATCCCCTATCTTATGCTCTATTACGTGGCTAATACCGTTACCTTTTGGACTCTAGGAATTTATCAGTTATCTAAAAGTACTGGCGGTGGCATAGAGGCTAAAAGTATTTTAAAAGTATTCAATCCCCCCATTGTAGGGTTTATAATTGCCTTTATATTCCTCTGGAATGGAGTGAGTTTGCCTAATTACGTTATGAATAGCCTAGATTATCTTAAAGACTTAACTACACCCCTGTCTCTTATTTTTATGGGCAGTACCATAGGTGATCTTAGTTTTAAGAGTATAGGAAGCCCAGTTACTACGGTTTCGATTCTACTTCTTCGGTTTATAATATCTCCTGTAATCATTCTCATTTTACTTAGAACCTTTTCAATTAATCCAGAACTCGGTAAAGTTTTTATAGTTTGTGCTGGATTACCCGTTATGACAAATACTGCCCTCGCTGTGGAACGTTATGGTGGAAATCCATCTTACGCCTCATTCATGACAGCCTTATCATCTATTCTATTTATTTTTGTGATGCCTTTTTATATCGAACTTTTTACATTCCTGTGATTGATTTTTCTTCGTACCCAGTCTCCAATTAAGTCTCTTATCAAAAGTGGTTTCTTAACTACAGAGAACATCTTATAAATCAAGTTATTATACGAGGGATGAATATGAAAAAACTTTCTGGCATTTTAATTTTGTTGTCTTTGGTTTTTGTACTAGTAGTAGCATGCGGCCAAAAAGAATCTCCCATTCCTATGGTAACCCATAGCAATCGTTTTTTTGAAATAAAATATCCTGAAGCATGGTTGCTTTCTGAAGACGATATGGATTCTGTATTCGTTACGAATTTTCGTACTCCTGAAAACAATTTAGAGATAAATATTGGTATATCTAATTTATTCGGGCTGATCAGTGACAAAGAGCAAATGGATTTATTTAAAAATGAAATTGATAATGTGGATACTGAACAAGATATTACCCTTCTAGAATCAATTAATATTGAAATTGATGGTTATGAAGCCGTAATAGCTATCTATTCATTAGAAGATGAAAAATTCCAAACAGTTATCACTGTTTTTGAAGGACATACAATGAATATTTTTATGTCTAGTGAAACAAATGATTTTAAAGAACATCAAAAAATTATTGATCTGATGATAGAATCCATTGATATAGTCTACTGATGTATAAAAGCAATAAACTTCTTATTATTACTACAATTATTAATTTCCCTTCCCCTAATGCCTTCTTTCACTAATATCAAACTCTTGGTTTAGGATTCAATTGTATCTTAAACCAAGAGTTTTCTTTCTGTGATATTTATCATAGAATGCTACTATTTTATTGTTGAAAGAGAACATACGTGCTATAATTGCAAAAAAGGAGGCCAGACCCATGGAAATTATAGATAAAATTAGAATTTTGGCCGATTCTGCTAAATACGATGTGTCATGCTCCTCTAGTGGAAGTAGTCGCGGGGGAGGAAAAGGTGGACTTGGAAACACATCACCCTCTGGAATTTGCCATAGTTTTACTTCTGATGGAAGATGTATTTCTCTTTTGAAAATTTTAATGACTAATCACTGTGTCTATGATTGTGCTTACTGTCAAAATCGAGTATCAAATGATGTGGAAAGAGCTTTTTTTGAGCCTGAAGAGCTCATTTCTTTGACTATGAACTTTTATCGAAGAAATTATATTGAAGGACTCTTCTTAAGTTCTGGTGTAATCAGAAACCCGAATTTCACTATGGAACTCATGGTTAGAGTCATTAAAACCTTAAGAGAACGCGAAAATTTTAATGGCTATATCCACATTAAGTTAATTCCAGGAGCTAGTTCAAAGTTGATCCATGAGGCTGGGCTTTATGCCGACCGAGTGAGTGTTAATATTGAACTTCCTGAAGAGGAAAACTACAAAATGCTGACCCCTGAAAAAAATCGCAGCCTTATTTTAAAGCCCATGGGTCAAATTGCAGAGAATATTAAAGAGAATAATGAAGAAAAACGAATTTCCACAAAAGTTGAGCGGTTTGTTCCTGCTGGACAAAGCACTCAGCTTATTATAGGTGCGACTCCTTCCACGGACGGCAAAATTATAAGTTTAAGTCAAGATCTTTATTCATCATACCAGTTAAAAAGAGTGTACTACTCTGCCTATATTCCCATAGTTAGCCACGAGCTTCTTCCTAAAATTGCTGCACCACCACTTTTGAGGGAGCATCGTATTTATCAAGCAGATTGGTTATTACGCTTTTATAAGTTTAAAGCAAATGAGCTTATTTCTGAGCATGAAAACTTCGATGTTAATGTTGATCCTAAAACCCAATGGGCTCTGTCCCATATGGATTATTTTCCTATGGAAATCAATAAAGTGTCTTATGAGTTACTTCTTCGGGTTCCAGGCATTGGACTAACTTCTGCCAAGCGAATTGTGCGTGCTCGAAAATTATCTTATCTTACTTTCGAAGGGTTAAAGAAAATCGGTGTGGTATTAACTCGAGCTAAGCATTTTATTACTGTGGGTGGACGATACTATGGCCAATTCAATATGAGAGAAGACATGATTTATGAAGCAATTAGTGAAAAAAAAGATAGAATTCAACTTAACTTATTTAGTGAAATTGATGAAAATCTAGCATTAGTAGAAAAAGATGTGAACCCAATTTTATTTGCCAAGAAACAAACAGCTTCTTTAATGGCTGATCGGCTTATTATTCAAAAATCTTTAGGAGGAAATTTTTAGTGGATGTCATGACTTTCGATGGATCGATGGAAGAATTTCTTAGTGCCGTATTTAAAGTTTATGTGGAGAAAATACCAGCACTGCTCTACAGAGAAAAAGACTACGTCCCCAATTTAGTTGATACAACCCATAAAGTAATTTACCAAGAAAGTGCTTTTGATCGAGTTCGTATTGCTATGCAAAAGAAGTTTTCCTCAGAAGCACTTCATATAATTACGCATTGCCTTATGAATAATGATATCTCAGCTCCTTATATGACCATGCGTTATGTCATTCTTTGTTTTAATAATCCTAAGTCAGCCCACGACTACCAAAACGAAACAATTATAAAAGTTACAAAGATGGCTAGACAAGTTTCTTTAGAAAGTCATCGATTTCTTGGTTTTGTAAGGTTTCATCAAGTCGGTTCAGTGTACATCTCAGTAATCAAACCTGATCATGAAATTCTGAGCTTTATTGCTCCACATTTTTCCGACCGTTATAGTACAATGGATTTTATTATTTATGATGAAGGCCGACAGCAAGCTATTATATGTGAAAAAGGTCACTGGGTTATTCGTCATAATATGGTTTTAGATGAAGCCATGTTTAAGAAAGATGATTTTGAAGATGCTTGGAAGACCTATTTTGAAGGCACTACAATAACTTCTCGTAAGAATTTAAAAGCCCAAAAAAAATCTATGCCAAAAAGATATTGGAAAAATCTTCTAGAGATTCCTGACCACTTAGTACCCAATGACAAATAAACAAAAAAATTAGTTTGTAGCACGGTTTTTGATAAATATTAAGTACTAATTAATTTTTAATCAATTTTTAGAAAACTTTAATATCATTCGATAGATAATCCTACTTTATATTCATTGTAGGAGACCGGTTCTATCGAAGTTTCATGTATAGCCCCGATTTATGATTAGGGTTTCATGAATCACGGAAGAAACCGTGTAGAACAATATAGTAAATTCTCAATATTCAAATAGCAGTGCTACAAAAAAAACCAGAGTTTAGGATGAATCCCTAAAACTCTGGTTTTTTTCTAATCTACACTACTCTCAGTTCTCTTTTCTGAGCCTAATAATAGATTTAAAATATAATTATTTAATGATCGATTGTCATCCTTTGCCTCGTCTGAAAGTTCTTCTTTTAAATCATGAGGTAAGGTTAAGAGAATTCTAGTCTTATCTTTTCCTACAGCCATAAAAAACACCCCTATCTTTATTCCGTAATAAACTATAATTATATTATACGACAAATTAAAATAAATTCAATCAATTTTTGTAAAATATTGAAATCTCTTTCGAATAACGGGTAGAATATATATAAATTTCCTCTACTTTAAGCTTGGTTATTTCCTCAAGAGCTTTCTTATAATAGCCTAATTGCTCTTGGTATCTGCTTACTAAAACTTGCTTATAATTTTCACCTTCTACATAGTCCGTTTTGTAGTCCACTAGGATTAGCCGATTTTCTTCTTGGAAATAACTATCAATTACTCCAATAACCATGACTTCAGAATCTTCTTTTTGCATAAGGAATTTAGTTTCTCTTTTTAATAATCCAGCATTGCTCGCAATTTTCATTCTTTCGCCCAAATCACTTAACAACAGATTACTAACTTTCTTTACATCTACAGCAAGAGCTTCTTCTCTAAAAATTAATTCTCTGCCGACTAGCTCATCTAATTGTTTAGAGACTTCTTCAATACTAGGACGATTAAAGTCAATATATTGCATGATTTTATGATATGCTGTCCCTGTTTCTAATCCCGTTAGCCCTGTTTCTTTCATTAAGAAATTAGGGCGACTTTTGGTTTCTTCTGCTAAGAGAGTCTCAGGAAATTCTTCCACCTCTATATGATTTGCCATTCTTTTGAGCTCAGTAACAGAGATCTTAGAGCTAACCACCGTATCCTTTTGGTAAGGATAAATAAAACTTAGCCTTTGATTCACTTCAAATGAGGAATCAGCATCTTTAATATTATCCAATGTGAAAGTACCCTTAATCTTCTCATCTTCTTGAATTGATTCTACTAAAACTTCTGTTTTACCTTGTATATTAAGCTCAACATGTACGTCTTGGCCATGAAAATAAGTCCGTTCGTCCGTTCGATGGGTAGACAGTTGATGATGCTTAAGAAGAACAGCCATAATCCAATCTAAATAACCAGACGCTCCCTCAACTTTTCCCTCTAGAATTTTCAGTTCATCTCCCTGGCTCAAGGCCGTCCACTTCTTTAGACTTTTCTCTAAGTCTTTAATCTGTCCTGTAATGATGAGTTTTTCCTTAGCTCTTGTTAAAGCTACATAAAGTACCCGCATCTCTTCAGAAATATTCTCCAGATTAATCTTGTTCTTGATTACTTCTTTTATTAGGGTAGTATTCGTTAATCCTCGTTTAAGATCCACAAAATTAGGGCCAAATCCCAGCGTTTCATGAAGGATTATCTGACGATTTAAGTCCATCTTATTAAACCGCTTTGAGGCGTGTACTAAAAAGACTACCGGAAACTCCAATCCTTTGGATTTATGAATACTCATAATTCTCACCAGATTTTCATTTTCTCCCAGAATCTTTGCTGCTCCTAAATCTCCCGTGGTCTTTTTTAATTTATCGATAAAGCGTATGAAATTGAATAACCCCTTAAGCGAGGTGTCTTCAAACTGTTTAGCTCTTTGGAATAGGATTTTTAAATTCCCTTGTCGTTCTATTCCGTCAGGCATGGCACCCACGTAATCATAGTACGAAGTCTCTGTAAATAGATGCCAGATGAATTCATCAAGCTTCATATATTTTGAGAGGTTTCTAAATTTATGCAAATAATCTAAAAATCCATCAACTTTCTTCTTTAGTGTACCTTGGTATCCGCCAGAATCCATCATATTGAGATATAGAAATTCTTCTTTATTTATATTTCGAATAATCACCATTTCTTCTTCACTAAATGAAAATATTGGACTTCGCAGAGTCGCTAATAAAGGTACATCTTGAAGTGGATTATCAATGATTTTTAGAAGTGACATCATGGTTCTTATTTCTATCGTGTCAAAATATCCCGTAGAGCTATCACTATAGGATGGAATATTCGCTTGATGAAATTCTTCAAGAAATATATTGGCAGTTCTTGATGTAGCCCTCATTAAAATCACAATATCACGGTAAGTAATGGGCCTCATGGTTTGAGTTTTTTTATCAAAAACTGGGAATTTCTCCATAATTAATCCATTAATTCTCTCTGAAACCATTTTCGCTTCTACTTCTATGGCTTTGTACTCAGAAGCATCTAAATCTAATTCTTGTTCTTTTTCCTCATTGGAAGATTCCTCTTCTTCTGTAGAAACACTATCACTCTCCTCCACTAGTAAAATCTCTACTGGTGAATCTTCTGGTGTAAGGTTATCTTCATCCTCTTCTTTAGGTTCATAATACTCTGCTCCAAAAATCAAAGATTCTTCATCGCTATAATGGAGTTCCCCAACTCGTTCACTCATTATTCCTTGGAAGATAAAATTCACAGTACTTAAAATATTCCGACGACTTCTAAAATTCTTATAGAGTAGGATTTTTCTACCTTTCTCATTGGCAACTTCCCCATACGTACGATACTTATCCATAAATAATTCTGGCTTAGCCTGCCTAAATCGATAGATACTCTGCTTTACATCTCCTACCATAAATACATTTGGATCTTCCTCTTCTTTTCGAGATACCATCGAAATTAAAACTTCTTGTACCTCATTTGAGTCTTGATATTCATCCACCAATACTTCTGTATATTTTTTCTTATAGGCTTTAGCGATGGGGGATGCTGTAATTAATCCATTCTCTTCAGCAGTAAGAATTTTTAAAGCTAAATGTTCAAGATCCGAGAAATCTAAAAGATTCTTCTCTTGTTTCTTCACTTCATATACAGTCATAAACATCTTAGTTAATTTACCAAGTGCTCTTAGTTTCGGATAGGTTTCATTAATAATATTACAGTTCTCTTCTTCTGTCTCTAAAAAATAACGGTCGGTCAAAGCTTTGAAGAAATCTTTAAAATCTTTTCGTGCATTTTTAACTTCGTCAGCAATATTTGGATCATATCCTTTTTTTGCACGACTTAGCTTCTCCCAAGCCACTCCTTGTAGAAAATCTCTAATATAATTAAAGCTAGGCTTTCCATTTAAAAGCTCCTCAAAATTCATATATATTTGCATATCGCTCATTAAAGCTTCTTCGTAGCCTTTTATAAACTCATGATTCCTTGCCACCTGTAAAGCTTCTTCCAGAGGCTCTTGAAAAGATTTTAAAGAACTTAAGATATCATCCACCAGATTTTTAAGTAAAGGAAGATCCATGAGGTCTTTTCCCTCTAAATTAAAAAGTTCTATTTTCTCATCTAGCCATTTAATTGGCCAAGGATTACTAGTCATAAAGTTGTGGAGAAATAAAACTAAATCCGCTAGGAATTTGTCATCTTTTTTCCCCCCATATGAATCTACCAGAGAAATAAAATCAGGATCATCGTCAATATAAGAGTCCTCCAAAGCTTCTTCACATGCTTCTTCACGAAGTATGGCTCGCTCTGTCTCATCAGTGATTCTAAATCCAGGATCTAAACCAATTTCTTGGAAATTATTGCGGATAATTTCTAAACAAAAGGAATGAATGGTGGTAATACTACTTCTATTGAGAAGAGATAGTTGTCTCTCTAAATTTCTATTCTCAGGATTTTTTTCAAGAGCCTTAATAATTGCCTCTCCGATTCTTTCTCTCATCTCTGCTGCTGCTGCATTGGTAAAAGTCACCACTAGAAGACTATCAATATCAATGCCATCCTTAGTGATCATTTGAATTATTCTCTCTACTAGTACAGCTGTTTTGCCTGACCCTGCTGCTGCTGCCACTAATAGATTGCTTTTTCTTGCCGTAATTGCTTGGAGTTGCTCCTTAGTCCACTGGGTTTCCAACGAAAACGCCTCCTTTCTTCTTTTGCATATTCTCCCACAAATCATCAATAGATACAGGTTTTAAAGAACGATAATGATTGCTAGCAATCTTAGGTTCAAACTGGCAGATACTCTTATAAGTACAATAGGTGCAGGGAATTTTCTCTTTATCTTTATAGGGAATTATTGAGATATTTCCATTAAATAACTCTTTAAGAATGACACCAATACTCTCCCGAACATACTCTCGTAGTGTATCAAACTCTCCTTCGGAGAGAATAATTTCTTTATTCTTATCTGAGCGATTACTACTTGAAACCACTTCTCCTGCCTTATTAAGTTTTGCTGGAATAATCAACGAGTATTCTTCAATGTCCTTATCCATAGATTTAATTACTCGAGCATCATTAAGCAACAAGCCTTTTAGCCGAAGACTCTCTAATACTTTTCTCTCAATTTCTTCGTCCGTCATAGCACTGGATCCTTTTATCATGGGATCATCCATTCTAAAATAAAGCACAGCTCCAGGTACAGCCTCTCCCTCTAAAATGCTATCCCAGTTTTTCATAATCACATCTAAGTAAACTAGAAGTTGTAATTGAAGCCCATAAAACACATCTTTTAGAGAGACATCTTTAGCAGAAGATTTATAATCAATAATACGGATATAGGACTTTCCATCCATTTCCATTACATCTATCCGGTCAATTCGTCCCCTTAGAAAAGCATCTTCCCCCGTATCAGGAATTTCTATGGAAAGTGCAGGAAGCTTTTCTCCTTTTCCAAAGCCTAGTTCATTAAACATAGGAACAAAGCTCCCCTTAGAAATCTGAGCTGTTATAGTCTCAATGGAGCGATTTAAGATTCTCTTTACTTTTTCTCCCATGTGTTGAAATCTTTTTGAACTATTGTAAATGGTGTTTGTATTTTTAATGGCTTCATCCACCAGACGACTAACTTCTCCTTGGATAAAAGCTTTATCTAATGTGGTAGTATCATTCTCCATACCTTTTAGATCCTCAGTGAACTGATCAATGACATCATGCATAAGAGTACCCACATCAGGCGCTGTAATTTCATGCATAACACGATCCTTAGCCTTTAGTCCATACTCAATATAGTATGCGAAGGGACACGCTGTAAATCGCTCTAATCTAGATACACTTAGATATAGTTCATCGCCATATAACGCCTTTACGGACGAATTGGATAGATTCATAGCGAAATTCGTATATTCTAATCCTTCTTTTGATATTTCTAAGCGCTCTTGATAGCCTTCATCATTCTTAAACCAATCATAGACTTCTCCCCATAAAGGGTTTACTTGCTCTCCTTGGTAGTTTCGTCTCATTTCTTTGACGAGTTCATTAAATGTGGATTTTTTGCCTTCTACTTTGGCCAAAGTACCACTTCGTTCATCCATAGGACTTTGATAAGCTTCTTCAATTAGTTTTGGAAATAGTTTCTTAAGTCGTCCAATAACAAGAGATGGTCTTTGAGACCGTCCATCCATATCTGAGCTAACGTAAGAAACACGAATATAGTCATGAGGTATTGAAAAAGCTGTATAGACTAGAAATTGCTCATAAATTGATCTGGTTTTAGAATCTATGAAAATCTCCAAGCCCTTTTCTTTTAGCTTGGAAATATCTCGATCCGTAATTAATCCTTCATCAGAAACAGTTTTAGGGAAGATACCATCGTTAACACCTAAAATATATAGCCCTTTGATATGATCTGACTTTACTCTAGTCACATCTCCCAAAATAACTTGATCTAAGGTAAGAGGAATCAAAGCAATTTTAAGACTAATCATAGCCTGCTTTACAATATCACCATAAACGTCTAAGCTCAGTTTTTCTTCACCTAAAACCTCCACAAGATGATCAAAGATTTCATTAATTCCCTTTGCCACTTCTTCATGTTCTTTTGCAATCTCTAAATCATTAATCTCATTAATGATTGCAATGGCTTTTTCAAAGACACCTGTTAATTCTAAGTGTTCATAAAGAAGCCGGGTAATTTGCTCTACATTTTCTGCTTCTTTAACATTTTTTATAATAGGAGAGTATAATTCTTCGATTTTCTCTCGAATTATATTTGTTTTTTCTAGATAAGCCACTTTTAAGTTTTCATCTCGAATATTAGGGTAAGGGTAAACCCAGTGTTTTCCAAAACTTCCAGCTTTAATTCCGTTGGCCAACATATAGTTTTCAATCACATCCACCTCATTGAAACTAAGAGGGGATAAGCCCGTTTTTAAGAGCTTAAACAGCGCATCATAAGTAAACCCCTGAATACAAATCTCAATGAGCCCTAGCAAGTACTGAGACAGTGTACTGGCATCTAGGTCTCTTCGCTTATCCAAAAATACAGGAATTTCATGTTCTCTAAATACGGAGAGTAAAATACTTTCATAGTTATCAATATTCCTACAAAGTACAGCTAAATCCCTATATCGCAAGGTTTCATCTTCTCGAATACTTCGTTTGATGTGAAGAGCTAATTTCTCTACTTCATCATAAGTATTTTGCGCCTTATATAGTTGAACTGCTCCCACTTTTTCTTCGTAAACCTCATTAGGGTAGGTAAAATACTGGGATTCAAGATGAGTTAGTTCACTATGTCCTTGGAAACGAAGAGGAGTTTCATCATCGATTATCAATGGTTTTTCTATGGATATTCCCGATATTTCTGCTAATTTATAAATCTGACTTTCTGTATCTTTTGTAATCTGAAAAACATCCCCTGTGACCTTTGATTTATCTAAAGTTAAAGTGATAATAACTCTCTTTACTTTACGCATCAAACTTTCAATGAATTTTAACTGAACCACGGAAAAATCATTGAACTCATCGATATAGATTTCTGCTCCTGTTAAAAAATCCGCTTCATTAACCTTATCAATAGCGAAATTGACTTCATCAATTTGATCTACAAACCCTTTATGGATTTCCTCTTCATAGGCATGATAAAATCGTAGAATATCTTGAAATTTTTGTTTTAACTCTTGATCTTCAGTTTCATCAATAACTATTTCTAATTCATCAAAATCTAAATCATATCGTTTCATTTCATCTACTAAATTTTTTGCCATTTCAATAAAAGAAGGCTTTGAGGCTACCGATTTGAAAAGAGTAAGATCCTCTTTGATTTCACCCATAACTTTAGTCATTAGCATGGTTTTTCCTGTATCCGAAATTAACCGATGAGTGGCTCCACCTACAGTGGTTAGAATCATCTTAACTAATGTATTAAAACTTAAAACTGAAACCTTGAAAACACTTGACTGACCCAGCTCTTTCAAGACTTTTTGCTCAGCTCTAAAGCTATATTGTTCAGGAACCAAAAGAATTATTCTATCTTTTTTCTCATCTTTCATCTGATTTTTAATCTCGTCAAATATGTGTTTTGTTTTTCCACTACCACCACGACCATAAATCATTTTTAGACTCACTAAACTCTCTCCTTCACTATTTCATTTTCTTTTTTCTATTATATGCTATGAAGTGTCCTTAAATCGGTACACTGATTTCTTAACGAAATCATTATCTCTTCAATTATAGCAAATCCTCAATTGATATTGGTCCTTCATCCAGGGTTATTTTCCTAAATCCAAAGATAAGGCTATTTTTCTTAGGAAATCAATCTAGCGGAATTATTATTCGAATTAGTTACTCTATTGACATATGGAGATTAGATTGCTATAATGTGTTTTGTGGTATTTTAATAAATATCTAAGCTTGGAGAACTACTCAAGCGGCTAAAGAGGCGCCCCTGCTAAGGGCGTAGGTCGGGTAACCGGCGCGAGGGTTCAAATCCCTCGTTCTCCGCCAAAGCAATAAAAAACCGTCTACTAATTACGTTTTTTCGTAATTAGTAGACGGTTTTTTTATTTTTTGAGAGTTTTTTCTTACCAATTCAATTTTTTGTCTTTTAGTCTTGAAGAGATTGCTTCCAACTTAGTCTTGGTAATTCTATCAGATTTCTAATATTCTGCTACTTCAAATCTTACACAACTAAGAATTCACCAAATGAAAACTGGGTATTAATTTGATCAAACATAAAAAACTGCTTTATGTACATTAATTATTTTTAACTAATCTATGAATTTAGTGTCCCGAAATTCTAGTCATATACAAGTAAACTGAGATTTCGATAGCAATTCCAATGCCGTATATCACAAGACAAGCCCGAGCATAATTTCTCCTATTGATATTTCCCTTACGACTAAAAGCCCATTTAGGAATTAGAATTAAATTTACAACAGGCAGGAAAAATATTATAAATAGCCGAAGATACTGACTAGTTGTAAGTGGCGCACTATACATTGAAGTATTGTGAGCTGAATCTACTTTATTATCCCTATACATATTTTTCTCCTCTTAGTGCAAATTTTAACTCTAAACCTCTCATAGAAATCAGATTGTGTAAGCTCGTCAAATTACTGACTATCAAAGCTATCCATATTCTCTCTTCTACTCAATCTTACTCCCACAATTGGCACAATAAACTTCCTCCTGATAAATTCGTTTCCCACAATTCCCACAGTATCTTTGTGAAGACGATATTTTTTCTATATGTTGTCCAGTATAATTAGATATTTCATGCATATTATTACGAATAGGTACAGGAGTGCGCCTTTTTTTTCTTATTCTAGTTATGAGAATAAGAAATCCACTAATTAGAACAGCACTAAGAATCGTAAGAATAACGCTTACTCGATTAATCCCTTTATCTATATAGCCATCTGCTACTAAATCAGATATTTGAATTCCACATTCTTTGGCTTTACTCTCAATATCAAATTCACTCACTTCAATCTCTCCACCAGTATCAATAAAAGCTTTTTGTCCTGGCTTAAGTTCCATGGTTTCCCCAGTTACCTTAGAGCTGATTTTGGCTGAACTAGTAAATAGATAAACTTCATCGCCGTTTTCATTCACCGTGGCTGCCATAATTGTTCCCTTCATACCCGATATTCCTTGCGCCATTTCTACTTCCATACTCCCATCTTTAGCCATCTTTTTTAAATTGATCCATATATTTCCTACTAAAAGTCCAATTTTTGTCTCCTTCTCGATTGATAAATCTAATACAATCACTGTATCTGGAGGAATTACGAAAGTCGACATGTCAGAAAAGGACAAGATTGCTCCACTATTAGGCAAGGTTCTAATTCGATCTCCGTGCCTTAGCGGAGTATCAATTTCCGCAAAAATGTAGGAATCATCATCTGGATCATCATTTGGTCTAACATTTACTTCACCATGTAAATCTCCAAATCTCACAATAGCATTATCATTGCTTTTGGTTATCCTAGGCTTAACCTTAGGATAATGATCATCAAAAGGCCACCAAGTCGATGATTCTTTTGGTTTTGAGGCACTGCTTCCAAATGGCCACCACCAGGTTTTAGATTTAGATTCTTCCACTTCCACATTAGTAGAGTTTTTAGGTGCTTTTGGAATCATATCTACATTAGGTACAGGTATAGACTTATCCTTTACGCCCAAAGTGGCATAAACGCCAACAGTTTCACTGGCACTGGCAAAAGCTGAAGACCATGAACAAGTAAAGGTTCCTTTTATGATTACTTGAACCACTTCCTCTGGGACCGCATCTGAAATATTCCCTGTCAAAGTTGGGGATTTACTCTTACCTGAATTATAGGTTTCACCTTGTATCACTTGGTTTCCACTACCATCTTGATATTGTATACTCATGGATATTAAGTTATGGTCTAAACCAACCATGGAACCACTCATATCCCATTGACTTCCAGTAATATCTAAAGATAAGGTTTCACCTTGGTCAAAAAAACCTGATAAATTATACACTACCATCCCTTGAATAAAACTAAAGCTAGCCGCTGTATATTCTCCTCCAATTAAATTAAAATTATCCATGGTAGTGCCTCCCCAGGTCTTACAGATAAAGCTGCCTGAAGTTACCACAGGAGTGGGATCTGCATTTAAATCCATCATGGCCATTACTCTACATGGGTAGTACGAAAATACTAGAAGTAAGGTAATCATCCCCATAACAACTGGTTTCATCTTCATTCTTATCATTCCTTTATACTTTTTAAAGAAAACCTAGTAGTGCAATCCCTTTCTTTTCATAACAAATCCACTTCATAGTCAGTCCGAATTTTATACATTATCTTATCAGATTGAAATTTCCCAAAGTATCTACCTTAACTCCCATCTTTAAATTCTTAAATGATTTTTTACCATCTTACTGATTCCTTTTGAAAATTTTATTCTAGGTGTTTAGCACTTCAATTTCTCACCTTCAGACTAATCCCCTTTAGCCTAAAAGTCTTCACACGAAATGGGTAGTTTGTTATAATGAACCCTACCTAATTTTGGGTAGGGCTACTCAAATAAAATTAACTACTAGTTATTGTCCTAAATCTTCAAAAACGGATAAAAAAACTCAAAGAGATTTCTAAAAATAGATTTCTCTTTGAGTTTGTATTTACTTCTGTTTAAACTTCTCAATACTCAGACATTAAATTTTATCATCTTTTGAGTTGTTTCTAGAATTTAACTTTACGAAATAGTTATTATGCTTGTTTAGCCAAGAAATCTTCTATTTCTTTAGCCGTAGGAAGAGATGGTTGCGCCCCAAGCTTTGTGCAAGTGAGTGCCCCAGCTGCATTAGCATATCTAGCTGCTTTAACTAAGTCTCCTGTTTCCACAAAGGATTTTGCAAGCGTTCCTGTAAAGGCATCTCCCGCTGCTGTAGGATCAATGGCTTTTACTTTGAATGGCTCTACGATTTGATCTAGGCCTTCACCATATAGATAACATCCTTTTTCTCCTAGTTTTAAGACTACATATTTACATCCATTAATTTCTTGTAGCTTTTTGCTCGCTTCTCTGTAGGTTTCTATATCCTTAGGATATATGCCCACTAAAGCTTTCGTTTCTGTTTCATTAGGAGACAAAATCGTTACTGGAGGAAGACCTTCAAGAGCTGTCTCATCAGCAGGACCAGCATCAAGAACTGTAATAATCCCTTTTTCATTAGCCAATTCAATAGCCCTTTTATTTGTTTCTTTTGGAATTTCAAATTGCATTAAAATTGCATCAAAAGGATCTTTTAGAGCTTCTTCTAACTGATCTGGTGGTGTTAACATGTTTGCTCCCGGGAAAATAATCAGTCTATTTTGTCCACTATCTTCTAAGGTAATTGCCACAAAACCAGTACTAGCTCCTTCTTTAACGATAACATGCTTCGTGTCTACCCCTTCTTTAGTCCAGCAATCAAGCAGATATTCCCCATTAGCATCTTTTCCTAAAGTAGAATATGCAGATACCTTTGCTCCAGACCTTGCCGCTGCAACGGCTGCATTACTTCCTTTTCCTCCTGGTGCATTACTATAGTCATACCCTAAAACACTTTCACTAGACTCTGGTGCTCTTTTACACCTTAGAATCAGGTCCATCATTGCGCTGCCTACTAATAAAATTCGTGCCGCCATAAATAACTGCCTCCTTATATTGTATATTAAGTAAACCTTATCACGTTAAAAATTCACCGTCAATAGGGATAATCACTATCTTTTAAGCACCTAGAATTTCATTTAATTATCGTATTGCAAAACTTAACCTTTCCATTAAATTGTTTCCCTAAATTAATTTGTTTCTAAATTAATTTAGGGAAATACCTTGCATTTTAAATTTTCATGTTGTAAGATAAGTTCAATATTTAAATTGCGTTGAAAAGAAAGAGTATCTTATGCAAAACTTCCAGAGAGTTTTTGGTTGGTGAGAAAAAACAGTGGAGCATTTGGGAACACATCTTTGAGCTATACCTGCAAAATGTTAAAGTAGTGGGTATCGGGATCCTTGTCATCCGTTATCAAGACTAGAGTATGATTGTACTCGAAGAGGTTAGTTTCGTGAGGAACTAATAAAATAAGGTGGAACCACGAAGAGATATCGTCCTTAGTCATAGATATGACTAAGGGCTTTTTTTATTCCCGTATTTTAAATTTACTGTTGCTACTCGTTTAAGGGAGGAAAAGGAAATGAAAAAAATTATAGGAATGTTATTGGGAGTATTACTAATTACGGGGTGTGCTGGAACTGTGGATGCGAAGGAAGATAAATTTGATGCGTTAAAAGAAAAGGGAGAAGTGGTTATAGGACTTGACGACACTTTTGTTCCCATGGGCTTTAGAGACGAAACTGGTGAATTAACAGGATTTGATGTGGATTTAGCTACAGAGATTTTTAATCGTATAGGAATCACACCAAAATTCCAAGCCATTGACTGGTCTTTAAAAGAGAGTGAACTTAATAACGGTAATATTGATTTAATTTTTAATGGTTATACAATCACTGAAGAACGTCTTAAAAAAGTAAACTTCTCTGATCCATACATGGACAACACACAAATCATTATTACCATGGCTGACTCCGATATTATGACTAAAGAAGATCTTAAAGATAAAGTTGTATCTGTTCAAAAAGAATCTAGTGCTTATGACGCCGTATCTAAGGAGACAGATGTCTATGAGAATCTAAAAAATGGAGAACTCATTTCTTTTGATTCCAATTTAGACCTATTTTTAGATTTAGAAGCTAGACGAAGTGACGCTATTGTCTTAGACGAAGTATTTGCAAGATATGTATTGCTTTCAAAAAATGCAAAAGACTACCGAATTCTAGAAGATAATTTTGGAGAAGAATCTTATGGCATAGGTTTTAGAAAATCAGATTTGAAACTTAGAGATGCTGTTAATGAGGCTTTATCCAATATGATGGATGATGGTACATTTGACAAGATAAAAAAGGTGTATATTAATGATTGATATTTTAACATCTAGTTACCCCATGATATTAGAAGGTCTTGGCCAGACCTTCTTCTATTTCATTGTTACTTTGGTTCTATCTTTATTCTTTGGAATCATTGTAGCTTATCTAAACACTCTAAAGCCTTTAAAGCCTATAATTTCCGCTTATTCTTCCATTGTTAGGGGAACACCATTACTGCTGCAGTTGATTTTTATTTTCTTCGGACTACCCTATTTCGGTATCACTCTAGGCCGAATGTCTGCAGCCCTCATTGGATTTACCTTCAACTATACCGGATATGTGGCCGAGATTTTAAGAGGAGGTATGCAGAGTATTCCCCAAGATCAAAAGGATGTAGCCTATGTGCTAGGTTTTTCTAAACCCTATACCTTTTTTAAAATTCTTTTACCTTTAGGTATTAGGAATAGTTTTCCTTCGCTCTCAAATGAAGTCTTAGTTCTTCTTAAAGACACCGCATTAATCTACGCTTTAGGGTTAAGTGAACTTATTAAGGTTTCCAAGACTTTAGCTAATATCCACGTATCAGCTGCTCCATTTCTAATCGTAGGGGTTATATATTTAGGTCTTAGTTTAATCATTGAGAAATTACTCAAACAAGCCGAGAAAAAAATGAGAAAGGTGGTCATCTAAATGTTTCGAGCCGAGAATATCTCAAAATCCTTCGGGAATCTAAAGGTTTTAGATCAATTGAATTTCAGTGTGGAACAAAATCAGGTGTTAGCCATTGTTGGCCCATCGGGAGTTGGAAAGTCCACTCTACTTAAATGTATTGTAGGCTTAGAAAAACCAGATCAAGGTACATTTTATCTCAACGAAAATCTTGTAACAGAAAAAAACAGGATAAAAATCGGATTAGTTTTCCAATCTTCCTCTCTCTTTTCCCATCTAAATGTTATAGATAATCTACTAATCGCTGTCAGGTATCATAAACTATATGATGAGAAAACCGGGCTCAAGAAAGCCACAAGTTATTTAGAAGAATTCGGCTTGGTTGATAAAATCCATTCCTACCCTTCAGAACTTTCAGGCGGTCAAAAGCAAAGAATTGCGATTATTCGCGCATTGCTTTTAAATCCCATGGTTTTATGTTTTGATGAGCCCACCAGTAGCTTAGATCAAGACAACAAAACTCTTCTTATTGAAATTATTCAAAAGATTAAAAAGGATCAAGCCATCATTATCGTTTCTCATGATGATGACTTAGTTAAGAGGGTCGCCGATAAACAAATTATCCTTAACTAAGTAAAAATCTCAGCTTACTTATTTCTTATGCTATTTATACTAATTTTGAAGCTATCACTCAAGGGATCTTATTGTCACTTTAAAAGAATCATTTATAGGATAGATTCAAGAATAGATGTATACTTATGGTTAAGAATATACTTCAAGAAGGGACATGAGTATTTATGATATTTTTAAATTTGTTTCTGTATTTTATTATCTATAGTGTTATTGGTTGGATATACGAATCCATTTTGTGCTCTATTACGGGGAAAAAGTTGGTGAATCGAGGATTTCTAAATGGTCCTCTATGTCCTATTTATGGATCAGGAGCAATGGTGATCTTACTGGTTTTTTATGGCCAGGATACCGCATTACTTCCTTTATTTCTTTCTAGTATGATTCTAACTTCTGTTGTAGAGTATATCACCTCTGTGCTTTTAGAGGTTTTCTTTAATGCCAAATGGTGGGATTATACAGATCGACCATTTAATATTCATGGTCGAGTTTATTTAACAGGTGCTTTGGTATTTGCCACTTTATCTGTGGTTTTAATTCGTTATATTCATCCGTTTATGATTTCTATTATTGATGGATTATCCTCAAATACCGTTATATTACTTTCCATATCCATCGGCCTTATTTTTTTATATGATATTTACATTACTGTAACTCATGTCCTTCAACTTAAAACCAGACTAAGTACCGCTCGACAAGAAATTGATCGACTTCTTAAAGAAGGGGCAATTAGGATGGAAGAACTTAAAGTTCTCCTACAAGATAGAATTGAAGATACAATAATTTATACCGATAAAGTTAAGGCTCTATTTGAAAAAGGACGATATCAAAATAGACGACTATTTAAAGCTTTCCCTCAATTAAAGCCTATGAAAAATAGCGATATCTTCCAAAAGCTAAAAAACTCCATCATTGAACAAAGGAAGAAATATGATGACAAAAAGAATCAGAGAAATAACATCTAGCAAAATCCTGACACTAAACTGTATAAAATGAAAAGAAAAAGTGAGATTCCTCAAAGGAACTCACTTTTTCTTTTCTTAATCTTTTATTTTTTAGGGAGATGCCTCTGAATAATTTCCATTTAAAACTCTCATGGCATTAAACACGGCAATAATTGTTACTCCCACATCTGCAAATACTGCTTCCCACATGGTAGCCAGACCACCTGCTCCTAGAACAAGTACTATAGCTTTTACTCCAAAAGCAAAGAAAATGTTTTGCCATACAATAGTTTTAGTTCTTCTGGATATTTTAATTGCTGTTGCTATCTTGGAAGGTTCATCGTTCATAATTACGATATCTGCGGCTTCAATGGCTGCGTCTGAGCCCAATCCACCCATAGCAATGCCGATATCAGCCAACGCTAACACTGGAGCATCATTAATTCCATCCCCAACAAAGACTAGCTTCCCTTTTTCATTATGATTCTTCTTAAGCTCCTCCATCTTTTCTACTTTCTGGTGTGGTAGCAATTCAGCATAGTATCCATCAAGTTTTAGATTTGAAGCTACTTCCTTTGCTACTGTTTCTAAGTCTCCTGTTAGCATAATTAGACGCTTCACCCCTATTTTTCTTAAGCTGTCTATTGCCAATTTAGAATCCACTTTAATTTCATCGGATATCACAAGATAGCCTGCAAACTCTCCATCTATACTCATATAAATTTTAGTCCCCATGTCTTTGTTTTCATTAAGAGTAGGAAGTATAAATGTTTCTTTTAAAATATAGTTTTTATTTCCAAGAAGAACTTTTCTTCCTTTAATAGTAGCCTGTATCCCTTCACCAGAAATCTCTTCGTAATCTTTAATTAGGGATTCATCTATAATTTCCCCATAAGCTTTAAGTATAGATTTTGCAATGGGATGATTAGAATAACTCTCCGCCAATGCTCCATATTCAATGAATTCTTTCTTTGTTAATCCTTGGACTGGGTAAATATTAGTCACCTGGAATATCCCTTTAGTTAGGGTCCCCGTCTTATCAAAAACCACTGTATGGACTTGATTTAGAGCTTCAAGATATTGACTTCCTTTCATCAGAATCCCTTCCTTAGACGCTCCCCCAATTCCACCAAAGAAACCTAGCGGTATTGAAATAACAAGAGCACA
>LFRM01233165.1_pt2 | contig 30718 bp, 20 predicted proteins | sample 618341 | NCBI WGS metagenome assembly LFRM01 (sample SAMN03654438, study PRJNA283298) | anaerobic digester metagenome | isolation source: pool of bioreactors CSTR01a, CSTR02a, and CSTR03a thermophilic anaerobic... | place: Denmark: Kgs. Lyngby | collected 2014-05-21 | reverse complement strand
CTTTTGCGCGATGCGGATGGACAGCAGATCGCAACGCAGCCGATTAAAGTTGAAGTACGCCGTCCTGATCAACACGTCAGTCGTCAATTTGTTTGGGAGGCAGATGCGCAGGGCTTTTATCAATACCAACTGCCCATTAGCGCCAATGCACCGACAGGACGCTGGCAGTTGCTGTTTGATTTAGGCGGTGGCATTGAACAGGTCTACGATATTTTAGTGGAAGACTTTTTGCCTGAGCGTTTAGCCTTAGATTTACACGCTAATAGCACACCGATTAAGCCGCAAGATGCATTAAAGGTTGAGGTGGCTGGGCGTTATTTATATGGCGCACCGGCTTCAGGTAACCGTATTACCGGTCAGCTGTATGTGCGGCCTTTGCATGATGCTGTCAGTGCTTTGCCAGGCTTTCAGTTTGGTCTAGCGGATGATGAGTCCATTCGTCAAGATATTGATTTAGATGAATTGGTGCTCGACGAGCAAGGCCAGACGCAGATTCAGCTCGATAGCCAGTGGCAAGAGAGCCGATCACCGCTGAACTTGATTGTGCAGGCCAGTATTTTAGAGTCAGCCGGTCGTCCAGTGACGCGCCGAGTGCTACAAGCTGTGTGGCCTGCTGAGCAATTGCCCGGTGTGCGTGGCGTGTATCAAGGTGAAGATGTTGATGCCGACAGTGAGCCTGAATTTGAGTTGGTTTTAACCAACGCACAGGGTGAAAAACTGGCAGCTGAGCAGCTCAAAGTACGCTTGATTCGTGAGCGTCGTGATTATTATTGGAATTATTCTGATAGCAGCGGCTGGAGCCATCATCATAATAAAAAGATGATTACGGTCAGCGAGCACAGTGTCAACATTGCTGCTGGCAATACCGCAAAGCTCAGTTTTCCAGTGCAGTGGGGCCCATACCGTGTTGAGGTGGAAGACCCGAGCACTGGACTGGTCAGTAGTCTGAGTTTTTGGGCCGGTTATGCGGCGCAAGATAATGCCTTAGGTGGTGCGGTGCGTCCGGATCAGGTCAAGCTGGCGCTGGATAAACCGGCTTATAGCAATGGTGATACCGCACGAGTCACCATTAATGCACCTGCTGCAGGCAGTGGTTATGTGCTGGTTGAGTCGGCTGATGGCCCGCTGTGGTGGCAGCCGCTCAATGTACCGGCTGAAGGTACAACAATTGATATTCCCATCGCCAGTGATTGGTTGCGCCATGATCTGTATATCAGCGCTTTAGTGGTGCGCCCTGGCGAGCGTCAAGCGCATATTACGCCCAAGCGTGCAGTGGGTTTATTGCATTTGCCTTTGCAACGTCAAGAACGAGAGTTAGCCGTGAGTTTGCATGCGCCAGAGCGGATGCGTCCAGGTCAGCCATTGACGGTTAAAGTTAAAGCGCAGGGCATGGACGGACAGTCGGTAGCAGGGCCAGTGCAGGTTCTGTTATCTGCAGTGGATGTGGGAATTTTAAATATCACGGACTTTTCTGCGCCGGACCCTTTTGCTGGTTTTTTTACGCGCAAGGGTTACCGTGTTGATCAGTTTGATGTGTATGGGCAGTTGATTGAAGGCGGTCAGGGGCGTTTAGCACGCATGCTATTTGGTGGTGACGCTGACTTGGCTAAAGGCGGTCAGCGGCCCACCAGCAACGTTAATATTGTCGCGTTACAAAGCACAGCGGTCACCTTAGATGCACAAGGCGAAGCGGACATCACTCTGGATATTCCAGATTTCAATGGTCGCTTACGTTTAACTGCGCAAGCCTGGACTGACAATCAGTTTGGTATGGCTGAGCAGCCGATTGAGGTGGTTGCACCTTTGGTTGCTGAGCTGTCTGCACCGCGATTTTTAGCCGGTGGCGATCAAAGTCAGGTAGCTTTGGATTTACATAATCTGACTGAGCAAGCACAAACTGTGACGGTGCACTTGCGCAGCAGTGGTTTACTGTCCATTGCCGAAGCATCGCGCCAGATCCAAGTCGAGTTGGCGGCTCAGCAGCGTAAAATCATTGATGTGCCTGTGACTGCCTTGGCTGGTTTTGGCCAAGGTGAGTTACATCTGCAGGTGCAGGGCATGCAATTGCCTGATGAAGATTTAGCAGCGCTGACACGTCAATGGACAATAGGTGTGCGTCCGGCGTATCCCGCTGAGCGTCGCAGTTATCAAGCGGCAATTAATGCCAACAAAGCATGGCAATTACCGCCTGAAGCGCTGGCCGGCTATCAAACCAGTGGTCTTGAGGCGATGCTCAGTGTGTCCAGTCGTCCACCGTTAAATATTGCAGAGCATTTACGGGCACTGGATGCCTATCCTTATGGCTGCTCTGAGCAAACCACCAGTGGTTTAATGGCGGCGTTGTATATCAGTGATGCACAATTGGATGGCGTCAGATTAAGCACGGATACACCCGAGCAGCGCCGTCAGCAGATCGAGTTTGGCATTGAGCGTTTAGTCGCGATGCAGCGTTACAACGGCAGTTTTGCTATGTGGAGTGCCGAAGGTACGGAAGAGTATTGGGCGACAGTCTATGTGACGGACTTTTTACTGCGTGCTCGCGAGCAAGGTTTTGCTGTGCCGGCAGCGGCCTTAAAGTCTGCGCAAGAACGTGTGTTGCGCTACTTACAAGAAGGCTACTTAATTGAAAGCGATTACAGTCAAGCGCCAGAGAGTACGCGTTTTGCTGTACAGGCGTATGCAGGTTTTGTTTTAGCACGTGACAAACGTGCACCCTTAGGCGCATTGCGCAGCTTATTTGAACGTCGTCAGCATGCGCGCTCTGGTTTGCCGTTGGTGCATTTAGCCTTGGCGTTGCAGTGGATGGGTGATAAGCCCAAAGCCGATCAAGCCTTGCATGCGGGTCTGAATGTGCAGCGCAGTGATGATTTGTATATGGCTGATTTCGGCAGTGACTTACGTGATCAGGCGCAGATACTTGCTTTGTTACAAGAGCATGACTTAGCTCTGAGCGAGCAGGCTGAGCGTATGTTTAGCTTGGCGAGTCAGCTCAATATGCGTCAAGGTTTGTCAACGCAAGAGCGTAACGCGTTGTTTATGGCCGCCCGGGCACAGTTGGGTAGCCAAGATACAACCTGGCAAGCACACTTGCAGGCCGGTACGCAGAATATGGCGCTATCAGCACAGAACAGTCAGTTGTTGCTCAATACGCAACAGTTACAGGCCGGGCTGAGTTTAAGTACGCCCAGTGACAGCAATCTCTATCAGCGTTTAGAGTTATCCGGCTATCCAGCCCAAGCACCTGCTGCGGGTGGAGAGGTGTTGAGTATTGAGCGTCAGTACTTCAACCCACAAGGTGAGCCGTTAAGCTTGAGCCATTTACGTAGCGGCGATCTAGTGCTGGTGCATTTGGCCGTGCGTGCAACGCAAACGGTACCTGATGCTTTGTTGGTGGATTTACTGCCAGCAGGACTTGAGCTGGAGAATCAAAACCTAGCGCAAAGCTCAGCCAGTTTAAGCAATGCCAGTACGGCGCTGCGTGATTGGCAAGAAGCGATGCTCAATGCTGATATTGTCCATCAAGAGTACCGCGATGATCGCTATGTGGCTGCGTTATCCATACCCGCAGAGCAAACCATGCATCTACTGTATTTAGCGCGCGCGGTAACGCCAGGTCGTTATGTGGTACCGCCAGCACAGGTTGAGTCGATGTACCGTCCGGATTGGCATGCGCTGAGTCACAGCGATGGACTGATGCAGATTAAATCGCGTTAATAGGGAAGGTTTTTGGGTTGTCTTTTACTTGTCAACCCAAAAACCTGCAAAATACTTCAAATAAAGTCGGCTTGCGCCCTTGATATCTGTAGCACTTTTACTGTCCGAAAATAAGTTGTGCACATTTATACAGGTGTTTTATTAAAATCAGCTGAGAGTGATTGTAACTGCGACTTATATGCCTATTGACTTTGTAAGTGCTTGTTTTGTAAGGAGTTATACTGGCTGGTGAAAAAATCATCAGTTTGTAGCAAAGCCCCGTACAGTGGCCGCTCAGAGAATCTATAAGCATGTTACCCACAGAGTTATCCACAGGGATTGTGGATTGTTTGACTAAAGCCGCATACGCTATAGCTTTGCGCCTTAAGCAGAGTGCTATAAAGTGGATAAGTTAACTGCACTCGTTTTTATATTATTTATTTTACACCTACCGCTTGAGTGAGTGCTAGATTCAAGCGATAGGCCTAACCACAGTGGGTGCTGATGTATTAATGCTGGATAGCTGGCTCAGCCAGTGCATAAATCTCGCGGCGGGCGATTTTATGCAAACGTATCCCTAGCATTACTGCTGCACAGCTGAGGCCGACAATCAGTCCTTGCCATAAACCTGCTGGACCCTCTGCCACTCCAAAGTAATCACTTAGACCGAACATATAACCAATGGGTAAGCCCACACCCCAGTAGGAAAATAGCGTGATTAGCATGGTCAGACGGGTATCTTGATAGCCGCGTAAAGCACCCGCCGCTGTCACTTGAATTGCATCGGAAAACTGAAAGATGGCTGAATAGATAATCAAGGATGTGGCTACGGCTAATACAGTCGCATCAGTGGTATAAATACTGGCAATATATTCACGCAGTAAAAACATCAAGCTGGCGGAGATACAGGCACAGAGGAGTCCGGTACCCATAGATACACCGGCTGAAAAGCGTGCATCGCGTGGACGTTTTGCCCCCAGAGCTTGGCCGACTCGCACAGTGGTGGCCATGGCTAGGGAGTAGGGAATCATAAACACCATGCCACTGAAGTTCAGTGCGATTTGATGACCGGCAACCACATTGGCCCCCAGTCCACCAATCAATAGAGCAATCACCGAGAATAAACTGGCCTCAGCAAAAATTGAGACTCCAATGGGTAAACCTAGCGACAGTAAGCTTTTTTGAGCGCGCAGTTGTGGCCATTCAAAGAGAGTAAAGATTTGGCTGGATTTATAATACTCAGCCCAACGCACCCAGAAAAACATGGCACACATCATAAATACCATGACCAAACCGGTCGCCCAACCACAGCCGACACCGCCCATAGCGGGTAGGCCTAAGTGGCCGTTGATAAAGATATAGTTCAGCGGAATATTAAGTAACAGCCCTAAAATACCAATCACCATACTGGGGCGCGTTAAACCCAGTGCATCACTGTAGCAGCGAAACACCAGATAGACAGCCATACAGGGAAAGCCGCAGGCCACAGCACGTAAATAGCCCATGGCCGGCTCAATCAAAATTGGATCAACACCCATCAGCGACAGTACCGGCTGAGCATTCCACAGGGCAATAGCCAGGACACAACCTATGGCAAAACCCAGCCACAGGGCTTGGCGTACTAAATGGCCCATTTCAAGTTCTGCGCCACGGCCAAAGGCATGCGATACCTTAGAGGTGGTGGCCAGTAAAATACCGCTCATTAATAAAAATAGCGGTACCCACATCGAGTTACCTAGTGCGACAGCCGCTAAATCATTGGGGCTGACGCGACCGGCCATCACCGTATCGACAAAGCCCATCGCAGTATTAGCCAGTTGCCCAATAATAATTGGCACTGCCAGTTTAAGTAGGGCACGCCATTCAATAAAAACACGTTGGTAACGGGACACAGTTGACATACAAAACAGCCTAGAAATAAAGCCTATACAGCACGAGTTGCTGCGCAGAGCGGGGAGTGAGGTGTGCGGGATAAATCGCAACAGTTAAATACGCTGACAGTGCATATAGTTTACTATGTTGCCATGATCGTAAGGTAGCTATCATTCACCTAGTCAGTTGCGTGACAGCTTTGGCTTAACTATTCAAGAGGATACACAGGTGCGCATACTCGCTGATGAAAATATTCCGATGCTGGAGGTGTTTAAGCATCATGGTTCACTGCGCCGCGTGGCAGGTCGTAGTTTAGATCGTGCTGTGCTGGGCGATGCAGAGGTGCTCTTAGTGCGTTCAGTGAGTCAAGTGGATCGCGCACTGCTGGAAGGTTCTCAAGTCAAATTTGTCGGTACCTGCACTATAGGTACTGACCATTTAGATATCAACTATTTTGCTGAGCAAGGTATTGGCTGGGCTAGTGCTCCAGGTTGTAATGCCCGTGGCGTGGTGGATTACGTGCTGAGTGCTTTGCTGACACTGGCCGAGCGTGATGGCGTTGATCTAGCGCAGCGTTGTTTTGGTGTAGTGGGTGCAGGGCAGGTGGGTGAGCGTCTAATACAAGTGCTACGAGGTTTAGGTTGGCAGGTGTTGGTCTGTGATCCACCACGGCAACAGCGTGAAGGCGGTGATTATGTTGATTTAGCCACCCTGCTTGAGCGCTGCGATGCCATCAGTTTGCACACGCCGTTAACCAAGTTAGGTGAGTGGCCGACGCATCATTTGCTCGGTGCAGAGCAGTTACAGACATTAAAAGCAGGCAGTTGGTTGATCAATGCCAGTCGTGGTGCAGTAGTGGATAATCAGGCGCTGAAACAGTTTTTAGCACAGCGCCCTGATGTGCGGGCTGTCTTGGATGTGTGGGAGGGTGAGCCACAAGTGGATGCGGAGTTGGCGCAGCATTGTGATATTGCTACAGCGCATATTGCCGGTTACAGTTTAGACGGTAAGATTCGTGGCACTGAGCAGATTTATCAAGCGTTTTGTCAGCACTTTGCTATCCCAACTCAAGCAGCGATAGCCTTTCCAGAACAGACATTGTTAAGCATGCAGTTGGCGGCACATACACCGTTAGCCGAGGCTCTGCGTGTTGTTTGTCGAGCTGTATATGATCTGCGTGGCGATGATGCAGCGTTTCGTTTAAGTTTGCAGGGCGGTAGTGATCAGCGCCGCGCTGCCTTTGATAGTGTGCGTAAAAATTATCCGGTGCGCCGTGAAATTCCTGACTTACAGGTGCAACTCAGCGAGCCACAGGTCCAGTTGCAGCAGATGATTAAAGCTTTAGGGATTAGGGTCTAAACAATTAAAAGCATTCTCACTGGGTATCAGTACCCAGTGAGAATTTCGCTCCACCAACTAAACGATATTACCCACCTGCAGTAATTTCATCGTATTAGTGCCACCAATATTATGATAACTATCGCCTTTGGTTAAGATCACCCAGTCACCCTCCTGCACAATACCGCGCTTGACCAGTTCATCCACTGCAGCCTGGCTTACAGACGTTGAAAAGGTCGCACTTGGATCAAAAGGGATTGAATATACGCCTCTAAATAGTGCCGCTCGCGCTTGAGTTTGACGCGTTGAAGAAAAAGCGTAAATGGGCGTAGATGAGCGAATACGCGACATCACCAGTGGTGTATAACCACTTTCAGTTAGGGCAATAATCGCTTTAACACCAGGAAAGTGATTGGCGGTATACATGGCGGCCAAAGCAATACTTTCATCCCAGCGCTCAAATTGCTGACCAATTCGATGGCCAGAACGGCGCATGATAGGGTTTTTTTCTGCACCCAAGCACACGCGTGCCATCGCAGCGACTGCTTGTACAGGGTATTCACCGGCTGCCGTTTCAGCTGAGAGCATTACCGCATCGGTATAGTCCAGTGCAGCGTTAGCGACATCCGAGACTTCGGCACGGGTGGGCATGGGGCTGTGAATCATTGATTCCATCATTTGTGTGGCGGTAATCACTGCTTTGTTTTGCTTACGTGCAGCAGCAATGATTTTCTTTTGAATACCCACCAATTCAGCATCGCCAATTTCCACGCCTAAATCACCACGGGCCACCATCACCGCATCACTGGCACTGATCAGGCCATCTAAGGCTTCATCATTCATGACTGCTTCAGCACGTTCGATTTTTGCCACTAACCAAGCATGGCACTCAGCTTCTACACATAAGCGGCGAGCTAGGTTCATATCGGCGGCATCACGTGGGAATGATACAGCTAAATAATCCAGATCCAGCTCAGCGGCTAAACGAATATCATGCTTATCTTTTTCAGTCAGGGCCGGCGCGGTTAAACCACCCCCACGGCGGTTGATGCCTTTATTGTCGGATAATGGGCCGCCAACAATCACTTTGCAATCTAAAGCGTCAGCCGATACAGCCACCACTTGCATCACTACGCGGCCGTCATCCAAAAGCAATTCATCGCCAACGCCGCAGTCAGTGACTAAGTCAGGGTAATCAATACCGACCACCTCTTGATTGCCAGCATCGCGGGGATGGGTAATGGAGAAGCGAAAAGCATCGCCTGTTTTTAATTCGATGGCTTTATCGGTAAAGCGGGCAATACGGATTTTTGGACCTTGCAGGTCACCCAATAGGGCAACATTACGATTAAGGCGCTTAGCAATTTCTCGAATTTGCAGTGCGCGAGCACGGTGTTCATCGGCATTACCGTGTGAGAAGTTTAATCGTGCAACATCCATACCGGCCAAGATCAACTGTTCTATGACTTCTGTTGAGTTGCTGGCTGGACCTATGGTGGCAACAATTTTTGTACGGCGTAAAGACATATTGTGATTCCTGTGCGGTGAGATGAGTCGCTAAAACCTATCAACCTGCCACCGCAGTAACAGCGGCAGGTATACAGCTTACTGTGCTGAAGGTTGCGGTTTGATGACAAGCAAGTCAGTTTGCACTGCTTCCAGTACGCGTTCTGCGGTATTACCAATCAGTGCGTTTTCTAAGTTGCTGCGTGAGATCGCACCCATCACCAGTAAGTCCACATCGTGCTGTTCAACAAAGGCTGGAATGCTTTCTTCTGGGAAGCCTTCTAGCAGATGGCGATTGGCTTTTTCAACTGGGTAGTTGATCATCAGTTTTTCAAAAGCTTCGCGGTGTTGTGTAGCGCTGCGCTCAACGTATTTATCATAGGCGGCAACCAACTCAGTATCGAATACCATTGTGCGTGGTAGTGGTGCATAACTGTGCATATAGTCGGCTTGTAGGCCCAGTGTTTTAGCTAAGTATGCTGTGGATTGAACAATAAAATGATCCAATGCAGAGGTGTTATCTGAACTGTGCACGGGGTCAACTGCGGCGCAGATTTTTTCAGCTTTCCATTCGCCTTTACGAACTAACCACAGCGGTACTGGGCACTGGCGAATCAACTGCCATGAGGTGTTGTTGAAGAATAAGCGCTGCAATACACTATGTGAAGTTGCATTGCGTAATACCAAATCAGGCTTAAGCTCATCAATGCGTTGTAAAATCATGGTGTGTAAGGGTTTGCCCCAGCGCACTTCAATAGTCACTGTAATACCGGCATCACGCAAAGGCTGTGCAAGCTGCTCCAGCCAGGCACTGCGGTTTTCTATTAATGAGTCGCGTGCTTTTTTCTGTGCTGGGCCGTCAAAAAAATAGCCGCCATCTAAAGCTGAGTTGTATTCGCAAAGCAGTAGTTCAATCGCTGCATTGGAGCGTTGGGCAACCCAAGTTGCTCGCTGCAAAGCAGGCTGTGAATCTCCTGAGGTCGGATCAATGACCACTAAAAGTTGATGCAATTCCATAATAGAGCTCCTGAGTGAAAAGTATGCAGCGGTATTTAAGTCAGGCAATACACAGACAAACTGCTGATATCATTTAAGACTAGCTTAAGCTGTGTTTTATATAAACTACTAGCGGCAAGTATCGTTATTTTAAATATTAAGGAGCATCAGTCGGTGCTTGGCTGAGCGCGCTTCTTAACTGGTGCAAGCGTGTCATATGCAGAATAAAAACAGGGCTGGATAGCTTTTTTGTAGGTGGCGGGCGCATGCACTGGGCAATAAAAGTGATGGGTAAACCGCTGAGCTGTTGCAGTTGTTGCCATTGCTTGGCAACTGTTAGATGTTGAGCATCAGTTGACTGACTCTGTGCATAACGCTGAATATCTTTTTGCAGAGAGATCAGCAGGCTGCGTTGACCATTAGAAGAGAGTTGGCCGAATGCATGAATGTGTGCTTGAGTGAATCCATTGTTTTTGGTGAGACTAGAGTTCCGCTGTGCCAAGCGTAGTGCTGCATACCCAGCGCCCAATAGCAGTAAAATCAGCAGAAATATAAAAACAACAGTGTAAGGTTGCCACAGTTGAAACCATAGCTTGTGCGGCCTAGGTTGATTGAACACTATGACTTCTGAGTCTTGACTGAGATACCAAAGTAACCAAGCGTGGTCATATTGGTTGATCGATTGCCGCTGCCAGAGACTGAAATCGCTGAGTACTGTGAGCAATCCATTACCATGGGTGAGTTGCAATAAGTGAGTCCCGACTGAGCTATTTGCCCAAGCGTGGGCACGGTTATAGCTATCGTACAAGTGGTGTTGATTGGCAAAGGCTAAATAAGCCGGCGACTGTTCATTTTCCAAATAGAGGCGAGTCAGTGGTGCTGATTTGGGCGGCGCAGAGTGTCGATCGGAGTGTGCTGTTGAGCGCTGAGCCGCCTGAGTGTTTAAGCTGCTTTGAGTGATAATCTCTTGTTTTTTAATACCCAAATGCTGCAGTAAAGAGGATTCTGGATTGTCCGAGATTTGCTCTGCAGACAGTACTAAATGGCCGCCCTGTGCCACCCAAGCTAAAAGTTGAGTTTGATATTGCTCGGTCAGCGTTGCGTTAGTGTCTAATAAAAATAGTGTGTATTGGCCAATATAAGTGTGCGTGGCAAGTTGCGCTAAGCTTGAAATGGACTCAACGGCAATCTCTTGTTCGCGTAAAAAGGATGTCATCGCTTGGGTAAAGGGTTGATATTGCTGGCTTTGCTCAAGTTCGTTGGTTGGCATTAGTCGGTGTTGAGCTAAAATAACCTTGATGCTGTGTTGTGCTTGTTCGCTATTGAGCATTTGCTTGAGTAGGCGTGGATTATCTGCGCTGAGTTCATCATTTTTCGCACTCGGTTGTTCATTCTCAGCGGCATAAACGACAGGTAAAAAGCTGCACAGCAGAGCGCACATCAGCATCGGTGTAATACAAATGACGTGTTTGCTTAAGCCTAGAGTGCTGTTTTTTAAGGCGCAGTAGGTTGCATATAGCGTTTGGCTAATGCTCCATATCAATCTCGACAGCGCTGTGGTGACAGTGGCTGTGAGTGCCAAGCTATGAGTGCAAGTGTGATTTTTCAAAGTGCGTCAGTCAAGGTTAATAGAGTCGGAATATAAGTAGGCTGAGTATAAGTAAAAACCAGCAGTGCAGATTTCAGTTTAACCACTATAGTAAAGGTGAGTCGGGGCAGGAGATGCAACTGTAGTGCACGCTCTGTACCCTTGGCCCAGGTTATGAGTTCAGCTCACCCAGCCCCGTTAAAGTCTGTTAGACAGGTCAGTATAGTAAAAAGGTGTTGGGCCGTTGTGTAAAATTGAAATGGCAGTGCAGGAGTGAAGGCAATGACAGGTAGTATTTTTTGGTATGACTTTGAAACCACCGGTATCGCGCCGCACACAGATCGACCGATACAGGTTGCTGGGATTCGTACTAATGAGCAGTTGGAAGAAATCGGTGAGCCGCTGAATATTTACTGCAAGTTAGCGGATGATATTTTACCGCATCCGATGGCAACACTGGTCACTGGCATTGGTCCAGAGGTATTGGAGCAGCAGGGCTTACTTGAAGTGGATTTTATTGAGCAGTTGCATCAACAGATGGTCGAGCCGATGACCTGTACGGCGGGTTTTAATAACTTACGTTTTGATGATGAGATGACCCGTGCGACTTTATATCGCAACTTTTATGATCCTTATGCACGTGAATGGCAGGGCAATAACAGTCGCTGGGATTTAATTGATGTGTTGCGTTGCACTTGGGCGTTACGCCCTGAGGGTATTCAGTGGCCTGAACAGGATGGACGAGTCAGTTTTAAGTTAGAAAACTTTACCGCAGCCAATCAGATTGATCATGGCCAAGCCCATGATGCTTTAGCTGATGTGCGCGCGACTATTGCGGTTGCACGTTTATTGCGTGAGTGCCAACCCAAGTTGTTTGACTACTTATATGGCTTACGGCGTAAAAATACCGTGCAAGAGCGTATTCAATTAATGAAGCCGATGTTACATGTCTCGGGTATGTTTTCCGTAGAGCGGCATTGCTTAGCGCCGGTATTGCCCTTGGCCTGGCATCCAACCAATCGCAATGCGTTGATTGTTTGTGACTTGCATGCTGATGTGATGCCATTACTTGAGTTGGATGCACAAGCGCTTAAAGCTCGCTTATATACACGCCATGATGAGTTAGCTGAAGGCGAGTCACCTATACCGTTAAAGCTGATTCATATTAATAAAAGTCCAGTGATTGCACCAATGGCTGTGTTGCGCGAAGAAGATACTCAGCGCTTAAATTTTGATCACGGGCTTTGGCGGGCGCATTATCAGTTACTTAAAGATCATCAGCAGCAATGGCAAGGTAAGCTCAATGAGGTATATCAAGAGCAGCGCGAGTTTGCTGCGCAAGATCCAGAGCAGCAGTTGTATGCAGGATTTTTAGGCCCAAGAGATCGTAAGCTCTGTGATGGGGTGCGACGCGCGACGCCTGAGCAATTACAACCTGAGCGTTGGCCCTTTGATGACGCACGTTTGCCCGAGTTGTTATTTCGCTATCGAGCGCGTAATTACCCCGAGACACTCAGTCAGGATGAATTGCAGCAGTGGCAGCAGTTTTGCCAAGGGCGTTTAACCGGTGAGTTGATTGGGGCGCCTTTGAATGTTGCACAGTACTTGGACGCATATACTCAATTAACGCCAGAACAACAAGCGCATCCAGCAGTACACGCATGGTATAAGTATGTGCGGATATTACAGCAGAAGTATCAGCTGTAGATTAGCTGTTAATAGTTTATGTAACTCAAATAAAAATGCCCTACATAAAGTAGGGCATTTTTATTCAGTCAGTTAGACAGTAACGAGTCGGGTTTGGATCAGTCTAGAATAGTAACCCAAGATTCAACAGTGTCACTGCCCCATTTAGCTTTCCATTCTTTTAGTGTTTTGTGGTTGCCACCTTTGGTTTCAATCACTTCACCGTTATGAGGGTTGTTGTAGCGCTTAGTTTTACGTGGGCTGCGTGTACGAGTTACTTTGGCAGCACCGTCGCGTGCTGATTGTGGATCAATAATGACAGTGATATCACGCAAAGACTTATTGTATTCAGCCATCAATGCACGCAATTTTTCTTCAAACTCAAGTTCTTTTTTGAGTTTGCTGTCTTGTGACAAATTGGCAAGACGAACTTCAAGTTCTTTAATGCGTTCTTTAGTTTCGCGGAATTCATTAATCAATGACATTTGGAAAACCCTATAAATAAAAGTTAGTTTGTAAATTAAGGATTGTTGAGTATGTCCGTAGTCACTAGTGCGTCAGTGAAACTCTATAAAAAATCCAGTACCGCAAATTAAACGCAATGCTAAATTTATGGTCCCTTAATAAGTATTGGATTATAAACCTATAACCGCCTTATGTAAAGAATATTGCTTGTAATGATATCTAGAATGTGAATATCAACACAAAGGTAATCTACAGACTAGGTTTGACTTACATTCTTAAGCGTTTCTTAAAGATAATATTTATTTTTATAATCATTGAACTTTATTTTATTGATATTAAAGGCAGTTGCATAAAATATTATGCCTGGGGGTATATAGTTGGTTTTTAGGCTTATGCTTGCCGCATCTAAAAAGCATAGCTGTTGCATTCTTAAGTGTAGTGCATTGCTTTGCTGACTCGAGCGCAAGGGAGCGGTAGAATAGCATTTATTATTTTTGATAAAACCTTCAGTTTTCGGAGTTTTGCATGCGCACGTTTCGTCTTATTATTGCTTGCCCTGACCGTGTTGGTATTGTTGCTAAAGTCAGTAATTTTCTAGCGACCTATAATGGTTGGATTCACCAGGCAAGCCATCACTCTGATGTTGAGAGTGGTTGGTTTTTTATGCGTCACGAAATTCGTGCAGAATCATTGCCTTTTGATCTAGATGGTTTTAAGCAAGCCTTTACCCCTATCGCCAATGAATTCTCTATGACGTGGAGTGTGAATGACTCTGATGTTAAGAAGCGTGTGGTACTGATGGCCAGTCGTGAGTCGCATTGTCTCGCTGATCTGCTGCACCGCTGGCACCGTAACGAGCTTGATTGCGAGATTCCATGCGTGATTGCCAATCATGATGATCTACGCAGTATGGTCGAATGGCATGGCATACCTTTCTATCATGTGCCGGTTGATCCGCAGAACAAAGAAATTGCCTTCGCTGAGGTGAGTCGTTTAATTGATGAGCACGCGGCGGATTGCGTAGTGCTGGCACGTTATATGCAAATATTACCGCCTGATTTATGTGAAAAGTACCATGGCCGGGTGATTAATATTCATCATAGTTTTTTACCCTCGTTTATTGGGGCGAAGCCTTATCATCAGGCTGCTTTGCGCGGAGTTAAGTTGATTGGTGCGACCTGCCATTATGTGACACAAGATTTAGATGCTGGCCCGATTATCGAGCAAGATGTGGTGCGCGTCAGTCATCGCGATAGCATTGAAGATATGGTACGTAACGGTAAGGATGTTGAGAAAATGGCGCTGGCGCGTGGTTTACGCTACCACCTGCAAGATCGAGTGATGATTCATGATAATAAGACGGTAGTTTTTGATTAAAACTGCACTGTTGTGGCGAGGTGTGTTTTGCTGGCTGAGCTTGCTTGCAGAGCCAGAGTAGATAACCAGAGTGCGCCATGTCGTTTATCTGCTTACCCAGCAAGCTGTATAAGGCCAACTGCTATCGCTTTGCTGAGTGATTGACGTGCTTATAAAACTAAAACAGCCCGCGCCTGTAGTGTGCAGGGTAGGCTGTTTTTAGTCGTAAAGCTTCAGCTTAAAGGCATAGGCTGAACTGCTAGTTCAGCATTTTCTTAATCGCTTGTTCTTCTTCGATCAATACTTTTTGGCGGGCATCAATACGTGCTGCGCGTGGGAAGTTGTTGCTGGCACGGAGTTTGGCGTAATCAAGTTGCTCAATAGCTTGAGTGTAATCACCGACTCGTGAGAAAAACTCAGCTCGGGCCTCATGTAAGCCAATAATATCATTGGCTAAGCCTCTAATTTCAGCTACTTCAAACCAGATGTCTGGATCGTTAGGACGCTGCTTTAACAGTTGGTTGAGGGTCTGTTGTGCCCCTGTAATATCTTTTTGCTTGAGCTGTATTTCATATTTAGCGCTGCGCAAAGGAAAGCTATTAGGATGGCGTTGTAGTAATTGATCAACACGTTGATTGGCTTGCGTAAACTGGCTGCGACTGAGATTGATATCGATAGCGGCTAAGTTATAAATAATATGATCTGGTGTTTTCTTTAAGAGTATAGCTAGGTTGCTCTGTGCTTCATCCAGCCTGCTGCTGCGAATCAGAGCAAGGACTAAGCCATAGCGTGCGGCATCTAAGCTTGGATCATCGTCAAGAGCGCTGCGAAAGCGTTTAAGCGCTAAGCCGGGCGTCTCTTCAAAGGTTAGTTGTACGCGTGCGCGAATCAGTTGATAGTACAAGCTATCAAGAGTGCCTTGGCTATTGTATTGTTCTGCGCGATTGCGAGTGTCAGAAATTCTTGATTCTGACACTGGGTGAGTCAATAAAAACTCAGGTGGCATGCGGTCATAGCGGTATTGGCGCATCAGACGCTCAAACATGCTGGGCATGGCGCGTGCGTCAAAACCGGCTTTATGTAGGTTTAATAAGCCAATACGGTCAGCTTCTTGCTCATTTTGTCTAGAGAAGCGTCTTTGCTCTTGTACTGCCGCTGCTTGTGTTGAGGCAATGGCAGCCATACCTAGATCGCCACCGCCTGCCGCTGCAGCAATCACTCCAGCGAGCATGGCTGCCATTAATGGCACTTGCATGCGTTTTTGTGCTTCTAAGCCGCGGGCAAAGTGGCGCTGGGATAAGTGTGCCAGTTCGTGCGCCATCACTGAGGCGTATTCAGCTTCAGTGTGTGCATGTAGAAGTAGGCCACCGTTGACTCCAACAATACCACCCGGTGCTGCGAAGGCGTTGAGTTGCGGACTGGCAAGAATAATAAACTCCAAGCGCCGATCATTGAGTTGGCTGTTTTCTGCAAGGCGATATACGCTCGACTCAATATATTCCTTGAGTAGGGGATCTTCGAGCTGGCGCACTTGACCGCGTAAAATACTCAGCCAAGCACGGCCCAGTTTATGTTCCTGTTCAGGGGAAATAATGGCCGAGCTAGAGTCGCCTAGAGCAGGCAAGTCAAAAGCTAAAACAGGCTGAGTAAATAGACAGGCCAGCGCTAATAGTGCAGGGCGTAACAAGGTCATAGCACTCTCTTTGCAGAATAAACAGGGGTATACGCTACAATGCGCGCGGTCAGTGAGCAAGCGTATCAGTAGAAATGATTGCTGGCTTAGCTCAGACTGCGTTTCAGGTTCAATGTTCGCGCTAAGGTGATGTTTTAATGAATAAAATGAAATTACAGCATGATGCTGAAGTGGATGCGCAAGGTTTAGCCTGTCCAATGCCATTATTGAAGGCTAAATTAGCACTTAATGCTCTGCCTATTGGCGCTGTCTTAAAAGTATGGGCTACCGATGCGGGCTCGCAACGTGATTTTCGCTCATTTGCCAGATTAGCTGGGCACAGCCTGCTGCATGAAACCGTTGAGCAGGCTGTATTTGTGTATTGGCTGCGTAAAGATTGCTAGTGAATTTTAGTTGTTAGCTTGCAGTGCTTGTGCGGCCGCTAAAACTTCTGCGGCGTGACCTGCAACTTTAACTTTGCGCCATTCTTGACGCAGTACACCGCAACTATCAATTAAAAAAGTACTGCGCTCAATCCCTAAGTGCTCTTTGCCGTAGAGTTTTTTCAGTTTAATCACATCAAACTGTTTGCACAGTGTTTCTTCAGTGTCGCTGATCAGTTCAAAGGGAAAGCTGTGCTTGGCTTTGAAATTCTCATGCACGCGCAGTGTGTCGCGTGATACACCTAAAATAACTGTATTGGCAGCGGAAAATTGTTCATGTAAATCTCTAAAGTCTTGGCTTTCTGTAGTGCAGCCCGGTGTATTATCTTTAGGGTAAAAGTACAGCACCACTTGCTGGCCAGCTAAATCAGTGAGTTGAACTGTTGTCTCGCTGGTAGCTGCGGCGGTGAAGTTTTCGATTGATTTATTGAGCATGATTGATCCTCTGGCTTAAGGTGTTTGTGGACGCCAAGGCTCGATTAAAGCATCTAGATTGAGCGCATCAGCAAAGTCTAAAAACTGATCACGCAACCAGTTGATTTGTGTGCTGGCGGGCAGTGTTACAGTAATAGTTGCATTGAGCATGGTGGTATCGGTTTGTGGAGCTTGATAGGTATCGTAGGTGATATTCTCTAAGCCGATATTTTGGTCAACGAAGAATTGACACAGCTCAGCAAGAATATCAGGCTGATAGAGTGCACTGACATAGACGATATAAGGTAGCGCTTGCGGGCGTACCTCTTCATTTTCAGTGCGAGTATGGGTCAATTGTAGATCGTAACGTTTTGCGAGTGACGCTAAGGAGCCTTCGAGACGTGCTAAAGCATCCCAAGTGCCACCTGCTTGAACAATAAAGACGCTGTACTGGCCATGACGTGTTAAACGGCTACTTACAACTGAGCAGCGGTTTTCTTGGCAGGCATGGCAAAGCACGTTGGTGAGTTCAAGAGAATTGAGTCCCATTGCACTGATAAGTACATATTGTTCACGTAAGGGGAGTACAGACATTCAGCATTCCAAAAAGTTAACTTTGGCGTATTTTACGCCGCATTAGCGCACTAGAATAACTAAAAGATGTCGTAAGTGGAATGTGCAAAGACGCGAGCAGTGCTTGTGCAAGGTCAAAGGCATCAGTAACATTACCATTCTAGTATTTTCTATTCTATTTTTGCAGGAGCGGTTGCATGATTTCGGGCAGTATGGTCGCAATAGTCACGCCCATGGATGCGCAAGGCGCACTTGATTGGCATGCATTAACCCGGTTAGTGGATTTTCATTTGGAAGAAGGAACTGACGCCTTAGTGGTAGTGGGTACTTCGGGCGAGTCCGCTACTTTAAATGTCGAAGAGCACGTTGAGACGATTCGTCGCGTGGTTGAGCAAGTGCAGGGTCGCATTCCAGTGATTGCTGGCACAGGTGCTAACTGCACACGTGAAGCAGTAGCGCTGACACGTAATGCGAAAAGCGTTGGTGCTGATGCATGTTTGCTAGTGACACCCTATTACAATAAGCCAACTCAAGAAGGCTTGTACCAGCACTTTAAACACATTGCTGAGGCAGTGGATATTCCGCAGATTTTGTATAACGTACCTGGGCGTACGGTGTGCGATATGCTAGCTGATACCGTTGTGCGCTTATCTGCAATACCTAATATTATTGGTATTAAAGAAGCGACAGGTGATATTGCGCGCGCTAAAGATATTATTGCGCGAGTACCAAGCGACTTTTCAGTATTCTCTGGTGATGATGCGACAGCCTATGAACTGATGCTAGCCGGCGGTAAGGGTAATATTTCTGTGACGGCTAATATTGCTCCACGAGCAATGCACGAACTGTGCCAAGTTGCCATGTCAGGTGATGCGGTTGCAGCCAAAGCACTCAATGATAAGTTGATGCCCTTACATGAAAACTTATTTTTAGAAGCCAACCCAATTCCTGTGAAATGGGCGCTGTTTGAAATGGGTTTGGTGCAAGCCGGTATCCGTTTACCTTTGACTTGGTTCAGTGAGCAGTACCATGACACTTTACGCCAGGCCATGCGTCAGTCCGGTATTTTGAAATAATCTGAGGTTTTAAAACGCATGAAGCGATTTGCTGGAGTATGTTTGTTAGCAGTCTCTGCCAGTAGCCTAACGGGCTGCGGCTGGTTGTGGGGACAAGATGGCTATTTTCGTGACCGTGGTGGTGACTATATTGAAGCGCGCCCAACGCCGCCAATGCAGTTACCTGAGGGTGCGAAAGTAAAACACCTGGACCCTCTGTTGCCGATTCCGCATCGTATCGCTTCTGCAGAGCCTAGTGCTGAAGCTAAAGTACCGCGACCACAGCCACTGCCTGCAGGCGCCTTTGTATCTGAATTCAGTGTACAAAAAAGTGGTCCGTTAAGCTGGGGTGTGGTGCAACGTATTCCAGCGCAGGTGTGGCCTGTAGCGCAGCAGTTCTTTGAAGATAATGGTTTTAAAATTGCTGAGGAAAGTCCCCATTTAGGCCAGTTTACTACCCAGTGGCATGCGCCAAGTGAGTTGAAGGCAAGCCTAGTGCGTCAGATTTGGGGTCGTGCACCAGAGGATTTAAATATACGTTTTCGTGTGCGCATTGAGCCGGGTGTGCAGCGTAATAGCAGCGAGATCTTTATTGATCAAGCGCAGCGCGATGCCGCAGGAAGAATCGATACGGCATGGACTGATAGTGCAACAACAGGTGCGGCCGCTGACGGCTTGCTCTCTGAGTTAAGTCACTATTTAGAGCAGAGCAACGAAAAAGGCGATTCTTTTTCATTGCTAGCGAGTAAAACATACGACACGCCAAAACGTGTTGCTTTGGTTGAAAGTGGCAATGGCATTCAAACCTTGCGTCTTGACGCCACCTTTGATCGTGCTTGGTCCAGTGTAGGTCGAGCCTTAGCGGCAGCGGATATTCATATTGATGACCTCAATCGCAGCACAGGTTTGTATTACATCGATTTAGCGCAAACGGCTAAGCAAGATCAGCCAGGTTTTTTTAAGCGCTTATTTAGCTCGAAAAAGACAGCATCTGAGCAGGAGAGCAGCGAACGTTATATTCTGCGTTTGACTGCGATCAATCAGCAAGTATTTGTCAGCGTTGAGCGTGATCTTGATACCTTAGCTCCAGCTAAAGTGACTGAGCGTATTTTAGAGAAAGTACGTACTCATTTAGACTAAACCATTGCCCCGTCAATGATTGAGCAGGCGAAACTTAGATTTCGCCTGCTGTGTTTTAACCATAGGATTTTTTGCAATGAGCAACCAGCCTCAACTGAGCCTCAAAAAACTGTACTCAGGCAAAGTGCGTGACCTGTATGAAATTGATGCGCAACGTATGCTGATGGTCGCCAGTGACCGTCTTTCTGCATTCGATGTGATTTTAGAGCAGCCGATCCCAGAAAAAGGCAAGATTCTCACTGAGATTTCTAACTTTTGGTTTGATAAGTTGGCGCACTTGATTCCCAATCACTTTACCGGTGATCAGGTTGCCGATGTGGTCAGTGCGCAAGAGTTGCCTCTGGTTGAAGGTCGTGCTGTTGTGGCTAAGCGTTTGAAACCAGTCGCTGTAGAAGCGATTGTGCGTGGCTATTTAGTGGGTTCGGGTTGGAAAGAGTATCAACGCAGCGGCACCGTCTGCGGTATTCAATTGCCTGCTGGTCTGCAAGAAGCACAGAAGTTACCTGAGCCGATCTTTACTCCCTCGACTAAAGCTGAAGTGGGCGATCATGATGAAAATATCAGTTTTGCTCAGTGTGCAGCCATTATCGGTGACGATTTAGCTGCGCAAGTGCGTGATGTCTCAATTGAATTGTATAAAGCAGCGGTTGAGTATGCAGCCACACGCGGTATTATTATTGCTGATACTAAGTTTGAGTTTGGTTTAGATGCTGATGGTACTTTGACTTTAATGGATGAGGTGTTGACGCCGGATTCAAGCCGTTTTTGGCCTGCTGACAGCTATCAAGTTGGCACTAATCCACCCAGCTTTGATAAGCAGTTTGTACGGGACTGGTTGGAAAACAGTGGCTGGAATAAAGAAGCGCCTGCGCCAGCTATTCCTCTGGATGTGGCACAAAAAACAGCGGATAAATACCGCGAAGCGTTACTGCGTTTGACCCAATAAAAGGTCAGCTGTTTAAGGCGCTTGGGTTGTTATTTGTTGGTTGAGAAAAGGTTGCTTCATGTCTGCATCATTTGTTCATTTACGTGTACACAGCGAGTTTTCATTGGTTGATGGCTTGGTGCGCATTAAACCTCTGATTAAAGCGGTAAGTGATGCAGGCATGCCCGCTGTAGCCGTAACCGACCAAAGCAATATGAGCTCCTTGGTTAAGTTTTATAGCGCTGCACAGAAAGGTGGTGTTAAGCCCATTTGTGGTGCGGATATTTGGTTGTCTAGCGCTGAAGAAGATGGCCCGCTGACGCGGATGACACTGTTGGTGATGACGCCGCAAGGCTATCGCAACCTCACTGAACTGATTTCCTTAAGCTTTACTCAAGGTCAGCAGCATGGCTTAGCCATAGTGCAGCGCGACTGGGTCAAGCAATCGTCTGAGGGCCTCATTGCTTTATCCGGTGCTAAAGAAGGTGAGATCGGTTTAGCCTTACTCGCCGGTGAAACGGCTAAAGCTGAGCAGCTGCTCGCTGAGTGGCAGTCTGTTTTTGCTGATCGTTTTTATTTAGAATTACACCGTACTCAACGTCCCAATGATGAAGAACATGTACACGCGGCAGTGGCTTTAGCGGCCAGTAGCGGTGTGCCTGTGGTGGCCACCAATGATGTACGCTTTATCAAGCAGGATGATTTTGAAGCGCACGAAACCCGCGTGTGTATTGGTGAAGGCCGAGCGCTGGACGATCCTCGTCGCCCTCGCAGCTATTCTGATCAACAGTATTTAAAAACACCTGAAGAAATGGCTGAGCTGTTTTCTGATATTCCAGAAGCCTTGGCTAATACTGTTGAAATTGCCAAGCGTTGTAATATTGAAGTGCAATTGGGTACGCACTTTTTACCTGACTTTCCTGTGCCTGAAGGCATGACCATTGGCGAGTATCTAGAGCATGTGTCTTTTGAAGGCTTAGATGAACGCTTGTCAGTCACTTTGCCAAAAGACACGCCTGATTACGCTGCGAAACGCCAAGTCTATGATGATCGATTAAGGTTTGAACTGGATATTATTAACCAGATGGGTTTTCCAGGTTACTTCTTGATCGTAATGGATTTTATTCGTTGGGCGAAAAATAATGGCGTGCCAGTCGGTCCCGGCCGTGGGTCGGGTGCCGGTAGTTTAGTGGCCTATGTGCTGCATATTACTAATATTGACCCGCTTCTGTATGACTTGCTCTTTGAGCGCTTCCTCAATCCTGAGCGGGTTTCCATGCCTGACTTTGACGTCGACTTTTGCATGGATGGTCGTGACCGCGTGATTGATTACGTGGCCAATACCTACGGTCGCGAAGCGGTTAGTCAGATTATTACCTTCGGTACTATGGCGGCCAAAGCAGTGGTGCGAGATGTGGCGCGCGTGCAAGGTAAGGCTTATGGTTTAGCCGATCGTTTGTCGAAAATGATTCCGTTTGAGCCGGGCATGACCTTGGGTAAAGCTTTTGACGCAGAAGAGCCTTTGCGTGAGTTTTTGGCCATTGATGAAGAAGCCGCTGAAATTTGGGAGATGGCGCTCAAGCTTGAGGGTATTACTCGCGGTACTGGTAAGCACGCTGGTGGTGTGGTAATTGCACCGACTAAGTTGACAGATTTCTCTCCGGTATCCTGCGATGAAGACGGTAGTGGTCTAGTCACTCAGTTTGATAAGGATGACGTTGAGTCTGCAGGTCTAGTGAAGTTTGACTTCTTGGGCTTGCGTACTTTGACCATCATTAAATGGGCGCTGGAAAACGTTAACCGTGATCGCGCTAAGGTGGGCGAGCCACCGCTGGATATCGACTTTATCCCGCTGGATGATAAGCCCACTTATCAGATGCTGCAGCGTGCAGAAACCACGGCGGTGTTCCAGCTTGAGTCGCGCGGGATGAAAGAGCTGATTAAAAAGCTCAAGCCCGACTGCCTGGAAGACATGATTGCTTTAGTGGCTTTATTCCGTCCAGGACCTTTGCAGTCAGGCATGGTTGATGACTTTATCAACCGTAAGCACGGTCGTGCTGAATTGTCTTACCCGCACCCAGATTATCAGTATGAAGGCTTAGAGCCAGTTTTAGAGCCGACCTATGGCGTTATTTTGTACCAAGAGCAGGTGATGCAGATTGCTCAGGTGATGGCGGGTTATTCGTTGGGCCAGGCAGATATGCTGCGTCGCGCCATGGGTAAAAAACAGCCTGAAGAAATGGCCAAGCAGCGCGATGGCTTTATTATGGGTTGTAAGAATCATGATATTGATGAGCATCTAGCGGGTAATATTTTTGATCTGGTAGAAAAATTCGCCGGTTATGGTTTTAATAAATCGCACTCGGCCGCCTATGGTTTAGTGTCCTACCAAACTGCTTGGCTTAAACAGCATTATCCGCCGCAGTTTATGGCTGCCGTGCTCTCCGCTGATATGGATAACACCGATAAGGTGGTTATTCTGGTGGATGAGTGTCGTAATATGAAATTGCGCATTGTCGCGCCGGATGTAAATCAATCCGAATACAAGTTTACTGTGAACGAAGAAGGCCATGTGGTCTATGGCTTAGGTGCTATTAAAGGGGTGGGTGAAGGTCCAGTTGAGGCCATAGTGACGGCGCGTGGTGATCAGCCCTTTAAAGATTTATTTGATTTTTGTGCGCGTATGGATATGAAACGTATCAATAAACGCACTTTGTATGCCTTAGTACGCAGCGGTGCATTAGACCGTATGGGGCCGTATTTTTCCGATCAGTTGGATGAGTATCAAGCCGGTATTGACCGCAACCGTGCCGTGTTGCTGGAGGCGATGGAAGAAGCGATTCAGACTGCTGATCAAGCCGCACGCAACCGTGATAGTGGGCATATGGACTTATTTGGCGATATTCTTGCTGAGCAAGATGTTGATATATATGCACAGTACCGTAATGCCCGCGAACTCACGTTAAAAGAGCGCTTAAAAGGTGAGAAAGATACCTTAGGTCTATATCTCACCGGCCACCCCATTGATGAGTATGAGGGTGAGGTGCGCCGCTTTGCTCGTCAGCGTATTGTTGATTTAAGACCCTCGCGTGATACACAGACGGTGGCAGGTTTAATTATCAACTTGCGCGTGATGCGCAATAAAAAAGGCGATAAGATGGGGTTTATTACCCTAGATGATCGCTCAGCACGTATTGAAGCTTCATTATTCGCCGATGCTTTTACTCAGGCGCAATCTTTACTGCAAACCGATGCATTGGTTGTAGTGGAGGGCGAGGTTAGTCATGATGACTTCTCTGGTGGTTTGCGTCTGCGCGCCAAACGAGTGATGAGTTTAGAAGAGGCGCGCACCAGTTTGGCGCAAAGTTTACGCTTGAATGTGTCTGGTGCAGACTTAAATCGAGACACTTTTGTGCGTTTAAAAGCATTACTATTGCAGTATAAAGGAGCTTGTCCTCTGACCATGAGCTACAGCGCTCAGTCAGCTAAGGCCCTGCTTGAGTTTTCAGATCAGTGGGGAATTGAGCCTACTGATGACCTTATTCAGGCATTACGTGACCTTTTGGGTCGTGATAACGTCTTTTTGCATTATCGCTAGCATAAGTGCGTCGTTATGGCGTCGAGTCGAATTGACTCTGTTGGATAACCTATTTGGTGATTTGCGCGATGTAGATGCGCAAATCTTAAACATTGCAGCACGGCCTAACCGCCGTAACAGAAAAAATGGATGCCCCTGATGAACCCTAGTTTTTTGGATTTTGAACAGCCCATTGCCGATCTTCAGGCAAAAATTGAAGAGTTACGATTGGTAGGCAATGACAATGACTTAAATATTGGTGACGAGATTTCACGCTTACAAGTTAAAAGTAATGCACTCACCAAAAGTATTTTCTCTAACTTAACCAGCTGGCAGATTGCCCGTATGGCGCGTCACCCGCAGCGTCCTTATACTCTGGACTATATTGAGCACTTGTTTACTGAGTTTGAAGAGTTGCACGGCGACCGTCATTTCTCGGATGATGCTGCATTAGTCGGTGGTGTTGCACGTTTTAATGACAAGCCAGTGATGGTGATTGGTCAGCAAAAAGGCCGCGAGGTGCGTGAGAAAGTGCGTCGTAATTTTGGCATGCCACGTCCTGAAGGCTATCGTAAAGCCTGCCGTTTAATGGAAATGGCTGAGCGCTTTAAAATGCCAATCTTTACCTTTATTGACACCCCAGGTGCTTACCCGGGTATTGACGCTGAAGAGCGCGGTCAAAGTGAAGCCATTGCTTGGAATTTACGTGTGATGTCACGTTTGAAAACCCCAATTATCTCTACCGTGATTGGTGAAGGTGGTTCGGGTGGGGCATTGGCAATTGGTGTCTGTGACCGTCTCAATATGCTGCAGTACTCCACTTATGCCGTAATTTCGCCAGAAGGTTGTGCATCTATTTTGTGGAAAACCGCAGATAAAGCACCCGAAGCTGCAGAAGCTATGGGTATTACTGCAGAACGCTTACAAGGTTTAAAAATTGTTGACCATGTGATTCCTGAGCCGCTCGGTGGCGCGCACCGTGATGTGCCAGTCGTGGTTGAGTCGATCCGTGAAACCTTAGCTGCGCAGTTGGATGAATTGCAGGCGCTGGATACTGATGAGTTGTTAGCGCAGCGTTATAAAAAACTGATGGGTTTTGGTATCGTTTAATTGCTCCGGCTTCAAATAATGGCGTGTCCTGAGGATGTCCTTGGATGCGCCTTGCAGCCTGTTTTTCGAGGCTGTGTCCTATGTTAAATATTGAGAAAAATCTCTTAAGTACGTTGCAGTCGTGGCGTAGCAGTACATCCTTTTGTGTGGCTTTTTCTGGTGGTATGGATTCCACTGTACTGCTTTATGCTTTAGCACAGCTGGCGCAACAGCATGTTTTACCGCCGTTGCGTGCGATTTATATTCATCATGGCTTGCAAGAAGCGGCTCAAAGCTGGCCTGCACATTGCCAAAATATCTGTGATGAGCTGCAGATTCCTTTAACTGTGATTGCAGTTGATGTTGCAAAGACCGCTAGTGTTGAGCAGGCCGCTCGGCAAGCGCGTTATGCCGCTTTTACGCAGCATCTTGATAGCGATGACGTGCTGCTGATGGCGCAACACCAAGATGATCAAGCGGAAACCCTCTTGTTTCGTTTAATGCGCGGTACTGGAGTGGCGGGTTTGCGTGGTATACCGCGGTCACGCGTGTTATCGAGCGGGCAAGTTGTACGTCCTCTGTTGGGTATCAGTCAGCAAAAGTTGCTTGAGTACGCCCAACAGCATCAGTTGCGTTGGATTGAAGACCCCAGTAATGCCACAGATGAGTTTGATCGTAATTATTTGCGTCGCCAAGTGATTCCAATGCTCAGAGCACGCTGGCCGCATATGCAACAAAGTCTAGAGCGTACTGCGCAACATATGCGCGAGGCGCAACAGTTGCTCGATGAGTTGGCCGCTGAGGATCTGCAGCGAGCGCAGATGGAGCCGGTATTGGGTTGGTTAAGTTTGCCGAGCTTAAACTTGGGCGTTATACGCGAGCTGAGTCAGGTGCGACAAAAAAACCTTTTACGCTATTGGCTGACGCCTTTGACCTTATTGCCTGATACCGCACATTGGGCGAGTTGGGATACTTTGCGTGATGCGCAAGTGGATGCACAGCCGATTTGGCGTCTGGATAGTGGCGCATTATTGCGCAGTCAAAATAGAGTGTATTGGCTGTCTGAGTTCTGGCTGCAAACGCCGCCAGCCTTGGATTTAACTATAAGCTGTGCGGGGCGTTATGATTTACCTGATAACGGTTACTTGCTAATCCATGGTGATGTTACCGCGCCGTTGCAGGTGCGCTATCGCCAAGGCGCAGAACGTTTTTTTATTGAGGGTAGGGGGCATCGAGACTTAAAACGCTTGTTGCAAGAACAGGCTGTCCCCACTTTTATCCGCTCACGCTTACCCATACTTTTTTTAGCAGAGAAGCCCGTTGCTCTGGCTAATATGCCGGTATTCAGTCATTGTGAGGTAGAGCATTTGACTGTGACTTGGCAGTTTTCTGAGTCAGAAGGCTATTGATTCAAGCGCGAATAAAATGCTACAAAGAAAATATGCTGTGGATTGTAGGAAAAAACGCTTTTTAGTGGTTTCTTGGTTTGAGTCATAAACAGCTTTCGCGTAGACTATTCTCCCGTCTATTAGTTGATTAGTGCAGGTGCTTAATTGCTCCTGTCGCGCTTGATTTTTTTATTACATATTTTCAAGCACAGCTTTCAATGCTTATCTTCGGCGGCTTGCCGCTTCACGCAGAATCCAGGGTTATTTATGACGCGCTACATCTTCGTCACAGGCGGTGTTGTTTCTTCATTGGGGAAAGGTATTGCCTCAGCATCATTGGCCGCAATTCTTGAGGCACGTGGCTTAAAAGTCACCCTGCTGAAACTTGATCCGTATATTAACGTTGACCCGGGTACCATGAGCCCGTTTCAGCACGGTGAAGTTTTTGTGACGCACGACGGCGCAGAAACTGACCTTGATTTAGGCCACTACGAGCGCTTTGTGCGCACCACCATGACGCAAAATAACAACTTCACCACCGGTCGAGTGTATGAAGAAGTGTTGCGCCGTGAGCGTCGTGGTGATTACTTGGGTGCAACCATCCAGGTCATTCCACATATCACTGATGAAATTAAGCGCCGTATTATTAAAGGTGCCGGTGATGCCGATGTGGCAATGGTTGAAATCGGTGGAACTGTGGGTGATATCGAATCACAACCTTTCCTCGAAGCCATTCGCCAGTTGCGTGTGGAAGTGGGTGCCAAGCGCGCCATGCTGATGCACCTGACCTTAGTGCCGTATATCGCCACTGCAGGTGAAACTAAAACCAAACCGACGCAGCACTCAGTTAAAGAGTTGCGCTCGATTGGTTTACAGCCTGATGTGTTGGTGTGCCGCTCTGACCGTCCCGTTGATATCGCCTCGCGTCGCAAAATTGCGTTATTTACTAACGTAGAAGAGCGTGCAGTGATCAGCTTGCATGACGTGGATACCATTTACAGAATTCCAGGTATCTTGCACAGCCAAGGTCTAGATGACTTTGTTATGGAGCGCTTCGGTTTAGAATGCGACGGTGCTGACCTGTCTGAGTGGGATCGCGTGATCGATGCCAAGCTCAATCCTAAGCAAGAAGTGACGATTGCCATGGTTGGTAAATACATGGAACTGCTGGATGCCTATAAATCGCTGATTGAAGCAATGAGCCATGCAGGTATCGAAACTAATACTAAAGTGACTTTGCGTTATATCGACTCTGAAGATCTTGAGAATCAAGGTGTTGGTGTGCTTGAAGGCGTTGATGCTGTGTTAGTGCCCGGTGGTTTTGGTCTGCGCGGTGTTGAAGGGAAAATCTTAGCTGTACAATATGCTCGTGAAAACAAAATTCCTTACCTTGGTATTTGCTTAGGTATGCAAGTCGCTGTGATTGAGTTCGCCCGTAATGTCTTAGGCTGGAGCGATGCGAACTCCACAGAGTTTGATAAAAACAGCACGCACCCAGTCGTCGGTTTGATTTCTGAGTGGCAAGATGCGGACGGTAGCGTTGAACAGCGCGGCGAAGATGCTGATATCGGTGGCACCATGCGCTTGGGTGCACAGGAATGTCAGTTGATCCCCGGTACTTTAGTGCATAAAAGCTACGGCAAAGATTCGATCGTTGAGCGTCATCGCCATCGCTATGAAGTGAACAATCAATTATTGCCGCAATTGATCGACGCAGGTTTGAAAGTCTCAGGTCGTTCAGAAAATGGTGCGCTGGTTGAAGTGGTCGAAGTGGCTGATCATCCATGGTTTGTTGCCAGCCAATTCCACCCTGAGTTCACTTCAACACCACGCGATGGCCACCCGTTGTTTAAAAGTTTTGTTGAGGCTGCGTTAGCCTATAAGGCAGATAAAGCATGAGTCAAAAGATCATTCGTGTCGCTGATATCGACATCGCCAACGACAAGCCTTTTGTCTTGTTTGGCGGCATTAATGTGATTGAATCCCGTGATTTAGCCATGCGTGCATGTGAAGAATATGTGCGCGTGACTGAAAAACTGGGTATTCCTTATGTCTTTAAAGCCAGCTTTGATAAGGCCAATCGTTCATCGATCAATTCTTTTCGCGGCCCAGGTCTGGATGAAGGTCTGAAGGTGTTTGAAGAAATCAAACGCACTTTTAATGTTCCGGTGATCACTGATGTGCATGAGCCTTATCAAGCGCAGCCCGTGGCTGAAGTGTGCGATATTATTCAGTTGCCGGCGTTTTTATCACGCCAGACTGATTTAGTTGTGGCTATGGCAAAAACCAATGCTGTGATTAATATCAAAAAGGCCCAGTTTTTAGCGCCGCATGAGATGAAGCATATTCTCACTAAGTGTGAAGAAGCAGGCAATGATCAGTTGATTCTGTGTGAGCGTGGCTCAGCCTTTGGCTATAACAACCTTGTGGTTGATATGCTGGGCTTTGGCATTATGAAGGAATTTGAGTATCCAGTGTTTTTTGATGTAACGCATTCACTGCAAACGCCTGGTGGCCGTGCTGATTCAGCCGGTGGTCGTCGTGCGCAGGTGACTGAATTAGCTAAAGCAGGTATGAGTCAAGGATTAGCGGGTCTGTTTTTAGAAGCCCACCCTGACCCAGATAATGCCAAGTGTGATGGTCCTTGTGCCTTGCGTTTAGATAAGCTGGAGCCGTTTTTAACTCAGCTGAAGCAACTGGACGATTTGATTAAAAGTTTCCCAACAATTGAAACAGCTTAAAGCGATTACTTCACTTTAAGTTTGACTAAGTACAGTACGGAGCGTGCAGAACAATGGCAAAAATTATCGACATCAAAGGTCGTGAAGTCTTAGATTCCCGTGGTAACCCTACAGTTGAAGCTGATGTGACTTTAGAAGGCGGCATTATCGGTAGAGCTTGTGCACCATCCGGCGCATCAACAGGTTCGCGTGAAGCATTGGAATTGCGCGATGGCGATAAAAGTCGTTACTTAGGTAAAGGTGTGCGCAAAGCAGTCGCTATTATCGACGGTCCAATCCGTGAATTGCTGTTAGGCAAAGATGCGACTGACCAAGAAGCACTCGACCGTGCCATGATCGCTTTAGACGGTACTGAGAACAAAGCCTCTTTAGGTGCGAACTCGATTTTAGCCGTATCTCTTGCTGCTGCTAAAGCGGCTGCTCAAGCGAAAGGCATGCCGCTGTATGCGCATATTGCTGAGCTGAATGGCACACCCGGTGTGTACTCGATGCCGGTACCGATGATGAATATCATCAACGGCGGCGAGCATGCGGATAACAACGTTGATATCCAAGAGTTTATGATTCAGCCCGTCGGTGCGAAAACCTTCTCTGACGCATTGCGTATGGGTACTGAAGTCTTTCATCATCTGAAAGCTGTGCTACAAGCACGTGGCTTAAGCACTTCAGTGGGTGATGAAGGTGGTTTTGCACCGAACCTGGCGTCCAACGAAGAAGCTCTGGCTGTGATTGCAGAAGCGGTAGCAAATGCGGGTTACAAGCTCGGTGAAGATATCACTCTGGCATTGGACTGTGCAGCGAGTGAATTCTACAAAGACGGACTGTACGACTTAGCTGGCGAAGGCAAAAAGTTTGATGCTGCAGGTTTTACTGATTACTTGGCGGGTCTAATTGAACGCTTCCCAATTATTTCTGTTGAAGACGGTATCGATGAGTCAGATTGGGCCGGTTGGAAAATTCAGACTGATAAGTTAGGCGATAAAGTTCAATTGGTCGGTGATGATTTATTTGTGACCAATACCAAGATTCTAAAACAAGGTATTGAGACCAAAACGGCGAACTCTATTTTGATTAAATTCAATCAGATTGGTACGTTGACCGAAACGTTAGAAGCCATTCAAATGGCTAAAGCTGCAGACTATAGCGTAGTGATTTCACACCGTAGTGGTGAGACTGAAGACTCTACAATTGCTGACTTAGC
>LFRM01335516.1_pt1 | contig 30739 bp, 29 predicted proteins | sample 618341 | NCBI WGS metagenome assembly LFRM01 (sample SAMN03654438, study PRJNA283298) | anaerobic digester metagenome | isolation source: pool of bioreactors CSTR01a, CSTR02a, and CSTR03a thermophilic anaerobic... | place: Denmark: Kgs. Lyngby | collected 2014-05-21 | reverse complement strand
GTCGACTTAAAACTGGCTCGTGCTACAGAGTTGCTTGAACCTTGCGGCAAGGAAAATGAGTTACCGGTATTTCTTATAAGGAAAGCAAAGATAATAGGGTGGAGATTTCTCAAGGGAGAAAAAAAATATGCTAAATTTCAAGTGATATCAGAAAAAGGTGAGGGCTTTGACTGCTTGTTATTTAGAGACGCACAGAATGTCTACGATATGATAGAGGCTGGGCAAGAGATTGATATTCTGGGTAATATCGAAGTAAACAGATGGAGAGATACAGAAATGACTCAGATGATTGTACAGAGCGTGCTTCCGTCGGGAGAAATAGAATAATGAACGATAAACAAGAAAAAAATAGAAAAAAACCTGTAAAAAAACGATTTTGGTCAGGCTTTGTTACCGGAACAATATTCTGTCTTATTGCTTTGGTCGTTTTGACTCAGGTATTGGGCTTTGGACGTTTGATAAGCGAGAAAAAATATGAGTACTACTCCGATATGGAGGATAGGTATGGTAAGTATTATGAGATTGTAAAGTTAATCGGAGACAATCCAATTGCAGATTATACACCTGAAGAGATAAACGATGACGCTCTCAAAGAACTGGTCAGCAATATAGGGGATCCATATGCAGAGTACTTCACAGCAGCTGAATATAAGGAATTCGAAAAACATTATAAGGGAATATATGTAGGAATTGGAGTTGCCGTTGTTGACGAAGAAACCGGTGTGGTTGTAAGATATGTTTTCAAGGATGGTCCGGCATATAAGGCAGGAATCAAGGATGGAGATATAATTTATAAGGTAAATGGTAAAGTGCCAAAAGACGTTGATGAGGCATCGGGTAATCTGACCGGAGAAGCAGGAACACAAGTTAAAGTTGTAATCAAGCGCGGAAACAAAACCATAGATTATGAGTTGGTCAGAGAAAGGTTTGAACAAGAGTCTGTCATATATCACGAATATACGGATGAAAAGGGAATAGGCTACATAAGAGTAACCTCTTTCATTGATAATACAGCCAAAGATTTTAAAGCTGCGGTCAAGGATCTTCAGAAAAAAGGCTGCGATAAATTTATTATTGATTTTAGAGATAATGGTGGAGGCTTGACAGAAGAAGGGATCAAGCTTGCAGACTATTTGCTCCCGTCGGGAAAGATAATGACCGATGTTCAGAAGGGCGGAAAGGAAACAATTCGCACTTCTAAGGAAAGCTCGGCAGGTATACAATATGTTGTTTTAGTCAATGAGCATACAGCAAGTGCTGCGGAAATAGTTGTTGCGGCTATACAGGACAATAACGGGGGAAAAATCATAGGTACTAAAACCTATGGTAAGGGCGTCACGCAGAGTGTTAATGTGTTCAAGGACGGCTCGGCAGTTAAGCTCACAATGAGTAAATACTTTAGGCCTAATGGCAAGAGTGTAGACGGAGTAGGAATAACACCGGACATTAAGGCAAGCGGTGACAAGGCTCTTACTGCTGCACTTAAGGAGCTGAAGTAGTGGTTTTATATTACACTAACAAATATACGCAAAGACGGGGAGAAAGCAGAGAGCTTCTGCAGAAAGCTTTCTCTTTATATACGGGAAGCGAGTTAGTAGGGAAAAATCTTGTAGAATCTATTATAATAAGAGGGAAAAATGGAAAGCCTGCAATAGAAGAATTTGATGAATTTTCCGTATCTCATAGTGAAGAAGTTTGGGCTGTCTTGATAGGAAATAACATCTGCGGTCTGGATGTACAATATGAGAAATGTGTACAATATCTAAAACTGGCAAAAAGATTTTATAATGAGGACGAAGAAAAATCCGTGCAAGAGAAAGGTATAGAGGAGTTTTTTCGCATATGGACTAGGAGGGAAGCCTTAATCAAGGCTCTTGGAGCCAGCGTAATTTCAACTGACATTCCATCGGTACTCGGTAAAGATGTTAAGATTGATGGACATACTTATTACCTGTCGAATATTGAAAATCCTATCACAGAGGGAAAAAAATTATATATCGCTGTTTGCATAAGAGATAGTATACAGAATATAAAATGAAAGATTTCAAAACAATAGAAACCAAGAAGATACAAACGAAATCGGCTCAGCAAAAAACGCCTTTGGAAATGGCATCAGCTTATCTTGCAAACAGGATGAGGACAGTTTTGGAAATGAAAGAATATTTGCAGAACAAGGGTTGTACGAATAAAGAAATAACATATGTAATAGATGAACTTAAAGAGCTAAAATATCTTGATGACTATTACTATGCGGTGAGGTATTTTGAATATAATCACGGTAAGAACAGAGGTTCCCTGAGGGCAATAAGAGAGCTCGAAGAAAAGGGAGTGGATGGGGAGACAATCAAGAACGCATATGAGGATTACGTATATGAAAATAGTATAGATGAATTTGCAGAGGCTTTGAATTTAGCCCGCAAAGAACTCTACTATATGAAAGAAGACGGTAGTGGAAGGGTCATACGAAGAGAATTAGACGAAAAACTTATGGCAAAAATCGCAAGAAAATTGGAGCGAAGCGGATTTCAAAATGAACACATATACAGGGTTCTGGGTGAACTCAGAAAATGATATTTTACAAATGAATTGAGGCAATATTTTCAAACATACAATGGATGAAATATAATAAAATGCAAGAAAGACATTCTAGAACAATTAAACTTATCGGAAGAGAGGCTATGGAGAAACTAGCCAATGCGAGCGTCCTCATCATAGGAATAGGAGGCGTCGGTTCGTTTGCTGCCGAGGCGATAGCAAGATCCGGAGTCGGACGGATAGCTCTAATGGACGGGGATGATGTTTCCGAAAGCAACCTTAACCGCCAGCTCGTTGCCTTGAAATCTACTCTTGGCAAGAACAAAGCGAAGGTTATGGCTGACAGAATTCGAGATATAGATTCTAATATCGAGGTGGAATCTCTTCCAAGGTTTTATAAATCCGGAGATAAAATAGACCTTACAAGGTTTGACTGGATAATCGATGCAATAGATTCTGTTGATGCAAAGACAGATTTGATAGTCAGAGCCAATGAACTTGGCGTCAATATAGTTTCGTCAATGGGTGCAGCTGGTAAGTTAGGAACAAAATTTATTCAAGAGGATATTTCAAAGACAACAGTATGCCCTCTTGCTAAGATAATGAGAAAGAAATTGAGAGAAAAAGGAATAGAAAGTCTTCCCGTCGTTTTTTCGGATGAGAAACCGATAGCGATGGAAGGACAGCTTGGAACAATAAGCTATGTTCCGCCTTCTGCCGGACTCGAAATAGCAGGTTATGTAATCAGGCAGATAATCGCTAAGCAATAAATAAATAAGGGATCAGGAGGAGAAGATATGAAGAAAATAATTATAACGGGAGGACCGACAAACGAGGAAATTGATGAGGTAATGAAGATAACCAATATGTCGACGGGCGGGACATCAGCAGCCCTTGCCGAATCCTTTGCGAGTGCAGGGTATGAAGTTGTCGCCATTCTCAATAATGCGGTTAAACTCGAAGCGAGAAAAAATCTTCGAGTTGTCAGGATAGAGAATACTCAGGATATGATGGATGCTATCGAAGCTGAGGCAAGAATGGATGATGTAGATGCAATTATTCATGCGGCAGCAGTCGGAGATTATAGACCGGAATTTGTTTTCTTGCTGGAAGACATGTCTGACGAAATATTTGAAAATATCAACAAGATTAAGTCGCCTGAAGATATACTTAGTATTATGCAAGATCCGAAATGTAAGATTGATAATAACAGTAAAATCAGCAGTTATCAGAAGAACTTGACTGTTAAGCTGGGTCTTACTCCAAAAATTATAGCTAAGCTAAGATTTTGGTTTCCAAATACTTTGCTTATAGGATGTAAACTGTTAGATGGAGTTGACAAAGGAGAGCTTTTTGATGTTGCAACAGCCCTTTGTAATAAGAACAATATGGATTACATACTGGCAAACGACCTTACGGATCTTAGGCGAGGAGAAAGGTCAAGATATCTTATTAATAAAGATGGATTTACACAGATTGTTCTTAAGGATACTGATGCTATTTTCAAGTTTGTCGATGACGAATTGAGCTCAGAAAAGAATATGGGTTAAGATAGAATATGGGAAATACATTTGTGATAATAATTATTGCTTTTGCGATTATTCTGATTACAACATTGATAATCAGTTTTGTTTCTCTTGCAAGAACTCAGAGAACCACTAACAGGATAGAAGCCAATACCGTCAAAATGGACTCTTATTTCACGATGTATGGAGAGATGGTAGAGAAGAATCAGAGGGCTATAAGCGAACAACAGGAGTTTAGGCTTAGGAATATCGAAGAGGCGATGGCAAGGCTCAGAAATGAGAACACTAATCAACTCGATAATATGCGGCAGACTGTAGATGAGCGTCTGGAGCAGGTGTTTAGAGGCCTGGGAGAGATGAAATCTGTTGCTGCAAATGTTGGAGATCTTAAGAAGATACTTTCAAATGTTAAGACAAGAGGGATTCTTGGAGAAGTTCAGCTTGCAGCTATATTGGCTCAGATTCTTAATAACGAGCAGTATGAAGAAAACGTTGCTACTGTACCGGGAAGCGATAAGAGGGTTGAATTCGCAATAAAGCTCCCAGGGGACGGAGAAAACGTAGTTTACCTTCCAATAGATTCTAAGTTCCCTGCTGATTCATACAGCGCTTTGATGGATGCTTATGAGCTAGGAGATAAAGCAGTCGTAGACAGATACAAAATGGCCCTGAGAAATACATTCCGTAAGGAGGCAAAAGATATCCGAGACAAGTATATTTCACCTCCATATACCACAGACTTTGGAATAATGTTTCTTCCTTTTGAGGGCTTGTACGCAGAGGCTGTTAATATGGGAATTATAGAAATATTGCAGGGGGAATACAAGGTAACCGTTGCAGGGCCGACGACAATGGCCGCCTTGCTTAATAGCTTGCAGATGGGATTTCATACTTTGGCCATTGAAAAAAAGTCCAGCGAAGTGTGGAAAATTTTAGAAGAAGTCAAAACCGAATTTGCAAAGTTTGATACAGGGCTCAAAAACGCAAGAAAAAAAATACGTCAGGCAGATGATGAACTCGATAAGCTTGAAGGAACAAGAACAAGGGCAATTAATCGCAAGCTTAGAGATGTAACCCTGATTGAAGATGGAGATGAAGATGAAGATATTTGCGATAGCAGACTTACATCTATCACTGAATGAGAGTACAAATAAACCCATGGGAGTTTTTGGAGAAGAATGGGAGAACCATGCCGAAAGACTTAAAGAAGCATGGGGGGAAATTGTATCGGAGAGAGACATTGTTTTAATACCCGGCGATATATCTTGGGCACTTAGGTTGCAAGAAGCGATGCCGGACATTGAATGGATACACAGCTTGCCCGGTATAAAGATACTATCGAAGGGTAATCATGATCTTTGGTGGAGCAAAATTAAATATCTGAATTCTCTTTACGAGGATGTTATATTCTTGCAAAATGAAAGTTATTATATAGAAAGTGAAAACATCATAATTTGTGCGACGCGAGGATGGCCTTATCCGGGTTCAGACGAGTATACGAAGCATGATGAGAAGATATATAACAGAGAAATTTTGCGACTTAAGATGGGGCTTGACTCTGCAAGGAAGAAAGCTCCCGATGCTAAAATAATAGTTGCATTGCACTACCCACCGGCAGGACAGGATGGTACAGAGACCGAGTTCACTAAAACGCTTGAAGAGTATGGTGTGTGGAAGTGTGTCTATGGGCATTTGCATGGACAGCTTGCATATGGAAAAGGGATAAAAGGTGAATTCAGAGGCGTTGAGTATAAATTAGTATCGTTTGACTACTTGGGAGCAAAACCCAAACTTATATACGATGATAATGGTGTCTAAGATTTACTTGTATGTTATAATGTACCAAAAATATTTGTTGCGAGGATTTTTGAATGAAATATGTATTTATAATTAACCCGGCATCGGGTGGCGGTAGACACGAGAAGAGATTAGTACCGGATATAGAACAGCTGGCGGCTGATAATCCGGATATTGAATGCAAGATTTATTACACCAGTGGTGGGAGAGATGCTACGGTGCTTGCAGATTATACGGCAAGAGAAACGGACGACGAAGTCTTTATTTTTGCATGTGGTGGAGATGGTACGGTTCAGGAGGTTGCAAACGGCATAGTAGGTCATGACAACGCAATTCTTGGGGTCATACCTGTAGGCAGAGGTAATGATTTAGTTAGACAATTAGGAGGAGGGAAAAAAGAAGGAGAAAACTTCCGCAATCTATATGCTCAGCTTAATGGCAAAGTTAATAGTATGGATTTGATTAAGATGTCTTGGACTGAAGGCGATAAAGAAAAATCTTGTTACGTAGTCAATGGTATCAATATAGGGTTTGATGGAAATACAGCGCTGGCGACAAATGAGTTAGCTCGGAACCCCTATGTCACTGGACATGGGGCATACCTTATTGCAGCGGCAAAAACATTCATCGGCAAAGAGGGAGAGAACCTTAGAATCACAGCAGATGGTAAGGAGTTCTACAATGGCAAACTCCTACTTGCAACAATTGGAAATGGGGGATTTTGTGGTGGAGGAGTTTATAGCTGCCCAAGAGCAGACCTTTACGACGGCCTTCTTGAATTGATGGCAATCAAGGATGTTACAAGGAGGAAGTTTGTGTCTCTATTCTTCAAATATAAGAATGGAAAAATTCTTGATATTGATAACAGAGATGAAATTCTTGAATACGAGCAGGCAAAAAATATAGTAATCGAGCCGCTTGCTGCTTCAACTATGAAATTTGTTGCAGACGGAGAAGGCTTTGAAACCGGAGTTCTTAAGATAGAAGTAGCTCCGAGAGCTATAAGAGTGCTGAACATTTAATATTCAGTGAGAATGGGAAACACTATCAGTTGTACACAGGCGCATTTGAGCTTGAATAAAAAAATCCTATTGATAAAATTCTTTTATCAATAGGATTTTTTATTATGGCGGAGAGAGAGGGATTTGAACCCTCGCACGGGAATTACCCGCCTACTGGTATTCGAAGCCAGTCCCTTCAGCCTCTTGGGTACCTCTCCTTATTCGAGCCTGCTTTCGCAGCGCTCGTAATTATAACATGGCGAGATTTCAATGGCAAACGCCTGATGAACTAATCTTTTTGTATACGTCTGCACTCGATATAATAGCGTTTTTCGTTTGCCTTTCCCACTGAGAATGTTTTTCGAGGAAGAGATCCGTTAAGTGCTACTGCATGAAAGAGTTTAGACATACTTTCATCAGGGAGTAAGAAGCCGGCATTCCCATCTTCAAGGGAGAGAGCTTCGGTTGCACCCCGCCCATGTATATAGTCTATCTCACAGCAATCTTCTTCCTTGTTCATAATATTCAAAGCTTTTTGTAAGCATTCAACCTCAAGACTCTTGCCAGGATTTTCTATTATAACATAGCCTTTCTTGTCTTTGGTTATGTAAGGTATGCATAAAGCATCTCCCGGAAGGGATTCATCGGTTTCGGCAAGGTATGTTTTTCCATTTGCTTTATTAAGATACGAAACAATCTTGTCAACGAGGTCCATTCCTGAGTATCCTTTTTTTGCAAACAGTACTCTGTGTATAGATTTAAATATTAGACCCTCATCGTGAATGTTTACAATCTCACACAAAGCAAATCTAGCCGGATGATTTTCCAACTCCTTAGTGGTTAGAGTTTGTTTCAGTTTTTCCCATGCAGCTTTGGCCGTAGCAAGGGAATGGTTACCATCCCCTACAGCGTGAAGGAAAACATTTCCCGGACCATATTTTTGTTCTGACTCGTCATATAGCCGCGAAAGAGCAATCCTTGCTTCTTCGAGATGTCTTTCAGATATGAATGAACCTGTAATATGACCTCCGTCCATCATTAGGTCAGTATCATACAGAACATCTCTAGGCTGGTTTACCAGAGGTTCGATTACAGTTTTATTTGGGTCGTCAATCAGGATCAAAATATGCGGACACTCAATAGATGCTTCCTCACGAATCTTAAGGCGAGGAGGTATTCGGTCTTCTACTATAATCTCGGTTGCTCTGATAATCGGTTTAGAACCATAAGTATAATCATAGGCTTCAAGATCTATTCCTATAACAAGTCCGAGATGAGAACGTCCTTCGGCAGATCTTTTAATTAGTATGCAACCCGGTTCGAGGCTGCGCAGGGTGCCATCTGACATATACCGCTTCATATTTTTTTGAGTAGAATTTATAATTTCCTCCTCTTTGTCTGAATCCAGGTAGACTTCAGGAAGAATAAGGTTAAGAGTTGATGGTGAATCGCCAACAATTTCTTTAACTTTTTTCCAATAACCCGGCTGAGAAGTATATTGATCACAGGCTATAACCGCCCATCTGAAATAATCAGTTCCTTCTTTTGGTAACATTATATGCGGAATATGTAGTCCTAGTTTTTCCCAATTATATGCTGTCATAATACATCCTTTTCGTTTGTTGATATCTTACCTTCGTAGTCATTTGTTAGGTGAAGTTTATCGAGAATATAGAAGACAAGTCCGAGTAACATTCCGGTCAGTGCCGCAAGACTCATACCTCTTAACTGGCTTGAGCCAAGGTTTATTGAAATGCCTGAAAGACCGACAACGAATACAACAGATGTCAAGGCAAGGTTTCTTGCCTTGGAGTAGTCAATCTTAGCATCAACCATAAGTCTAATACCTGAAGCTCCGATCATTCCATAGAGGAGAAAACTGACTCCCCCCATTACAGGCCCTGGAATAGTGCTTATCAAAGCTGAAGCTTTACCTATGAATGAAAGAGCTATGGAGAAAACTGCAGCTCCTCCAATTACCCAAACGCTGTATACTTTAGTAATCGCCATGACTCCGATATTTTCACCATAAGTAGTTGTAGGGCATGCACCACAAACTCCGGATAGGGCTGTCGAAAATCCGTCTGCAAACAGAGATTTGTGAAGCCCGGGATCTTTAAGTAGGTCTGTCCCTATAATCTCGGATGTAACAACTTGATGACCGATATGCTCGGAAACAACGACGAGAGTCGCAGGAATTATAATTATTATTGCCTGCATGCTCCAAAGAGGTGTCTGAAAATTAGGTAGAGCAAAGATTGAAGCTTCTGCAACTTGAGAGAAATCTACAAGGCCGGTAACAAGAGCGGCACAATAACCTACAATTATAGCTATAAGTATAGCTATAGCCGCTGCAAAGCCTCTATAAAGAACGCCTCCAAATATTGCAAGTAGTAATGTAATGAGGAAAACAGCCGTTGCCTTTGGATCATTGATAGGCGTTCCGTCTGCCGACATGATTCCACCTGTCTGTGCTGCGCTACCGGCAAGCTCAAGACCGATAAGAGCGACAACAGGACCCATAGCAGCCGGAGGAAGAATAGCGTCAATCCATTTTGTTCCAACAAATTTAATGATGATAGCGATAAGGCACATCAAAACACCTACAACGACAAACCCGCCGAGAGCGTATCTATAGCCGAGATTTTTGTCGGCGATAACGATTAAAGCAGGGGATATAAAAGCGAATGAAGAGCCAAGATAAGCCGGAGCTTTTCCGTTTGTGATAAGAATAAAGAGAAGAGTTCCGATACCGTTCATCAGAAGGGCAATAGCAGGATTGATGCCAAATATATAAGGCACCAAGACAGATGCACTGAACATTGCAAATGTGTGCTGGATGGAAAGAGGAATACCCTTAATCAGAGGAACTCTCTCCGTCACTTGAATAATCTTTTTTTCCTTTTTCATACCGACTCCTTTGGTTAAGTAAAATACCATTTTTCATAGATATTATACTTGCGACGTGTTATCGAAACAACTCAAAAACAGCAATATAATGAATAAAATGAGTTCTTGTAATAAATACATACAACTTATGTTAAATTATGTATAATTAAACACAGAAACAAAAACGGAAGAAGATGGAATATATGGACGAAAAAATAAACGAAGAACAGTTGAAGGAAGCGAAAGAAAAGCTTTCGTGTAGTATATCTCTGCCGGATAGTTCAGAGCCTGTGCGCCTGACACAGATGACGACTGCAGGTGGATGAGGAGCAAAAATAGGACCGGGAGTCCTATCAGAAATTTTATCCGGATTGCCAAAGATTAAAGACCCTAAGATTCTAATCGGGTTTGAGAGCAGTGACGATGCTTGCGTATATAAAGCCAGTGATGATCTTGCCATTATCAATACAATAGACTTTTTCCCGCCGATTGTAGACGATCCTTACACATTTGGACAGATTGCAGCGGCAAACTCTCTGAGTGATGTATATGCTATGGGAGGAGAGCCAAAACTTGCTATGAATCTCCTGACATTTCCTAACTGTCTTCCACTACATGCAGTCAAAGGGATACTTGAGGGTGGAAATGACAAGGTTAATGAAGCGGGTGCAACTATTGTAGGTGGCCATAGCATCGAAGATACCGAGCCGAAGTATGGTCTTTCAGTAACGGGATTTGCGCATCCTGATGATATACTGAGCAATAGTGCCAAATCAGGCAATCTGCTTGTCATTACCAAGATAATTGGAACAGGGATACTTACTACAGCCGCCAAAGTTGAACTTCTGACAGATGAAGAAAACGATGCGATGGAGAAAACGATGGCAAGGCTGAATAAATACGGTTTTGAGGCCATGAAGGGGGTTAAGGTAGACGGTTGCACCGACATTACGGGATTCGGCTTGGTTGGTCATGCAGCAGAAATGGCAAAATCAGGTAATACTACACTCGAACTGTTCAGCAGCAAGATTCCTATATTTCCCAAAGCACTTGAAATGGCAAGCATGGGAATAATTCCTGCTGGAGCCTATAGGAATAGGGATCATTTTTCGGAGGATGTAATAGAATTCCTTTCAAAGGATGCTAACAAAGATTTGAATTTAAGGGCGAGGATAGACTGCTTGTACGATCCCCAAACATCAGGAGGCTTGTTAATAGCTGTAAATGAAAGAGAACTTCCAAGACTCACAGAACAGCTGGGAGAGCTTGGATGTGAATCTGCAATTATCGGACAGTTCAAAGACAAGAAAGATAAATATATAGAAATACTCGACTGATATCAGTCGAGTGTTGTTGTTGAGAGTATTGATCATGAAGGGTTTTGTTTTTATAAATAAAACCCTTTAATTATTTTATATCTTTTACCGAATCTTTGATGAACTGTGCAAAAGCTTCTGCTGCAGGGGAAAGAGAAGATGATCTCAGCTGAATCATATAGAAGTCACGCGGATCTTTAAAATCGTTTATTTCCAAAATCGCAACTCTGTTTCCGAGAGCAGCGGCTACTTTCTGTGAGATAACAGCAACACCAAGGCCGGCTTCGACAGATTTGATTGTTGCATCCATGTCATCGAATAGAGCTGCAACATCGAAAATATCCTTCTTATATCCCATATTTAAAGCGGCAGCTTCAAACGTGTTGCGAGTTGCCGAACCGGTTTCTCTCCATATGAAAGGATAACCGATAGCTTCTGACATAGAAATTGACCCACTAAGTCCATAGCTCTTAGGAGCAATCATAACAACTTTATCTGAAGCAATTTTGGTGGTTATAAAGGTATTATTACTCAGTTCTGTACCTATGAAACCAATCTCACCACGCCTTTCGCTGATGTTGTCTATGACGGATTGTGTATCCGATAAAGAGACATAGTATTGAATATCGGGATGCATTTCTCTAAATTCTGTCATAAACTCGGGAAGAAATGTCACACCCGGTATAGAAGATGTTTGAATTTCCAGTATGCCTTCTATTTTGTCTACGCTTCCTCGAAGAGCCTCGACTGCAAGAGATCTTGCATTAAGCATTTCAACAGCGTATTTGTAGAATTTTGCACCATAAGGAGTCATTTCGACAGCTCTGCTTCTGCGATCGAGAAGCTTTACACCAAGCTCTTTTTCAAGATTTCTTATGTGTGTGCTGATTGTTGGCTGTGTAAAAAATGTCGCATCAGCTGCTTTACTGAAACTTTTGAATCTTACAACGTTTACAAATGCTTCAACCTGCTTGAAGTCCATACCTAAATTCTCCTCCTAATCCATTCCCAGTAACTGAACTTGTGATACTCCGGAGAGCGTGCCGATATTTTTGAGCATATCGTCAAGCGCACCGACATCGTCACCCAGCTCAAGGGTGACAACAACATTTGCCTTGGAATCAACCGGGGGGTTTTGTGTGATTGTCCACACACTGTATCCATGACTAGAGATAACTTGAAGTACTGCCGATAGAACTCCGACTTTGTGCAGTGTCATAATTGATATTATTGCGTGACGCCCCATTGAAACTGCACTTATGTCTTTTACAAAATCTTTGTATTTGTAATAGGTGCTTCTGGATATTCCTACCATTTTGACAGCTTCACTGACATCTTTTGCCAGTCCTGTATCAAGAAGCTCTCGGGCATCGGCGACTTTCTCGCAATAGCTTGGTAGGAGTGATTTGTCTACGATTACATATTTGCCTTGCATGTTATTCTCCTATTGTTTTTGCGCAATCGATAACATATTGCTGCATGTCTTCTGTAGAGATAACTTTGCTGTGGCGTATTTCTTTGCTGAACACATCGGCAAGTCCAGATGGAATGGGAACTCCGGTAATCTCTTGGCATTTCTGCATATTGCTCTCATCGCTAAATTTGAGTTCAGCCCCTATTGCTGTTAGTACCTCATGACAGAACTTGTATGGAGAAGCAGTTGAGAGGACAACATTTGCATACTCGGTTTCTTCGTTGTTGTTTGAATATGCCCAAGCCTTGTCCTTGAACTGTTCAAGACAGGACCAAGCTATTGCCGTATGAGTATCCATCAGATAATTTTCGTTTTTATATATATTACCGATACATTCAGAACCTTCTTTGTCTGATGCGGATATACCGACAAATATTTTCTTTAGTTGAGTAAGCTCATCTGTATTTATTTGGTATTCTCCTGTTTCGGCAAGAAGTTTCATGTAGTTTGCGGTGTTCTCAGGGCCGCAGATATAATAAAGAAGTCTTTCGAGATTGCTTGAAACAAGGATGTCCATCGATGGTGATGTAGTTTTGTGGAAAGGTCTTTTCCTGTTGTAATGACCGGTTTCAAAAAACTCCGTAAGAACATCGTTGTTGTTGGATGCACATATTAACTTGTTGATAGGAAGACCCATTTGAAGTGCAAAGTATCCGGCCATCATATCACCAAAGTTCCCTGTAGGAACGATAAAGTTTACCTTAGATCCGTCACTGATATAGCCCCCCTCGAGTAACTGCCTATATGCAGAGAAATAATATACAATCTGTGGTACAAGCCTGCCAATATTGATCGAGTTAGCACTGGAAAGTGATACGCCACTGACGGGTTTTGGAATATTATTGAAAATTTCTTTAACTCCGGATTGAGCATCATCAAAATTGCCTTTGATTGCACAGGCATATGTGTTGGCACCGGAAGCTGTAACCATCTGAAGCCTTTGTGTTTCGGATATGCCGCCTTCGGGAAAGAAGACGATTATGCTTGTTCCGGGTACATCGCTGAATCCGTACAAAGCTGCACTTCCGGTATCACCGGATGTAGCTGTGAGTATAAGAATTTCATCTTGGAATGAGTTTAGATCTTTTGCTGTGGTTAGAAGGTTAGGTAATGCGGATAGGGCAACGTCCTTGAAGGCTGCGGTAGGTCCGTAGTACAGTTCGAGAACATAGTCCTTTCCGACCTTTTCCAGAGGTGTTGTTTGTTCGTTTGAGAACTTGTTTTTATAACTTCTTTCCACGAGATCATTGATAAGATCTTCTCCATAATCCGGGAAAAAAATGTTCCATATAACCTTCGCCATACCGTTAAAGTCATATTTGATTACATCGTGGTAATCAAGCTTGATAGAATTAAGGTCATCAGGAATATAAAGTCCTCCATCGGGTGCTTGCCCGTCCAGTATAGCTTTGGATGATGAAACCTTAATATTAGTATTTCTTGTGCTGATATAATTAACCATTATATTTGTTTCCTTGTGTTATAATTTATCTCTAAACAATTGAAAAATCAACATATCTATGATACATTATTTCTGTTTGGAAGACAAGTGTTTTTAAATTACAGACGAAAACGACAAGCACTGCAATGCATCCTGCTTGAGTGAAGATACATACACGTAAATAATTAAAGAGATTGAGGGGAGGTCGTGTGGTGAATATAGGAATTATTGGATTCGGAACAGTCGGAAGCGGAGCGTATGAGATAGCAAAAGCGGCAACTGATATTAATGTGAAAAGAATTCTTGCTCGACATGGAAGAGAAGGGTATGAGAATTTGGACGACATTATAACTCATAATATCGAAGATCTTATCGAAGATAAGGAAATAGATCTTGTCGTTGAGGCTATCGGAGGAATTGAGCCTGCACGGACATATGTTCTCGCATGCCTTAATGCCGGTAAGCATGTCGTTACGCCAAATAAGAATCTTATAAGCGCCTACTTTGAGGAGCTGACAGAAACAGCTTCTCGAAATGGTGTCGAATTGAGATTCACTTCGACATCAGGGGGCGGTATTCCTTGGCTGTTCAATCTTATGAGAACAAAGAGATGCGACAAGATAACACAAGTCAGAGGAATTGTAAACGGAACATGCAACTATATTCTTGACTCTATGTATGACAAGGGAGCGGACTTTGCAGAAATGCTCAAAATAGCACAGGACCTTGGCTATGCAGAGGCGGACCCCTCGTCCGACATTGAAGGTACAGACACTCTTCGTAAGACGGTTATATCGGCAAATATTGCATTTGATGCATTGCTCAAGGAGGAGGATATCTATTGTTATGGAATAGATACGATAGAAGCAAGAGATATAGCTTATCTTAAGGAGAAAGGCTATACATGCAAACTTCTTATGAATGCAAAACTGACAGATGCTGGTATCAAAGCATGGGTTGAACCTGTTGCTTGTCCTTTAACATCTCTTGAAGCCAATGTTAAAGCAAACAACAACCTCATAACACTTGTCGGTGAAAGTATAGGCACTCAAAGTTTTTACGGACAGGGAGCGGGAAGATTGCCGACAGGGGAATCTGTAGTTCAAGACGTAATCGATATCAGGGATGGCATCAAGATGGAGTATTCTGAGAAGAACTCAAAGAAATATGCGGCGTGCAGCTGTGATGAAGTCCAAAAATATTATATTAGGCACAACAAAATGAGTGAAGATATAATGTCTTTTATTGAGAAATATGAGGAAAAGGAAGGGGTGTTCTATTGCATTTCAAAGCCGATTTCTGTGGCGCGTATGCATGATATGGGACGTCATTTTAAAGAGGAAGGTAAACCCATGTTCTTTGCATCAATAAGGGAGTAAACGATTATAAATGAAATCAGTCGAAGAAAGAGGAAATCGAGGGGCATATGCTTAAAGTAGTTAAATTCGGCGGAACAAGTTTGAGTGATAGTAAACAGTTTGCCAAAGTCAGAAGAATAGTTGAGACAGATGACTCAAGGAAGGTTATTGTGGTTTCCGCTCCCGGCAGGAGGGAAACCAAAGACAATAAAATCACTGACCTTTTGTACTTGTGCCATGCACATATAAAATATGATGTGGAGTTTGACCGTATTCTCGGTATGATTAAAGAAAGGTATATCGAGATTCGAGATGAGTGTGCTCTGAAGATTGATATTGGAAAAATAATTGACAAGGCTTTTGAAAATATCGATAAAAACACTTCTCAGGATTACATTGCCTCGCGAGGAGAGTATTTCAGTGCAATGCTTATGGCGGAATATCTAGGGTACAAGTTCGTTGATGCAGCCGAGTGGATAACCTTCGGCTACGACGGAAGGGTTGATTATAAGGCGACAGAAGAGAAACTTAGAGATCTTCAGGGAATATACGAGAAAATAGTTACACCGGGATTCTACGGATCATATCCAAATGATGAAATTAAAGTTTTCTCAAGAGGCGGATCCGATATTACCGGGGCTATTGCAGCAGCATTACTAGGCGCAGATGTGTATGAGAACTGGACGGACGTATCGGGCATTCTTATGGTAGATCCAAGAATTGTTGATAAACCAAAGACGATAGCGAGAGTGACTTATGACGAATTAAGAGAGTTGAGTTATATGGGGGCATCAGTTCTTCACGAAGATGCTGTTTTTCCGGTCAGAGTTAAGGACATACCTCTTAATATTAGAAACACTAATGATCCGGATAATCCTGGTACGATAATACGAGAATCGTTTGAAGACGAACTTGAAGAAGAATATGAAAGATTTATAACAGGGATTGCAGGCAAGAAGGATTTCTCCATTGTTAATATATATAAAAATAGAATGGGAAGTGCCAAGAACAGGCTCCTTAGAGATGTACTGGAGCTGTTTGAGAAATACGACATTCCGATTGAGCAAATTCCGAGCGGAGTCGACAGTTTTTCGGTATTATTTCCCAGTGAATGTATCAAAGCAAAGAAGTATGATCTGATGGCGGCTCTGAGAAACAACGAAAATATCGACAGCTGCGATTTAAGCGACGGTATAAGCCTTATTGCAATTGTCGGAAGACAGATGGCTTACAGGGCAGGAATATCCGGAAAAATCTTCAAGGCTCTTGGAGATAACAATGTTAATATAAGGACTATTGAGCAAGGCGCAGATGAGATTAATATTATCGTAGGAGTATTTACTGAGGATTTCGAGAGAGCGATTAAGATATTGTACGAAAGCTTTGCGATGTAATTATAGACATCCTCTGATGCAATATCACACGAAAACTTTGTATGGAGATAAAGATGGCATATATAAGGAGAAGCAGATGAAAAAATACAACATAGGAATAATCGGAGCAACGGGAGCTGTAGGAGAAGAAATGATAAGCATTCTTGACGAAAGGAACTTTCCAATAAGTGAGCTGAGATGCCTTGCTAGTGAGAGATCTGAAGGAAAGATTTTGTCAACGCCGTTTGGAGATATAACTGTACAGAAAACTTCCGAGAATGTTTTTGATGGACTCGATATTGTATTGGGAGCTTCAGATGAGGAAATTGCAATAGAAATGGCCCCGCATATTATCAAAGCGGGGGCTGTATTCATAGACAACTCATCGGCATTCAGAATGGATGACGGTGTGCCACTGGTAGTGCCGGAAGTCAATCCTGAGGATGCACATAATCATAAGGGTGTTATCAGCAATCCAAACTGTTCGACTACAATTACTCTTGTTGCAATCAATGCGATTAATAATCTTTCCAAAATAGAAAAAATTTATGCGTCAACCTATCAAGCGACGAGTGGAGCAGGAAATGCCGGACCTCAAGAGATGTACGAACAATCAGCAACTATCATAAAATCGATATCTGATGGCGGTGGCGGCATAAATCATGGTACAGAAATTCAGCCTAAAGTATTTCAGCATCAGATTGCATTTAACCTGATACCGCAAATAGGTGGGTTTGACGAGAAGGGATATACATCGGAGGAGATGAAATTACAAAACGAAGGACGAAAGATTATGCATCTTCCTGACCTTAAGGTTTCATGTACCTGCGTGAGAGTTCCTGTAGAAAGATCGCATGCGATATCGGCAAATATTATTACAGAGAAAAAACTTTCCCTGGATGAAGTTAGAGAAGCTATAGCTTCGGCTCCGGGATGCAAGCTCTATGATGATTCAAATAGCAACAAATATCCTATGCCTGTAATCACATCGAATCAGGACATAGTGTATGTGGGAAGATTGAGAGAAGACCTGGCAGACGAGAAAGGAATTAATCTGTGGTGCTGCGGAGATCAGGTTCGTAAGGGTGCGGCAACTAATGCGATACAAATTGCTGAATTATTGATATAAAAACAAGAAGTTTTGTGATTAGATAATAGCTGATGTTTCCATATAAATTACAGGAGGATTAGATGAGCGACTCTCTGAGCAAGAAAATAAAAGAAGCGGCTACATATCTTAGAGAAAATGGAGTCAAAGATCCGGAAATTGTTATAATCCTTGGGACCGGTCTCAATAATTATGCGGATAGAATAAAGGGAGCCATTACTATACCTTATACTGATATTCCATATTTTAATACAGGTAAAGCTGAAGGACATAGAGGAGAGCTAATATATGGTGAGCATCAAGGCAAGAAAGTTATATGCTTGGCAGGTCGCTTTCATTATTATGAATGCAATTCGATGGAGAAGACAGCTTTCCCATCAAGAGTAATGGTAGAGCTGAATGTTGGAAGGTTTATCATTACGAATGCCAGTGGATGTGTTAATATGACATATAAAGCCGGACAGCTTATGGTTATAAGCGACCACATTAACCTGTCTGGGAACAATCCACTAATAGGTGAGAATCTAGATGAGTACGGGCTTAGATTTCCGGATATGACATATACATATGATAGAGAATTGAGGGAAAAACTCCTCAAAGAAGCAGCTAATCAAGGGATAGACCTTGTTGAGGGTGTGTATACGATGGTATCCGGACCGTCGTTTGAAACACCTGCAGAGATAAGATATATTAGAAATATTGGAGGCGACTGCGTTGGCATGTCAAGTGTTCCGGAGGCGATAATCGCTAACCATGCGGGCAAAGAAATTATAGAAATATCATTTCTTTCAAATATGGCGGCAGGAGTTTTGGACAAACCTCTTTCAGGAGCAGAAGTAACCGAAGCAGCCAAAGGAATAGAAAAAGATTTTGCACAAATCGTGGATATTGCGATTGAAATATAAGGAGGATATCATAGATGACAGATCTTACGAGACAGCAGGCACATGACCTGCTTACCAAATATGTTAAGGGAGAGCATTATATTACACATAGCTATGCTGTAGAAGCTATAATGAGGGGGCTTGCAAAAAGGCTTGCACCACAAGACGAAGAGCTGTGGGCTATATGTGGACTGCTTCATGACTTGGATGAGGAGACGGCACCTTGGAGAGAAGATATGGCCACACATGGACCTGTAGCGGTTCAGATATTGAGAAGTGAAGGTATCAACAATCCGGTACTGGAAAACGCTATAATGGCACATAATCCAATATGCGGCAAAAATCCTGAAACCACTTTGGAATTTGCAATAATAGCAGCAGACCCTATGTCCGGCTTTCTCAAAGCTGTCGCACAGATATACCCGGATAAGAAATTGGCAAGTGTTAAGCGCAAATCTGTGACGAAGAGGTTCAAGGAAACCAGATTCGCAGCAGGAGCAAATAGAGACTTTATGATGCTGATTGAGAAGACAGGCATATCTTGGGATGAATTTATAGATATAGCCATGGCATCTATGCTCGAGATTGCCGATGAAATCGGTCTGTAGAGTGGGGGAAGCCGGTAGAACGAACTTGAGATTGATTATAATATAGAAAACTATAAGATAAATTAATATAATAAGGAGCTGAAAATGTTTGTTTTTTATCCCGAGGGTGTTTGTTCTCAGATGATTGAAATTGAACTTGATGGAGACACCGTGGAAGAGGTAATCTTTACAGGAGGATGTAACGGAAACCTCAAAGCAATAAGCAAAATGATTAAGGGGAAAAAAGTCGATGAGATTATTGAAATGCTCGATGGAATTACCTGTGGATTTCGGAAGACTTCATGTACAGACCAACTTTGCATAGCACTAAGGCAGGCAGTTAAGGAAAATAGCGAAGAAGGTAGTACAAAGTAATATCTGTTTGTGGGATTAGGCTAGGACACAGTAGAGACGTTGTGTCCCTACCTAATTCCACAAGCTACTGCATTTTATTTAATAGGAGGTAGTTTGTGATGAAAGAAAACTTTAGACCATATCTTGAGTCTGTTAATGAAACGATAAGAGAAGTCGATTCTGATATTAACGGACTCAGCAGTAATGAAGCCAAGGAAAGGCTAAATAAGTTCGGACCAAATAAGCTTATTGAAGCTAAAAAGAGAAGTGCGATACTTAGGTTCTTCGACCAAATGAAGGATCCTATGATATTCATTCTTCTTGGGGCAGCAGCCCTATCGCTTATAACATCCTTGTATGAGAAAGAAAGCCCGGCGGATGTCTTTATCATCCTCTTTGTAGTTATCTTAAACTCATTGCTTGGTGTTATCCAAGAGAGTAAAGCTGAAGAAGCGATTGAAGCACTCAAGGAGATGACGGCGGCAAAATCCAACGTTCTTAGGGATGGACAGATAACAACGATTGAAAGTGACCATCTTGTTGAAGGAGATGTTGTTTTGCTTGAGGCGGGAGACAGTATACCTGCAGACGGACGAATTATTGAAGCTGCTTCAATGAAAGTTGAGGAGGCAGCACTTACTGGAGAATCTGTTCCTGTAACCAAGCAAGTTGAGGAGATCGTTCTTGAGAAAAACGCAAAGGATGTATCTCTTGGCGATCGAAAGAATATGATGTATATGGGTAGTACTGTTGTATACGGACGTGGTAAAGCAGTTGTTACCGGTACAGGAATGTTAACTGAGATGGGTAAGATTGCAGAGGCAATAGCTCAATCTGAAGAAGAGTTGACCCCTTTGCAAATTAAACTTACACAGCTCTCCAAAATCCTAACCAGACTCGTGCTAGGTATATGTGTATTTATATTCGCCTTTGGTGTGTTCAAAGCCGGAGAGATTAGTATGGATGTAATGATCGATACATTCATGCTGGCTATATCTCTTGCTGTTGCAGCAATTCCTGAAGGACTGGCCGCTGTTGTTACGATTGTGCTTTCAATAGGTGTGACCAAGATGTCGCATCGTAATGCCGTAATCAGAAAACTAACGGCTGTTGAAACTCTCGGTTGCACACAGATTATATGTTCAGATAAAACGGGAACTCTCACCCAGAATAAGATGACCGTAGTTGATTATTTCGGTTATGACAAGGACGTGCTGGCAGCAGGAATGGCTCTTTGCTCCGATGCGCAGTTGAAAGTTACGGAAAACAGACAAGAAGTAATCGGCGAACCGACTGAGGCTGCTCTTGTATCCTATTCAAGCTTGCAGAATCTACACAAGCCTAATCTGGTAGCTTGTTTTCCTCGTATTGGAGAAGCTCCGTTTGATTCAGGCCGTAAGATGATGTCAACGGTACACAGGAATCTTGAACACGACTCCATAGCTGAAAATGACACCGTTTTGGGTAAGATAATTTCTGAGTCGGATACTATACAATTTACCAAAGGTGCACCTGATATAGTTCTCGACAAGGCTACACATATGCTTCTGGAAGAAGGAATCGTTCCAATGACAGAAGAACTTGCTGCCAAGGTTCGCAGAGCAAATGCAGCAATGGCAAGCGATGCACTCAGAGTTTTGGGGCTTGGGTTTAAAGTATGTGATGATAAGATCAATGACTTTTCAGGTGAGGCCCTTGAACACGACCTTGTGATGGTTGGACTTGTAGGTATGATGGATCCTGTAAGACCTGAGGTCAAGGAGGCTGTTGTTGAATGCAGAAATGCCGGAATAAGACCTATAATGATAACAGGAGATCAGCTGGATACGGCTGTGGCCATAGGTAAAGAGCTTGGTATTATTGAAAGCGCTGGAGATGCGATACTCGGTGCGGAACTGGACGACATGTCGGATGCGGAGCTTTTGAACAAAATAGGGACTTATTCCGTATATGCGAGGGTTCAGCCTGAGCATAAGGTAAGAATCGTCAAAGCGTGGCGTGCTAAGCATAAGGTAACAGCAATGACGGGAGACGGAGTAAATGACGCCCCGGCAATAAAGGCTGCCGATATCGGTGTCGGAATGGGAATAACAGGAACAGATGTTACAAAGAATGTAGCAGATATGATACTTGCAGACGATAATTTTGCAACAATCGTAGCTGCTGTTGAAGAAGGAAGAAGGATATATGCAAATATCCGTAAGGCTGTTCAATTCTTGCTTGCAAGCAATTTAAGCGAAGTGTTGTCCATCCTTATAGCAACAATGCTAAACTTTACTATACTCAAACCGGTACACCTTCTGTGGATTAACCTTATTACGGACTCCCTGCCTGCGCTTGCACTTGGGCTTGAAGAAGGCGAAGAGGATGCTATGAAGAGGCAACCGAGAAATGCAAGAGAGGGAGTTTTTGCGGGAGGAATGGAAAAGGACATCCTCTATCAAGGAGCCTTTACTACTATACTGGTTCTTATGGCATATTTTGTCGGTGAGTATATTGAAACAGGTTCTTGGCACATCGTTGCAAGCAATGATGGAATTACTATGGCATTCTTGACGATGTCGATGTGTGAGATTTTCCACTCGTTTAACATGAGATCGAGAAGGGGCTCTATATTCACGCTTTCAAAACAGAATAAATGGCTCTGGGGCTCGTGTATATTGGCGTTCGTATTGACTACAGCTGTAATAGAAGTGCCTTCGATCGCAGCTTTGTTCGAGTTTGAACCTATAGGATTTATGGAATACGGCATTGCTATGTTTCTTGCAATATTGATTATTCCGATGGTAGAAATTGTAAAAGCATTTCAAAGGGCAGCATCTAATAAGACGGGTATAGATCAGGTTGACTAGAATATATAATAATATAGAGATTTAATAATTAAGATAGGTAGGTTGTTTTGAAAGAGAAAAACCAAGAAAAGTTGAAAGAAGAAATAATAATAAATGATAAGAAAGAAGAACTAAAAGAGGAAGATGTTGAGGGTAAGAGGGATTCAGACAGGATGGGAACCGAGCCTATACATGGGCTCATGCTCAAAATGTCCATCCCTCTCACGTTTTCGATGTTTATCGTTGCACTTTACAATGTCGTGGACTCTATTTTTGTATCCAGGATTAACGAAAAAGCATTAACGGCAGTAACTCTCTGCTTTCCATTCCAAAACCTCAATATTGCTGTAGGTGTAGGAACAGCTGTTGGTATGAGCGCTCTGTTATCAAAATATCTCGGAGCTAAGATGTATGACAAAGTGGAAAGAGTAGCCCATAACGGATTTATTCTTGTGTTGATAAACTATATTGTTTTCTTTATCATAGGTTGCTTTGCCCATCCTATTATCGCCGCGCAGACCAGTGATCCACAGATTATAGAATATGGAACAACATATTTACGGATTACACAATGGCTTTCTATTGCTGCAATGGTGCAATTTATACTTGAGAAACTTCTGCAATCTACGGGCAAAACCAAATACATACTTGTAATGCAGGTAAGCGGAGCGTTGTTTAATATAGTGATGGATCCTATCCTGATATTCGGGCTTTTGGGTTTTCCCGCAATGGGAGTTAAGGGTGCAGCCATAGCAACTGTGTTTGGCCAGATACTGAGTTGTGTTATAGGGGTTATTTTGAATGTGAAGGTTAATAAAGAACTTGGACTTTCATTGAGCAAGATTAAACCACATTGGCAGACTATCAAGGAGATATATAAGATGGGAATTCCGGTTATTATCCTACAGTCGGTCGGCGCACTTATGAACTTCTCTATTAACAAGATACTTATCGCATTCTCATCAACGGCTGTAGCGACATTTGGAGTTTATTTTAGATTACAAAGCTTCGTGTTTATGCCTATATTTGGTATGAACAGCGCCTCCGTTCCTATAATTGCATACAATTACGGTGCAAGAAAGAAGGAAAGATTGGAGAGTGTTGTATCTCTTGGAGTCAGGTACGGTATAATCATAATGTCCGTAGGAACGATTGTTTTCTGGTTAATTCCTGAACAACTGATGGCCTTGTTTGACGCATCTCCGGAAATGACAGCCATGGGGGTAGTTGCGCTTCACATAATGTCTTTGAACTTCCCTTTTGCCGGTTTTTGCATAATGAGGGGAGCAGCTTTTCAGGCTCTGGGCAAAAGCGTATATAGCATGAATATGTCCCTCGTTAGACAGCTGTTTGTAATAATTCCGGTGGCTTTCATATTTTCAAAGATTGGCGGAGTAAATATGGTGTGGTGGGCATTCCCCCTTGCAGAATTGTTCGGCACAGGCATGTGCCTTATATACAGTAAGAGAATTAAGAGAGATATAATAAGCAGGATGTAGAATATGATAGTTTGTGATAAAGAAAAAGAATTATTGATAAAATCTGATGATGTGATGAATATCAAAGTCAGAAAGCGATGGTGTCGCGCAGAAGCACGCAAAACTCTTAAAAGCCTCAAAGATGGTTACAGGAGTGAGGCGTCGGGTCGTATATGCCACACCGTATATCATATGCCTGAATATAAAAAAGCCAAAACAATTATGGCATATATGTCGATGGATAAAGAAGTGATGACTGTTTCTTTACTCGTCACTATGCTAAGGCATGGAAAGCGTATATGCTTGCCAAGATGCACACAGGCAGAGTATAGAGAAGATGGCACAATTGCGGAAAGTGTTTTGGAGGCAAGAGAGTTCAGTTCTGACTACAAACTCATTATAAGCAATTACGGAATTCCTGAACCGGGAACTGATGCGACTCTTGTTAACCCTGAGGATATAGATATGGTAATTCTTCCTTGTGTATCCTGTGACAGGCATTGCAGAAGGATAGGACACGGAAAAGGCTATTATGACTCATATATCAAGAAGCTTCGTCCTGACTGTGTCAAGGTCGCTCTGTGCTATGAAGAGCTTCTGGCTGATGAAATACCATATGAAAATCATGATGAATTGATGGATGCAGTAATTTCTGAAGAGAAATTGTACAAACGCATATAGAAAGGAATAGAAATGCAGGAGAATAATAAAAAAGTAATGCTAACCGGAGATAGACCAACCGGTAGGCTACACATAGGACATTATGTAGGATCTTTAAGACAGAGACTCGAGATTCAGGAGAGTGGAGAATACGATAAGGTTTTCGTTATGCTTGCAGATGCTCAGGCCCTGACCGATAATGCAGACAATCCTGAGAAGGTAAGGGAAAGCGTTATGCAGGTAGCAATCGATTACCTGTCAGTTGGAATAGATCCAAAAAAGACACATATTTTGATTCAATCCGAAATCCCTCAGCTACACGAGCTTACGATTTATTATATGAATTTGGTTACAGTAACTCGGGTTCAAAGAAATCCAACCGTTAAAACAGAATTGAAAATGAGAGGCTTTGCCGGTGACAGTGTTCCCGTGGGATTCTTCACATATCCTATAAGTCAAGCGAGTGACATTACGGCATTCAAGGCAACAGTGGTTCCTGTTGGCGATGACCAAGAGCCGATGCTTGAACAGTGCAGGGAAATTGTTCGAAAGTTTAATTCTGTTTATGATGATGTTTTAATAGAGCCGGAAATCTACCTTCCTCCGAAAACGGTTTGCCAGAGACTGCCGGGGACTGACGGGCAGGCAAAAATGTCAAAGTCGCTTGGAAATACGATTTACCTTTCAGATTCCGAAGACGAACTCAGAAAAAAAGTTATGTCGATGTTTACAGATCCGGGCCACCTAAGAGTGGAGGATCCGGGAAAGATTGAGGGTAACACAGTTTTCATCTATCTGGATGCTTTTGTTAAAGAGGATTCTTTTGAAAAATATATGCCGGAATATAAAAACATGGACGAACTCAAAGCTCATTATCAAAGGGGCGGACTTGGTGATGTTAAGGTCAAAAAGTTTCTCTTTGCAGTGCTGAATGAGTTCCTGGCTCCTATACGAGAAAAACGTGCATATTACGAGGCTAATCCGGAAGAGGTAATCGCTGCGCTGGAAGAGGGTACGGCAGAAGCCAGAAGTGTTGCCGCAAAGACACTTGCGGATGTAAAAAGAGCAATGAAAATTAACTATTTTGAGGCATGGAATGAGGAATACGGAAGGTCTTTTGAGTAGTTAGAATAAGAATCATATTCCAATCTTCACATGAACTACTACAATATAACGGGTTTGAATGCTACAATATTTATATATCTTGTTGTATGAAATGATATGAATAGGACAGATTAAGGTAATGATTAAGAGAGTTGTCGGCCTGTACTTCAGCTCGCAAGGAAGAACGGCGAGCATAACAAGGTTCATAGCACAAGAGATCACAGAGAGGATCAATCAAGAGTGTGTAGAACGGGCCTCGTGGAAGTGCATTGATATCAATAACGAGGACGCAAATAATCTGAATTTTAACGACGAGACTGTAGTTATAATTGGAATGCCTGTGTATGTTGGCAAAATTCCGTTACAGGGCTTGAAGGCAATCAAGAGGCTTTGCGGAAATGGGACTATGGCAATAGTTCTTGTTTCTTATGGCACAAAACTGTACGGAAACGCTCTTTATGAATTACATCACTTCTCCGAAGAGCAAGGCTTTAAGGTTATAGGGGCCTGTGCTTTTCCAACGAAGGGCAAAAGCGTGATTTCTCGCAAGTACATTGAAGAACTTGATTCGGTTACAGCGTTTGTGGACGCAGCATCGAATAAGCTCAAGAGGTTGTCGGGATGCACTATAGAAGGGCTACGAATTAGGCCGGCTCCTTTACATATAGACGGAAATCTTCCGGTTCATAAGATAAGTAGAGTTTTTCCAAAAGCAGCAGAAGCCGCTCAGAGTCTGTTTGAGAAAATGTCGGATGCTGATAGAGAAACGGAATGGTTCCTATAAAAGGGATAAAATGTATACAAAATCGCCTAAAAACTGCGATTTTTTATAAACACTTTACTTAATAATCCAAATAAAAATCCAATCCGCATATCGGTTTGGATTTTTATTTGGATTATTTTTTTAGAAAAACATTGTAAAAGCTTGAGATTTCATCAAAAATCACAGAATTTCGATTGACATAAACAAAAATCAATAATAGAATTCAAGTATACAATTAAAGGGAATAATGGTGGATATGATGGATAATATAGACAATATGAGAAATCAGAAAACAAAACTCAACAAGAAAACCAATCTTCTTGAAATGGAGGCTTATAGCTACGAGGTTCAGGACGTTCAGGATCCGCATCTTTTCCGCGAGTTTTTTGAATACACGGAAGTACCTAAGGTGGGATTCAACTTCAGAACGAGTCCATATGGTATGCCGGAACAAATATACATAACGGATTCGACGTTCAGAGATGGACAGCAATCCAGAGAACCGTATACGACAAGACAGATTGTAGATCTCTTTAAAATGATATCAAAGCTTTCCGGCCCTAATGGAATAATAAGACAGACGGAGTTTTTTACATACAGCGAAATAGACAAGGCGAATATAAGAGCCTGTCAAGAGCTGGGCTTGGAATTTCCTGAGATAACCACATGGATTAGGGCAAAAAAAGAGGATTTTAAAATTGTCAAAGAGATGGGTGTAACTGAAACGGGCATCCTTACAAGTTGTTCGGATTATCACATCTTTTATAAATTAGGCATGAATCGTCAGCAGGCAATGGATCATTACCTGTCAATCGTTTACGATGCTTTTGAGGCTGGTATAGTTCCACGTTGCCATCTTGAGGATATAACAAGGGCTGACTTCTACGGTTTTGTAGTTCCTTTTGTAAGTGCAATACAGGAGATGGCCGCAGAAGCAAAGATGCCGGCGAAGATTCGTCTTTGCGACACTATGGGTTACGGTGTTCCATACGCGGGGGTTGCACTTCCACGATCTGTTTCGGGTATTATATATGGACTTCAGCAATATGCGGGAGTACCGGGTGAGTACCTGGAGTGGCACGGCCATAACGACTTCTATAAGGCTGTATCAAATGCAGCGACAGCGTGGTTGTATGGATGTGGTGCTGTTAACTGCACTTTGTTTGGAATTGGAGAGAGAACGGGGAATGTTCCTGTTGAGGCAATGGTATTTGAATATGCACAGCTTAAAGGTACTCTTAATGGAATGGACACGACTGTGATTACAGAGATGGCTAAGTATTATGAAGAGCAGGTTGGATATACATTGCCGGCACAGACTCCTTTTGCCGGAGCTGACTTCAATGTTACAAGGGCAGGAATACATGCTGACGGTCTACTCAAGAATGAAGAGATATATAATATTTTTGATACAGGAAAGTTCCTCAACAGGCCGCCACTTGTCAATATCAATCAGTCATCAGGAGCCGCAGGCATTGCAGTATGGATAAACAAGCGTTACGGCTTAGTCGGAGATAAGCAGGTTGATAAGCAAAGCAATGTTGTGAAGTACGTTAAAGAGTGGATTGATAAAGAGTACGCGTCAGGCAGAGTAGCAGAGATAGGCGGAACAGAAATTAATAAGAAGATAAATGAATATCTTACTAAGCAAGGGTAAACTAAAATACAAATAGAGTGGATATTGCAGAGGATAAATCAAATGGGAAAGACTATAGCACAGAAAGTTATAGAAGCACACCTCATAAGTGGGGAAATGAAACCGGGAAGCGAAATAGGTTTAAAAATAGATCAGACACTGACTCAGGATGCTACCGGAACGATGGCATATCTGGAATTTGAGTCGATGGGAATACCGAGAGTCAGAACAGAAAAATCCGTAGCATATGTCGACCACAACACTTTGCAGGCAGGGTTTATGAATGCGGATGACCACAGGTATATTCAAAGTGTGGCAGCAAAATATGGTATATGGTTTTCTATGCCGGGAAACGGAATATGTCATCAGGTTCACTATGAGAGATTTGGAATACCCGGCAAAACTTTAATTGGTTCTGATTCCCATACTCCAACGGGCGGCGGACTTGGAATGCTTGCGATAGGCGCGGGTGGAATGGATGTAGCTGTTGCTATGGGTGGAGGTGCTTACTATATACCTATGCCTAAGATGATTAAAGTTGAGTTGACAGGACTTTTAGGAAAGGGGGCCTCTGCGAAGGACGTGATACTTGAAGTCTTGAGGCAGCTGACTGTAAAAGGCGGAGTTGGAAGTATTGTTGAATATGGTGGTGAAGGAATTGAGAATTTAACAGTTCCCCAGAGATGCACCATAACCAATATGGGCGCTGAGCTTGGTGCAACGACTTCAATATTTCCAAGTGATGAAATGACCAAAGAATTCCTGAAAGCACAAGGTCGTGAGTCGGACTGGATTCCACTTGTAAGTGATTCAGATGCAAAATATGACAAAATAATACATATAGATATGACCAATCTTAAGCCCTTGGCTGCATGTCCTCATAGTCCCGACAATGTAAAAACAGTTGGAGAACTGGAGGAAATAAAAGTCGATCAAGTATGTATAGGTTCATGTACAAATTCCTCTCTTACCGATATGCTCTCTGTTGCATCGATGCTCAAAGGAAAGAAAATATCGGAGAGCGTAAGTCTGTCAATATCTCCGGGTTCGAGACAGGTCTTCAGCATGATGGCAGAATGCGGTGCTTTGACAGATCTAATAGATGCAGGTGCAAGAATTCTCGAGTGTGCATGTGGACCTTGCATAGGTATGGGTTTCTCACCAAACTCCGGAGGAGTTTCATTGAGAACATTTAATCGAAACTTCATCGGTAGATCGGGAACAAAGGACGGACAAGTATATCTTGTATCCCCTGAGACAGCAGCAGCGTCTGCTTTGACCGGTTATATTACAGACCCTTCGATTTTTGAGACGAAAGCCGATATTTCAATATATAGCGTACCGAACGAGTTCAGGGTTAATGATAGTGGCTTGATTCCACCTCTTGCAGAGGCAGATGCTGTTGATGCACAGGTAATCAAAGGACCAAATATTAAAGCTTTCCCGGAAACATATCCTCTTGCGGACTCCCTCGAGACAGAGGTTCTTCTCAAAGTGGGCGATAATATAACAACTGATCATATCATGCCGGCAGGAGCAAAGATACTTCCGTATAGATCCAATATTCCTTATCTTGCAAACTTCTGTTTTGAGGTTGTAGATTCTGAATTTGCTGAGAGAGCAAGAGCTGTAGGCTCGGGTGTTATCGTCGGAGGCCATAATTATGGTCAGGGTTCATCGAGAGAGCATGCGGCGTTAGCTCCTCTCGCTTTGGGTGTTAAGGCAGTTATTGCAAAGAGTTTTGCGAGGATACACGCAGCGAATCTTGTAAATGCAGGAATACTCCCTTTGGTGTTTGAGAATCCGGAAGATTACGATTTGATAGAACAGGGTAAAAAATTAGAAATTAGAGATATTTATGAGGGAATTAAGTCTGACAAGGTTATGGCAAAATCAGATGGATATGAAATACCACTTATAATGGAACTGGCAGATCGCCAGAAGGATATTCTTCTAAAAGGAGGTCTCCTAAAGTATACAGTCGGCTAGTTATGCGATTTGTTAAGAAAAGGAAGAGACGGCGAGATGGTAACAAATGAAATAGAGAAGCAGATTGATGAGGCGGCACAAAAATTTAAGGATCTGCTTATAGAGCAATACGAAAGAAACGCAAAAATTAAAGAAAGTCAGAACTGCGGAAACGATACGAATACAGAAAGTAAAGTTGTAATCGGGATAGCGCCCGGAGATGGGATTGGTCCTGTAATAATGAAGGAAACCAAGTCTGTGTTATGCCAGCTGCTTGCTGATGAGGTATCGGAAGGCAGGATTGAATTAAAAGATATTGAAGGATTTACAATCAAGGATAGACTTATACAGGGGGAGACTGTACCCAAGGATGTGCTTGTGCAATTTGAAGCATGTGATGTATTACTAAAGGGACCAACAACGACACCTAATGCATCTATGGGGGGAAAAAATCTAGAAAGCGCAAATGTTTTTCTAAGAAGAACATTCGACCTATTTGCTAATGTGAGGCCTGTCAAGATTGATGAAGAAAGTATCGACTGGATGTTCTTTCGTGAAAATACCGAAGGCGAATATGCACTTGGAAGCAAAGGTATCAGGATAAATGATGAGATTGCTGTTGACTTTAAGGTTACTACAGCTGAGGGCACTCGCAG
>LFRM01140445.1_pt1 | contig 30760 bp, 32 predicted proteins | sample 618341 | NCBI WGS metagenome assembly LFRM01 (sample SAMN03654438, study PRJNA283298) | anaerobic digester metagenome | isolation source: pool of bioreactors CSTR01a, CSTR02a, and CSTR03a thermophilic anaerobic... | place: Denmark: Kgs. Lyngby | collected 2014-05-21 | reverse complement strand
GGTCCTTCTGGATCACACAGAAACTTGGGATAGCGCAGATCTTCCAGCACTGCCTTTCAGTTTCATCGTCAGGTTGGAAGACGAGGCGGGCAAACTGAACCTGAACTTGGCAACAGTGGAAATGCTGGAAAGGCTCGGTTTCACCTCCCAGCAAGCTCAGGCAATTGTCTCCTGGCGGGAGGAACGCCCTTTTGCTGCTGTCTGGGAACTGGAAGAGGCTCTGGGCACAGGGGCCTTGCAGGAAACAGGGGACCTTGCCAGCTTCCTCACCCTTTGGAGCAGATCGCCTAATCTCAACCCAGAGGGAAGGCCGAAGCTACAGCTTGGGAATTTTACTGCCCAGGAGCTTGTTGCGGCAAGCGGCGGAGAGGTTTCATCCTCAGTTGCCGAAAGGCTCGAGAGGGCACAAATAACCCAGCTCAGCCAGCTGGCAGAAGTAGTGGAAAACAAGGAAGAGCTGGCAGAGGTGGTGGACTGGATCGCAGACGCTGAAGGAGCTGACAGGGGGAAAATCAATATCAACACTGCACCTGTGGAAGTTCTCAGGACCATTCCAGGCTTTACAGACGAACTTGTGGAGATAATCTACCAAAGGCGCCACTCTGCGCCCTTTACCAGGCTTGCGGAGCTTGTGAGGCTCGATGCATTCTCCCTCTCTTTCTGGGCTGAGTGCGCCGCTTGGGTGACTGTAGGAAGCAGTGCCTTCTCTTTAGAAGCTGAAGGAAGCTACAGACAAGGCATAAAGAGAATTTTCGCAGTCTACAGTGAGGGGCGGTATTTATATTGGCAGGAAGATTAGCGATGAAAATAGCACAGCTCGGTCGCATGCTGAGGCTTTTGGGCCGCAAAGTGTGGGTTGTAGAGCTCGCAGAAGACGGCGCTGTGGGCAGGGAATTTTTCATTAATTTTTTGGGAAGGGTGCGCCTTCTCACAGAAAGAGTGCTCTGGCAAAAGGCCCTTCCTGATCATCTGGATTTGGCGGGGGATGTGCTGCTTCTTGTCCCCCGCAGCTGGCTGCTCTTAAAAGAGCTTTCCTTTCCCCAGCTGAAACCTGAACAGCTGGCACAGGTTGTCCCCTTTGAGCTTGAGGAGGCTCTGCCCAGCAAAGACGTATACACTGCCTGGGAGCCAGTCCCAGGCCTTGGTAACCAGGTTTTAGCTTACGCTGTCCTGGAGCGGACAATCTCGCCAGTCCTGGAGCTGCTGCAGAAGGCCGGGGTGAGGCTCCTGGGCATAGCACCTTCCAGCTTGGCAAAAGTGCGGGCCTTGGCCTCTGCAGTTGACACCAGCGGCAGAGCCCTGCTGGTCAGCTGCGGTGGAGAGCCTGAAATTCTCGAGATTGTCCACGGCTCCCTCCTCTATTCCTCCAGGGGAGGAGAGGACCTCCTTGGGGACCTGGAAACCTTTGTGACAAGCAGGGGAAAGCCGGAGCGGCTGATTGTGGCTGGCAACTATCCTCCCTCTTTAATCGGCAAGCTCAGAGATGCAGGTTTTGCTCCAGAGGAGGTTCCAGCGCTGCCTGTGGCAGAGAGGGCCCTTGCCTCCTACCTGAAAGGGGAGCTGGTGGATCTGGCGCCTCTTGATCTGCGGAGAGAAAGATTTCAGCGCGAGTTTGCCTGGGGAAATTACCTGATTCTAGGCTTCGTAGCAGTGGTGCTCTGCGGTTTTTTAAGCGCCCAAAGCCGCCTGTATAAAGATTTGAAAGCCAGGCACCAAGAAGCTCTGGCCCAGATAGAAAAGTTCAAGGCCCAAGAGGAAGCGCCCCTTCCCCAGGACTTTTCTCAGCGTTCAGATTGGCTCACTACCTGGGCGCTGATCAGCCAGGCTGCGCCTGAGGGAGTCTGGCTCACTGAACTGAACATGGAGCTGGCAGGGCAAGTGCAGCTGAAAGGCTATGCCCTCTCCCAGGATCTGGTGGCAGAGCTGATGAGCAGCCTCAGCTCCCAGAGGCTTGGGCCTGTGATCCTGAATTATTCCCGGCGTCAGGAGATCGGCGAGAGGGAAGTGACAGAGTTTTTCATTCTCTGCGGGGATAAGTAGAGGGGAGGTTGCTGCATGGAAAGGAATCTGCCTGTAAGTTTTTTCCTGCCTTGGCTGGTGCTGTTTGCCTTGGCAGTGGGCAGTCTGTTCGTCATCGGCGAGGGAAGGCTGCCGTGGGCTTTGGCAAAAGAAGTGAGGCGGCTGGAAGCAGAGGCGGAGAGCTTCTTGCGGCAGCCCCACAGCCAACCTGCTAAGTTCCAATTGCCCGCTGTGGAAAATGCCCAAAGGCGGCCAGCTGAGGTACTGAGGATTTTGGAGGCAGCAAGGCTCCTTGCCGGCCTCCATATAAGTGAAGTGCGGCCTGAGCCGGCAGTTTCCAGGGGGAATTTCCTGGAGGTCCCTTTTTCCCTTTCAGCCCAGGGCAGCGCAGAGAGTCTAGCCACATTTTTAGAGATCCTGCAGGAAGATTACCCGTTTATTCTCATCAAGCGCCTTGCTATCCGGGGTTCAGGCCCGGAACTTGAGGTGCGGATGGAAGCTTGCGACAGGGCGAGAGTGGAGGTGGCAGAAGATGGCTAGAAAGCAGGTCCATCCCGTTTTTTGGCTGGGGCTTGCTTTAGCTGTTTTGGTTTGGCTGCTTCCTCAGCCTCAAGATAATGTACCTGGTAAGGTGAAAGCGCCAGAGAAGGCTGCCGAACCATTTGGCTTTTCACCTCAGAAGGCAAAGGCCCTGATCGTCCAGCGGGATCTATTTCGGCCGCTGGTGGAGGCAAACCAAACTCCACAGGAGCCTCAAGCTGACATTTCCCAGCCTCCTCCTCTGCTTCCGGAGTTTCCTGTACATAAGCCTCCGCTGCAGAATCCTTCTCAGTCTCCTGCTGCTTCTTCCAAACATTCCCCCTTATCGGGCCTGGTATTGCGGGGAGTGGTGGAAAGCGAGCAAGGCAAATTTGCCCTCCTCGAAGGGCCCTCCTTTCCTGCCGCCTATGTGGCAGAAGGCCAGAGCCAGGGGCAGGTCAAGGTGAGGAAAATAGGCCCTGACTGGGCAGAAGTGGAGGCTCAGGGAGAACGAAAAACCTTGAGATTACCAGGGGAATTTTCTGTAGAGCCCCTGAGCAAAAAAACAGGTGGTGGCCAGAGATGAAGTTTAAGCGATGCTGCTTGTTGCTGATCATCTTGAGCGTACAGCTCAGCTTTGCCAGCAAAATTTCCCTCAATTACCGCGATGCAGATATAGACCAGGTCCTGCAGTTTTTCAGCCTCACCAGCGGCAAAACCATTATTAAAGACCCTGAAGTGAAAGGAAACGTGACTATTATCAGTCAGGAGAAGGTAAGCCTGGAAGAGGGATTTACCATTCTCAAGACCATCCTGTCCCTGCGGGGCTACACCCTGCTGGAAGACGAGAAGCTGATTAAAGTGGTTCCCTTGGAGAAGGCAAGGGGAGAGGGGTCTGTGGTTGTGGGCAATCTGCCTGCAGAAGGGACAGGCGACAATTTAGTGACCCAAATTCTGCCTTTGAAGGGCCTGAAGGCAGCAGATGTTGCCAAAGAGCTGCAGAACCTCTTTCCCAGCGCAGCGTCAGTTGCAGCTCTTGAAAGCAGCAACGCGCTCCTGTTGACAGATTACGAGCCCCGCCTGCGGCAGATCGAAGGAATCATCAAGCTGCTGGAGGAGAGCCTTGCAGCCAGAAGGCAGGAAGATCGGCCGCGCCTTGAGGCTTCAGAACAGCTGTTGCCCTTCCGGGTTATCCGGCTGCAGCATCAGGACGCAGAGATTGTTGCCAAACAGCTGTCCCCTCTTTTAACGCCACCGCTTCAGACCATGGCACCCTTTGGCCTGCAGACCGGCCGCGGTGGACAGCAGCAAACCCAGCAGCCAGATCAGGGTTTCGCTTCTGGCTTGAGCTCCCTGTACCAGCAGCTGACCCAGGCAGCGCAGAGTGGGGGCCTTGTGCAAAACCAGATCGTAGCTGACCCCCACACTAATTCTGTGATTGTCACCGGCTCTGGACAGGTGCTTACTTTGATCTCCCAAATCATCGCCCAGATCGACGTGCCTGTTGAGGAGGAAAAAAGCGTCCACAAAGTATTTCACCTCAAGTATGCTGATGCGCAGAACGCGGTAAACATCCTCAGGATCATTTTCCAGGACTCCAGGACAACGAGGCTGGTGGAGCCTGCTCCGAGTCCCCAGACCGGCACCTCCCGCACCTGGGGTAGGGATTCTGGACGAAGCCGGCAGCAGCAACAACTGCTGGAAAACCTGCAGAGCTGGTTCCAAAGGAGTCAGCAGGCAAATACCACCTCTCAGCAGAGCGTTGCATCAGACCTGAGGTTTGCTGCAGACAACACAACCAATTCTGTGGTGGTAACAGCGCCTGAGTCCATAATCGAAGAGATCAGCGAGTTTCTGGAGCTTTTAGATCAGCAGTCTGCTGGCAACACAGAGCTTCAGGCAACTGCAGTGATCAAACTGTATAAAGCAAACGCCAGCCAGCTGGCTGAGCTGTTAAATCAGGTTCTCAATCTCTCCTACCGCTGGAACCAAAGCCCCAGCACTGTGGATCAGCAGACCCTCACAGAGCTGTTAGCTCCTTTGGGCCTGGATCCAGAAAAAGTATTTGCCTGGCCTATGGGCACCCAGGTGCGGGTGGCAGCAGATGTTGCAAGCAACTCTCTTGTGGTGACTGCCTCTTTATCTGCCATCGCCCAGCTTGAGGCCCTTGTGACGTACCTGGATCAAGAAGGGGAGCCCACCAGTTCCGTCTACGTCTACAGGCTCCAAAACGCCAGAGCATCGGAGCTGGCCAAGACCCTATCAGAACTTTTTACTGCCAGCACCACCACCTCCAGACAACAGGTGGTAAGGGGAGGATACGGCTACTCTTTCTACAGCCAAAGCCCCTTTACGAGTCCAGCTGGTGTGCAGAACATAACAGTTGTGGCAGATGATGTGAGCAATTCTCTGCTTATTACTGCTTCACCTCAGGTGATCGAGGAGGTAAAGCCAATCATCGCCCAGCTTGATGTGATGCCGCCCCAAGTGCTGATCGAAGCTGTGGTGATGGAAGTTACTTTAGATGAAAGCACCAATTTAGGCCTGGCCCTTTCCTTTGACCTTCCCGGAGGAGAGGGGAGAATCGACTGGGGGACGACACCGGAGTCCGGCTTCCGCTACAGCACCCTTTCAGGCAGCCTTTCCGCTACCATCCAGGCCTTGAGCAAAATTTCCCAGGTGGATATTTTAGCCACTCCGAAGATCGCAACAGCAAACAACAAACAGGCTTCAATCAACATTGGCCACCAGTTTCCTTATCTCACCAGCAGTAGAGAAGGGGAAGATGGCAGGATGCAGCACTTCTACACATACAAGGACGTCGGCATTAAACTTGAGGTTACCCCCAGGATCTGCGAGAGTGGCCAGATCGCTCTGGATATCTATCAAACCAGCAACAGTCTTGCCACGGATCTGACAGTTGAAGGGGGCAGCGTTATCGCCCAGCGGGAGGCAAAGACCTCTGTGATCGTCAGGGACGGGCAGACTATGGTCATCGGCGGCATGATCAAAGACGACACCAGCCAATTTACCCGGAAGGTGCCTTTATTAGGAGATCTGCCCATTATAGGTCGCCTCTTCCAGCGTCAGGAGACCGTCAAGCGGAAGACTGAGCTTGTGGTCTTCATCACACCCCGAATTGTGCGGGATGACGCTGCAGAAGAGAGCCTTCAGCAAGAATAACAGCACAGGGGCCCAAGTCTTGGTGTTGCGACTTGGGCCTTTCTGTGAGGGGGTAAATTTGTCTTTATTGTCCAAAATATGGTATAATACTAGATGAGATTGCAAGAATATCACTTAAGATGCCTCAGCAAAATTCACCTCGTAGTAAATTTCAAATGCCCAGCTGCAGTTTAGTTTGAATCTGAACATTAATTGCGAACCACCCTGGCAAGCCGGGGTGGTTCAGCTTTCCCTAATGGAAGAAACAAATAACCATGCTGGAGAAGGGTAATGCTGCAGAGGGTGTGAAAATAAAGTGCCAAGAATTGGCACCGCAGGCAGGATTTTGCGAGATTATGTGGAATAATATAGTGAAGTCAACAGTAAACCACAAAAACACACATAAAAAGGATGGAGCTAGATGCTGGCAGAAGAACGGCGAATGCGGATTGTCGAGCTATTACAAGAGAATAAAAGCGTTGAAATTGCAGAGCTGAGCCAGCTGTTTTCTGTAGCCCAGGAAACCATTCGCCGGGATCTGAGAAGACTTGAAGAAGAGGGGGTGCTGAAGCGCACCCATGGCGGAGCAACCCTCAGCGAAGAAAGGCAGACCATCGCCCCGCTTTCCGCGAGAAGCCAGGTAAACCGGGAAGAAAAAGAGAGAATCGGCCGCAAAGCCGTGGAATACGTAGCCGATGGGGACAGAATCATTATCGATGGCGGAACCACAACGCTGCAGCTGGCCCGCGCTTTGAAAAGCAGCAGAAAATCCGCTGCTGTCGTCACCAATGCCCTCAACATTGCCATTGAGCTGGCAGGGATAGGAGAGGTGACAGTAGACGTAGTGGGGGGGACTCTCTCTGAGAGCAGCCTCACTCTCATCGGGCCAGAAACAGAACGGGCATTGGGGCGGTATCGGGTGAACAAAGTCTTTCTAGCTGCCAGCGGCGTGACAGTAAAGTGGGGATTGGGGATTTCCAACAGTTTTGAAGCTGCAGTGAAGCAAGCCATGATGGCAGCAGCTGGCCAAGTCATTCTGCTTGCTGATTCAAGCAAATTGGGCAAAGAGGGCTTGGTTTCTTTTGCGCCCCTTACCAAAGTGGACAAACTGATCACAGATGAAAATGCTGATCCTAAAATTATCGATGCCATCGCCCAGCTGGGCGTGGATATAGAATTAGTTTAAGGAGGTTGATTGGACATGCGCGATTCTTGGCATTCCTATTTCAAACCAGGGATAATTCACTTTATGGCCTATCCTGAAACAATTAAAGGTGACGGGCCTATCCTCGAAACCCTGGAGAAGATCGCCACAGATGACTTCTTCACAGCTGTCGAGGTGACGTGGATCAACGATCCCAAGGTGAGAAAAGAAGCTGCTGACCTCCTCGCTGCAAGCCAGCTGGAAGTTGCCTTTGGCAGCCAGCCAATGTTTTTGACCACCAAACTGGACCTGAACGCCTTAGACAGCAGCGAGAGGGCAAAAGCAGTTGAACAGTTGAAAAAAGGAATTGATCAAGCCCAGGAGTTGGGAGCAAAGCGTTTGGCCTTTTTAAGCGGGTGGGACCCAGGTCCAGAAAAACGCAGCGAGGCCACAGAGTGTCTGTTTGAATCCATAGTGGAGGCATGCGGCTACGCTAAAGAAAAAGGCATCTCCCTGACCATGGAGACCTTCGATCGGGACGTGGACAAAAAGTGCCTTATGGGTCCCAACACAGAATGTGTGGCCTTTGCCAAACGGATTCGGGAGGCGGGATTCCCAGACTTCGGCCTCACCGTCGATCTGAGCCACTTCCCGCTGCAATTTGAAGCAACCAGGGATGCGCTGCACACAGTAAAAGACTACCTGGTTCACGCTCACATGGGCAACTGCGTCTTGAAAAAAGACAGCCCCGCCTACGGCGACTCTCATCCCCGCTTCAGCCTTCCGGATGGCGAGATCGGCGTAGAGGAGCTGGCTGAATACTTCAGAGGCTTGTTCGAAATAGGCTTTTTGGCAGAAGGCAAGAAGGAGCTTCCCATTATCAGCTTTGAAGTGAAGCCACTGCCTGGCGAAAAGAGCGAGATCGTAATTGCTAACGCCAAGCGGACCCTGACATTAGCATGGAGCTTAGTTTAGTAAGGAGGAGAGATAAATATGTGGAAAGTATTTGTCACGAGAAGAATTCCAGAACCTGGACTGGAGATGCTCAGGGAGAAATGTGAAGTTGAGGTCAACCCTGAAGATAGGGTCCTCACCAAAGAGGAGATCATCGAAGGCGTAAAGGGAAAAGACGCCCTCCTCTGCCTCCTCACAGATGACATTGACGAGGAGATCATGGATGCCAACCCCAACTTAAAGGTGATCTCTAACTACGCTGTGGGCTTCAACAACATCAAAGTAGAGGAAGCCACAAAGCGCGGCCTGCCTGTCACCAACACCCCAGGCGTTCTCACTGAAACCACAGCAGACATGGCCTGGGCTCTGCTCATGGCAGTAGGCAGAAGGATAGTGGAGTCAGACAAATTCACCAGGGCAGGAAAATTCAAAGGCTGGGGCCCAATGCTGCTATTGGGATATGACATTTACGGCAAGACCCTCGGCCTCGTCGGCTTAGGCCGGATTGGCGAAGCGATGGTCAAGCGCGCCCACGGCTTCGACATGAAAGTCCTCTACTACGATGCAAACCGCCGCAGCCCCGAAGACGAAAAGGAATTAGGTATAGAGTACAGGGAACTGGATCAGCTCCTTGCTGAATCCGACTACGTTTCCTTACACGTGCCTCTGCTTCCCAGCACCCACCACTTAATTGGCGAGCGGGAATTAGGGCTGATGAAAAAGACCGGTATCCTCATCAACACAGCTCGTGGTCCTGTTGTTGACGAGAAAGCCTTGGTGAAAGCATTGCAAGATGGCGAAATTGCAGGTGCAGGCCTTGACGTTTACGAGAACGAGCCAGCACTTGAACCCGGATTAATCGATTTGGATAATGTGGTCCTTGCTCCTCATACAGCCAGCGCCACCAGGGAAACCAGAACGAAAATGGCAACCATGGCAGCAGAGAACCTCTTGGCAGCGCTGGAAGGCAAAATACCACCAAACATTGTGAATCCTGAAGTTTACAACAAATAAGGGAGACACGCCAGGGCGGGGGCCCTGGCGTTTTCTCTAGAGAGGGGAACGAGATGCAAGGAATTTTAACCTTCGATTTGGGCACAACAGCATGTAAAACGACGCTCTTTAACCTCAAAGGAGAAGTGGTGGCTCAGGCAGAAAAGGAATATCCCCTTTATCATCCTGAGCCTATGTGGGCAGAACAGGAAGCAGACGACTGGTGGGATGCAGCTGTGGAAACAGCCCGCCAGGTCCTCAGCCAAGGAAACTACGAGATTGTAGGAATTGGCCTTTCCTCCCAAAGAGAGACCATGGTTCCTGTGGGGAAAGACGGCAGACCCCTTTCCCGGGCAATCGTTTGGATGGACAGGCGAGCCCACAAGGAAGGCGAAGAAATGGCGCGGCAGGTGGGGAGAGAAAACCTCCACCAGCGGACAGGGATGATTCCTGACTCAACCTTCAGCGCCACAAAACTATTCTGGTGGCACCGCAATATGCCCGAGATTATCAAGGAGGCAGTAACTTTTCTGCAGCCTAAGGAGTATCTAGCCTACCGGCTCACAGGAGTGGCCGCAACGGAACCGTCTTTAGCCTCCCGGACAATGCTCTACGACATCAGACAAGGCACCTGGTGTGAGGATTTAGTAGCCATGGTTGGGCTGCGGGTTGAGCAGCTGCCGCGTCTTGTTGCCTCAACAGACGTTGTGGGCAAGCTCACAGATGAGGCTGCCGCTGTATTCGGTCTTCCCTCTGGGGTACCTGTTGTAGCAGGCGGAGGGGATCGGCAGTGCGAAGCCCTTGGCGCAGGCATTTCCGGAAAACTAGCCATGGAGTCCACAGGCACAACTAGCAACCTTTCCTTTGCCACAACTGCTCTCCCAGATAAGCTGGACCCCAGGGTTGTTTCATCGTGTCATACCCTACCTGGTCAGTGGCTAATCGAACAAGGCCTCACCACCACAGGCTCAATTCTCCGGTGGTACAGGGATAATTTTGCAGGCCCCGAGCGGATCGCTGCAAAAGATCTTGGTGTAAGCACCTACGATCTCATTAGCTCTCAGGCAGCAAAGGCCAAGGCAGGAGCAAACAAGTTGCTGCTCCTACCCTTCTTCATGGGCTCGAAAGCTACCCGCTGGAATCCAGATGCCAGAGGCGCCATTTTCGGCCTTACCTTGGACCACGGCCGCAAAGAACTTGCCCGGGCAGTGATGGAAGGCGTGGCCTTTGAACTGCGGGCTTGCCTGGACGTTTTGCGGGGCATGAATATGCTTCCTGAACGGATTGTCCTCATGGGCGGAGGCAGCAAAGGAAAGCTCTGGAACCAGATCAAAGCGAATGTCACTGGCTTTTCCGTGGGCTTGCCCAAACAAACTGAGGCAGCTTCCTTAGGCGCTTTTATTTTGGCAGGCGCAGGCATAGGCCTGTTCTCAGACCCTGCAGCAACTTCCCTGAGCCTCAATCCTGTAGTGAGTCATTTTGAAGTTGATCCGAAAGAGAAGGCAATTTACGACGGCCTTTATCCGTTATATAACAAGTTGTATGAGGTAACTGAGGAGATCACCCATCAACTTGCGAAACTGGAGGGATGAACCATTGAAAAAGATCCTGATCGAAGCAGGCGGGGTAAAGTTGGAGGCTGAACTCAACGAGAGTAAAACAGCACAGGCCATCTATGAAGCTCTGCCTTTGGAAGCCAGAGGAAGCCGCTGGGGCGATGAAATCTATTTCTCCACTCCAGTAAAGCTAGGTCCAGAGGAAGGGGCAAGGGCAGAGGTAGAGGTGGGAGCTCTTGCATATTGGCCGCCTGGCAACGCCTTCTGCATCTTCTTTGGGCCAACCCCTGCCAGCACAGGCAGCCAGCCCCAGGCTGCAAGCCCTGTGAACGTTTTCGGCAGAGTGCTGGGAGATGCTACCCTGCTGAAGGATACACCCCACGGCGTGAAAGTTAAGGTTTCGAAATTAGAGGAATGAAGATCAGCGTTTTTTTCAGCCCCAAAGAGCAGCCAGAGAACCTCAAGGGCACAGCTGTGGTCATCGATGTGCTGCGGGCGAGCAGCACCATCACCACAGCTTTAGCCCACGGCGCCAAAAGCATCCGGCCGGTCCTCTCAGCTGAAGAAGCTTTTATGCTCACCCAAAAAAGCCCTGGTGCTCTTTTAGGCGGCGAGCGTAAAGGCATGAAGATTCATGGTTTTCACCTAGGAAACTCTCCAAGGGAGTACAGCAGGGAGACGGTACAAAACAAAAAGATTATCTTCACCACCACAAACGGCACCCAGGCCATAGGCCGTGCCCGGGAAAGTGGACTTGAAAAGATTTATGTCGGCTGCTTTCTCAATCTATCGGCTCTCCTTGAGAAGCTGGCCAACAACCCCACGGAACTGTATCTGTTCTGCTCTGGCAGAAACGGAGCCTTTTCCTTGGAAGACGCCGCTTTTGCAGGCCTCCTTTGCCAGAGGCTCGGCAAAATTTACCAGCTAGCAGACACTGCTAAAGCAGCTTTAGCTATCTGGAAGATGTGGGATGGCAGAGTATTGGATCTCCTTGCAGCCTGCGAGCACGGCCGTTACCTAGAGGAAATTGGTTTAGGTTCAGATTTATCCCTCTGTGCTGCTGTGGATAAATATTCTGTGGTCCCTGTGCTTGTTGGTGAAGAGCTAATTTCAGCTGTAGAGTAGCAACAACCTGATGATTTTTTTAATTCGCTAACCCCTCTCTTCCTTAATAAGAGAGGGGTTAATTACTATATACGTTAACGTATATGAGAGCAGCAGATATCTGTTTAATCTGATGACTCTAATCAGCTGATTCAATAAAGTCCCGAAAAAAACCTTGGCCTGCTGGACTTTACAGATTGGCTAGCTGAGTACACGATCTGCATTGTGCCTTGGGATGAGCGGCTAGATTTGATAGTTGATGTGGAGACAATTGCAGTTAGCACAAATTCGCGACGGCATCTATGGAGTGGCGAGAGGTGACGGACGGAATCGAAATCCAAAGCAAGTATGGGATACTGCGGGATTTAATTGGAGGAGGCTGGATAGATCTGCGGGCAAGAGAGTTGAAAGATGATACAGAAATGATCCTGGCAGTTGCAGAGGGGATTTTGAAAGCGAAGAAGAACCTATCGAGCCAATTGGTAAGAGGTTTCTCCATTGTGAAGCTAGAGGCCCATGGGATATTGGCTATAAAGTAGCAACTTCAATTAAAGATTATAAAATACAGAGGCGCCTTGGCAGTCCACGAATGAGGCGAGCTCACAGCAGGATATGGTTCTTTAATGTGCACGCTGCCCGTCGCTTTTTCTTATCAATTGGATGCTTTTGACGCTGCCTGGGATGCAGTCGATTACCTAATAAATGGCAAAGATGGGAAAGCATGAAAACATCTTCCTTCATCAGCCAAGCAAGATAGCCGAGCTGGATGAAGATGATCTAGTGCCATCAGGATAAATGACCCCTAGCTTTCAATGTGCTTTGGGCTTTCCTAACCCGCTGGAGGGCTGGCGGGTACATATTGGGGCTTTGAAGCTGTACCGGAAGAATGGATCAGCAAGCTTGAGCAGCAGCAACAGCAAAGGTTAGAAAATTCAGCAGTGGGAATTTGGAATTTCTATGCTCAAATGACATTTTAGCCGCCTATCCAGGCCAGCATCAAAACTTGATTTTTGTTTTCACTCTGTAAAGAGAGGTAACAAAAGATTAAAAAGAATTAAGCCATGATGGGGACAACGGCTTCCGCATAACCATGTCGTCAAAAGGGATGCGATATTTTCCAGCTTCGTCATGGCTCATTCTGAAATAAACCTGAAATAAACGGCAAAAAACAATTGACTGCTCAGCCAATCTGTGCTAAACTGACAAAGGCAGGACCGCCCTGCTGTAACCGCACGATCCAGGCTTTCAAATCCGCAAGGTGCCTAGGAACGGCGAGTCTGAGATAGGGAGGTGTCAGTAGTGTACGCAATAGTGGAGACAGGCGGCAAGCAGTACAAGGTGAACGAGGGAAGCATTATCACTGTTGAAAAACTGCCTGCTGAAGTTGGCGAAGAGGTGGTTTTGGACCGGGTATTAATGGTCTGCGGTGAGGAGTGCCAAGTTGGTTCTCCAGTGGTAGAAGGGGCTAAAGTCAAGGCAAAAGTCTTGCAGCACGGCAAAGGAAAGAAAATCCTGGTGTTCAAGTACAAGCCCAAGAAAAACTACCGCAAACGGCAAGGCCACAGACAGCCTTTCACGCGACTTTTGATTGAAAGCATAGAAGCATGATTAAGGTTTTAATTAGAAAACAGGGCCAGCTGATTACCGAAATCCGAGCTCAGGGCCACAGCGGGTATGCTGAGGCTGGATCCGATATAGTCTGTGCAGGAGTATCAGCCCTGCTTCAGGCACTGAAAATTGGCCTTGAAGAGCTGGCAGGCGAGGAGATCGGAAAGATCGAAGACGGCTTTTTGGCTTGTCCGGTGAGCTCTGATCCCAAAGCACAGTTCTTAGCCAAAGTGATGGAGCTCAGCTTGAGAGAAATGGCCCAATCGTACTCAGATTACCTACAGGTAGAAGGAGGCGAGAGCGATGTTCAACCTACAGCTTTTTGCCCAGAAAAAGGGAGTAGGCAGTTCAAGAAACGGCCGCGATAGCGCAGGTCGAAGGCTTGGCGTCAAGCGCGGTGATGGCCAGTTTGTGAAAGCTGGCAATATTTTAGTGCGGCAGCGGGGGACAAAGTTTCACCCTGGTTTGAATGTAGGTCGGGGGAAAGACGATACCCTCTTTGCGAAGATCGACGGCATCGTGAGTTTCCAGGATAAAAAGATTGGCAAAACAGTAAGCATTATTCCAGCAGAAATCGCTTAAACTAAGAAGACCGCGTTACGGTCTTCTTTTTGATCACAGGAAAAAGAGAGGCTGAAGATGTTTTTCGACGAAGCGAAAATCTACATAAAAGGCGGCGACGGTGGTTCGGGGATCGTCAGCTTCCGTCGGGAAAAATACGTCCCCAGGGGCGGCCCGGACGGCGGTGACGGCGGCAGGGGAGGAAGCGTTATCTTTCAGGCAGACGAAGGGCTCAATACGCTGCAGCCCTTCCGCTACCGCAAGCGATACGTTGCAGAGAACGGCAGGCAGGGAGAAGGTGCCCGGCGCCGTGGAGCAGATGGAGCGGATCTGATAGTAAAGGTGCCAGTGGGCACAATTGTCCGGGAAGCTGAAACAAACCGCCTCCTGGCAGATCTGTCCCAGCCTGGCCAACAAGTGGTTTTAGCCCGGGGAGGAGCTGGTGGCAGAGGGAATCCTCACTTTGCTTCCGCCACCCGCAAAGCGCCCAGAATCGCAGAACGGGGCCAAAAAGGTGAAGAGTTTTGGCTGAAGCTGGAGCTGAAGCTGATCGCAGATGTGGGGCTTGTGGGCTTTCCCAACGCAGGAAAATCCACCCTCCTCTCCCGGATCAGCAATGCAAAGCCTAAAGTTGCAGACTATCCTTTTACAACCCTGGTTCCAAACCTGGGGGTTGTAGACTACCATGGCGAAACTTTTGTTGTGGCTGACATCCCGGGCCTAATTGAAGGTGCCCACAGCGGTGCTGGACTGGGGCACGATTTTCTGCGCCACATCGAGCGCACCCGGCTTTTGGTTCACCTGGTGGACATCACACAAGATCAGCCAGAGTTAGCCTACAGACAAATAAATAAAGAACTTGCTTTATACAACAAAGAGCTGGCTGCAAAACCCCAATTGGTAGTAGCCAACAAGATAGACACCGGCACAGCTCACCTCCCGAAGCTCCAAGAAGAGGTGGCGAAAGACAGACAGCGTCTGTATCCCATCTCTGCTGTAACTGGGGAGGGTATCGAGGAGCTTTTGTCTGCGGTATATAAGCGCTTGACAGAGCTGCCGAAGCCTGCTCCTCTGTTGCCTGAAGTAGAACAGGTGCAGGTTGAAGTCCGACCTCCTGAGCCGCCTAAGATTTACCGCGACGATGAAGGTAACTGGCATGTGGCTGGAGAGAAGATCGAGGAATTAATCGCTAGACTTAATGTTTACGACGACGATGCCCTGCGTTATTTTTACAGGATCATAAAAAATCAAGGAGTAATCGACCAGCTGAGGCAGCAGGGGATTAAAGAAGGCGAGACAGTGATCATTGGGGAAGTGGAATTTGAATACACAGACGAGCTTATCTAAAGGAAAAGCCCAGGCAGAAGTGCCTGGGCTTTGTTGTAGACTGACGCATCTAATGTGTGCAGATGGAACGCATATGAGGAGAGAGTTGTGCAAATGGTTCTCCTCTTCTATTTTAAATCTTGACACAGGGATCTTTTTGACTTAGAATATTATTGTACTAGTTAGCTAATACAGAGGGAGGGGTGATGGTGAGATTTGAGCCGACCATCCCAATTTACCTGCAAGTGATGGACGAAATCAAGGCGCAGATTGTCTCAGGCAAGCTCAAGCCTGGCCAGCAGCTTCCGTCTGTGCGGGAGTTGGCCCAAAATATCCAGGTGAACCCCAATACCATCGCCCGGGCCTATCAGGAGCTGGAGCGGGCAGGGATCGTCTTTACCCGCAGAGGCCAGGGAACCTTTGTCAGGGAAGAGGAAAAAATTCCAGTGATTTTGAAGCAGGAAAAGGTTCAAGCGGTCCTCAGCAGTTTCTTCAAAGAGATGGCAAGCCTGGGTGTCAGCCCTAAGGAAGCCTTGAGCCTGGCCAGGAATTTTTCAGCAGAGGGAGGAAAGAGCAGTGGAGTACGCACTGACAGCCGTAAACCTAAGTAAAAGATATGGAAAGAAGCAAGCTCTGGAAAACTTGAATTTGCAAATACCCCAAGGGAAGATTGTGGCCTTGCTGGGACCCAATGGCAGCGGCAAATCTACTTTTTTAAAACTATTCGCAGGCCTCATCCATCCGTCTTCCGGCAAAGCTTTGGTTTTAGGAGAAGAGGCCGGCACAGCAACCAAAAGCAAGGTAGCCTATGTGCCGGAATTCAATCACCTCTACCGCTGGCAGACTGCAGGTGAGGCAGTGGAGTTTGCAAGTAGCTTTTTCCCCGATCTGGACCTTGAGATTGCAGGCAAACTCCTTGAGCAAATGCAGCTGGAAAGGGAACAGAAAATCGCATCCCTTTCCAAAGGCATGCAGGCAAGGCTCAAACTAGTCCTGGCTTTAGCAAGAAATGCCCCTGTGCTCCTGTTGGATGAGCCCCTATCGGGAATTGACCCCCAATCCAGGCGGAAGATCCTAGGGGCGATAGTAGAGTCATACAAACCAGATGAACAGACCATCGTTCTCTCCACACACCAGGTTCTGGAAAGCGAATTCGCTTTTGACCAGGTGATATTTCTCCAGGAAGGAAAGGTAGCTCTAAAGGGCGATGCAGATGAATTGAGGAAAGAACACAATTGTTCCATCGAGGACCTGTTTGCCAAAATTTATCAATAGAAGAGGTGTCAAGATGTACACTTTGCTGAAACATGAACTGAAAAGACGAAGGCTTGCTGCACTTTTGACTCTCCTTGCCATCGCTGCTCTGTACGCCTACACCTTCAGGCTGCTAGGCAGGCTCACAGAGCCTGTGGCTGCCCTCGGCCTGCCAGCCCTTGCCCTGATTTTTCCTCTGATTCTATGGGCACTGTGGCTGCACTGGCAGAGCCTGCGGGAAGAGTGGCAGGAGGGGACAACCCACTTTCTGTTCTCTTTTCCCCTCCGGGGCTGGCAGGTTCTGCTGGCCAAAGGTGGGGCAGTAGCCATCTATTTTCTCATCTTCACTTTGTTCAGTGCAGTTTTAGGGGGAGCTGCTTTGGTGAAGGGATTCACTGCTGCAGGCAGCCCCCTTTCAAGGGAGGACCTGCGGCAGCTCATTTTCTCCGACGGCAGCAAATTGTATGTTCAGTATCTCTTGGTTGCCTTCTCCCTTATAGCCTACAGTCAGCTTGCTTTTATCCTGGGACAAATTTCATCCCGCTGGCAGGGCATGCTTTCTGCTGTAAGCTTTGTGGCTATTTTTTACCTTGTCGGCAAATTGCTGGCTCTGTTAGAGCCTGTGATAAACCTGCTGCCGGAGGTCAGTTTCTCCTTTGGTACAGGCTCCTTTAATCCCTGGTATATGGTAGCGGCCTTTTGCTTTAGCCTTTTGGCCGCAGGCCTTGCAGGCTGGCTTTTAGACCATAAGGTGGACTTTTAAATGACAGGCGCCTCTAAAAGGCTCAGCTGGCCCTCTGAGGCATTCAGCTGTGCCAAAACCCCCAGGGGAATGGTGAGCTTCGGGGTGCCGTGGCCAAAGGCCAGCCCGTAAAGGATCGGTATTTTAAGCGCAGCCAGTTCCCCAAGGAGCTGGAAGAACTCCTCTTGAGGGAAAATGGTAGGCGAATAGCCGAAGACAATGCCTGCAGCCTTTTGAAGCTTCCCTGCCAAATATAAGTGACGCAGCATTCTGTCCACTTTGTAAGTTGGCTCATCCACCTCCTCTAAAAGTAGGATCTTGCCGCAAGTGTCGATCTCATATTGGGTGCCTAAAGATGCAGCCACCAAAGAGAGGTTTCCGCCGCACAGAATCCCCTCACAGCGGCCTGGATAGATGGTGCGGGGCGGCGGCAGCTCATCAGGATGAGGCAGCGGACAAAGCTTAGGCGCTGTGAGCATTTGCCACAGATTTTCTTCTGTAAAGGGATCTATTTCCGCAAAGTTTGAAGCCACCATGGGACCGTGAAAGGTAACCATTTTTCTGTTCAGCACCAGATGAAGGGTGGTGATGTCGCTGTAGCCCAAAAAGATTTTTGGAACAGGTGGCGGCTCGAGATCAAGCAGCCGCAGACAGCCGTAACCACCCCGGGCGCAGAAGACTGCATCTACGTTTGGATCGCAGAGGGCATCTAAAAGGTCCCTTTTCCGCCTTTCGTCTGGGGCTGCCAGGTACGATCTGAACATGTCGAAATTTGAAGGTGTTTTCCTCACCTTAAATCCTCGCATTTTCAGATATCTGCAGCCTATATCAAGGGCAGCTTCCTCTGGGGGGCTAGCAGGAGCTATGACGCAGATAAGATCCCCTTTTCCTAAAGCTGGCGGTTTTAACATTTTTTCACCTCCTCTTCATCTTATGCTACAGGCATCTTTTTGGGCATAGGCCCGGGCCTGCAGGTTATGCTAAGGGAAAGGAGGTGTTTTTATGTTGGATCTGAGAGAACAGGGTAGAGGGGCACAAGGGGTGAAAGTGCCTGCTTTTCCCAAAAAAGAGCCAGACTTTACGCTGACCAACAGAGGCAGCCACCTGCTTCTCAAAGGAACTTTAGGCTGCTTTAAACCTGAAGACCTAGAGTTTACTGTAAAATCTGACAGCATCACCATCCAAGGGACAGCACAAGAAGAGCAACGGGTGGACAGGGAGGATTTTTGGCAAGAGGTGCAGTCCAGGAGCGCTTTTCTCAGAACGATCAGCCTGCCAGAAAAAATCGATCCCCAGAAGGTGGAAGTGAAGGTGGAAGGAGAAGCCCTGACTGTAACCATGCCCAAACAAGGGGTTCCCGAGAGCCGCACCATTAAAATCAAGCCTCAAGACGCGGGGAAATTCCTCCAATAAGGCAGGAGTTTCCCCTCCTGCCAGCGAAGGATCCAAATGGGTGATTGAGATGAAAAAGTTGCCGCGGGTATCCCAGCGCTTCATCAGGTACATAAAAATAAATACTCAGGCAAATCCCCTGGCCCAAGAAAGCCCAAGCTCTCCCGGCCAGATGCAGCTGGCAGAGCTTTTGGTTCGGGAACTTGAGGCCATGGGAGCGGCAGAGGTTGAGCTGACACCTCATGGAGTTGTCCTGGCCACAATTCCAGGCGCCAGCCAGACAATCGGCCTTCTTGCCCATTTGGATACCAGTCCTCAGGCCCCTGGGGGGCCAGTTAACCCCATGGTCCATGAATACAGGGGAGGGGAGATCGTCCTTCCCTACGGCAGGATCGCAAATCCTATTCTGGAGAAGGCTGTGGGCTGTCAGGTGATCACATCTGACGGCAGCACACTGCTTGGTGCAGACAATAAAGCGGGCATTGCTGCCATTATGGAGGCAGCAGAGAGACTTTTAGCAGAACCAGCAGAAAACCACGCCACAGTGAGAATTGCCTTCACCCCAGATGAAGAACTGGGCAGGGGAACAGACCACCTGGATCTGAACAGCTTTGGCGTAAAGGCTGCGTATACTGTGGATGGAGGTTCTCTCGGGGAGCTGGAGTGGGAGAACTTTTACGCGCAAAATTTGAAGGTTGCCATTGAGGGCAGAAGCATTCATCCAGGCTCTGCCTATGGGAGAATGGTCAACGCTGTCCGCCTGGCAGGGGTCTTCTGCGCAAGTCTGCCTGCCACAGCCCTGCCTGAGACCACAAGGGAGCGGGCCGGCTTTATCCACGTGGATGCGGTCCGCGGAGATGTGGAGCGGACGGAACTTGATGTAATTATCCGTGATTTCACCCGTGAAGGTCTGGCAGAGAAAAGGAAGCTTGTGGAAAACCTGCTGGCAGGGATAGTGACTGCCCCTGGAAGCTTTCACCTGCAAGAGGCAGGCGGCTATCTGAACATGAAGGCAGCCGTAGCTGCACAGCCAAAAGCCCTTGAGCTTGCCAGGCAGGCCATGGAGAGGGTGGGGGTTGAGCCAGTTGAAAAACCAATTCGCGGCGGCACTGATGGTGCGAAACTTGCTGAAGCCGGCATTCCCTGTCCTAATCTGTTCACAGGCGGCGGCGACTTCCACAGCAGAGCCGAGTGGCTGGTTGCCCAGTGGCACGAGCTTGCAGTTGAGGTATTGGTAGAATTGACAAGGCTTTGGAAAGATAGTTGAGGTATATTGCCATGGAAAAAGAGATTCTGACAATTTCAAGTTTTGCCCAGCAGGAAGTAATTCTGAAAAAATCCCGCTTCATTGGCCTTGCGTGGCCAATTGGCACAGAAGAAGAAGCAGTTGAGCTGTTGGAGAAAAGCAAGATTGATTTCCCTGCTGCAACCCATTATGTGTTCGCATACGTTTTGGGTCCCAAAGGGGAGATCGCTAGATTCAGCGACGACGGCGAACCAGGGGGGACAGCAGGAAAACCGGTTCTGTCAGCCATCAGGCTGCAGAACCTGACAAACACCCTTGTGATCGTGATCCGCTATTTCGGGGGCATTCTATTAGGTGCGCCTGGCCTTGTCCGCGCCTACAGCCAGGCAGCCCGGGAAGCTCTAGCTGCAGCTGGCACCAAGCGCTTGGAACTGTCTGTGAAAGGCAGAGTAACTCTAACATATCAGCTCTTGGACACCATCCTTTATCAGCTTGAAAAGTTGGGGGCCAGGATCGAGAACACAGAATACGGCGCTGAGGTGACAGTGAGTTTTTTCCTCTCCCAGGCGAAATTAGCTGCTGCTGAAAGCCTCTTGGCCGGGCACATGCTGACCATTGAAGTGGAAGAGGACCAGCTTTACCTCTAAAGGAATTTTTTCCCACCTGTCGAATTAAAATGTTAAGAGGAGAGGAGGGCAAGGCGATGGTAAAGCGAATTTTTCCCCTGGCAATTGTACTGTACTTGATGCTTTTTGTGACAGGATGTAAGCAGGTGATGCTGGATCCGGAAGTAGATTTATTGCAGATGGGGACAGTTGCTTTGCTCGAATTCGACAATTTGACATCTGATTTGGGCATTGCCAGGGAAGCCACAGTCCTTCTTGCCGATGAATTGTCTAAAATCGAGGGCCTGGCTCTGCTCAGGCCCGTTCTCGGCGACAACCGCTACAGTTCGAGGGCAGCTCAGGAGGGCAGGATACAGAAAATAGCCACAGACTTAGGGGCAGACACCCTCTTGTCTGGAGCTGTAACCTACTATTTCGAGGATGTATATTTGGAGCCGCCAAAAAGAGTCTTGATCGACAAAAACAAAGAACTCTATAAGTGGCAGGCACGACAAGAGAGCAGTGTGGAGGTGGTGCTCTCCATGCAGCTGCTCTCTAAAAACGGCAAGGTCCTCTACTCTCGCCAGGAAACAGGCAAAGCCAGCAGACTGAAAAACATCGATTTGCCCTGGCCGGAGGACAGCGAATACCTGCCGCCTTTTACCATCCTCCCCAGCGCAGACAGAAGGCAGCTGCCTGCATTAAGACAGGAAGCGCTGCGGAATGCCATCAAAAAGTTGGCCAGTTCTTATCTGCCCCACTATACCTTTACCTGGTAGGTCAGATGGAGGAGTGAGCTGAGCTCAGTGTGGGATGCTGTACTGTTCGATCTAGACGGCACGCTGCTGCCCCTTAATATGGAGCTGTTTTTGCCAAAGTACTTCCAGGCTTTGGCAGCAAAACTAGAGCTGGAAGTTGAGCCTTTCGTGGAACAGCTGCTTGCCTCGACAGAGAAAATGATTAAAAACCAAGGTACTCGCACCAACAAAGAGGTTTTTGACAGCGACTTTTACCGGCACCTGCCTGGGGAGCCCAAGGAGCTTGAGAGATTAATAGACGAATTCTACGAGGATTGTTTCCCCAAATTAGGTGATGGGATCAAGCCTCATCCGGACGCTAAGCGCGCTGTGGAGGCTGCTTTTGCCATCACAGAGCACGTGGTGGTTGCCACGAATCCTGTTTTCCCTAAAAGCGCGATCTTGGCGAGGCTGCAGTGGGCGGGGCTGGTCCATTACCCCTTCTCTCTTATTACCAGCTATGAAAATATGCACAGCGCAAAGCCAAATCCCCAATATTATTTTGAGATCGCAGAAAAGCTCTGCATAGACCCTAGGAAGGCTTTAATGATCGGCAACGACGTGGATGAGGATCTGGCGGCATCTGAGGTGGGGATGCAGACCTTTTTAGTGGACGAGATGCTCATCAACCCAAGCGGCAAACCTATTGCCTGCCTGGGCCGGGGGAGTTTGGCCCAGTGTGCAGATTTTTTAGAGAAATACGTAAGAAAGGAGAATTAACGTGGATTTAATGGAGGTTATAAGAACCAGAAGAAGTGTGCGGAAGTATCAGGACAAGCCAATAGCCAAGGAGCTCTTGGAAACCATAGTAGATGCAGGAAGACTGGCTGCCACAGCCCGCAACGAACAGCCCTGGGAATTCATCGTGGTTACTGATCCCCAGCTTAAAGCGCAGGTGGCAGCTGCTACAGATCATGGCAAATTCATTGCCCAGGCAGCAGCTATGATCGCTGTTTTTTGTAAAGACTGCAAATACTTTTTGGAAGATGGCTCAGCTGCAACACAGAACATTCTCCTCGCTGCCCATGGCCTGGGAATCGGCAGCTGCTGGATTGCTGGCGATAAAAAGGATTACGCGCCTGAAGTAGCAGACATTTTAGGCGTTCCAGCAGGCTTCAGGCTGATCTCTCTTGTTGCACTCGGCTATCCTGCAGAACAACCCCAAAAGGCAAAAAGGCCCCTCAGCGAAGTACTGCATTGGGAGCGGTTCTAAAATATGCGGATAATTGCCCATGTGGATATGGACGCTTTCTTTGCTGCTGTAGAGCAAAGGGACAACCCGGAGCTTAAGGGGAAGCCTGTGATCGTTGGCGGTCAGGGACCGCGGGGTGTGGTTTCAACATGTTCCTATGAAGCGAGAAAGTTCAAGGTCCGCTCTGCCATGCCCATGGCCCAGGCCAAGAAGCTCTGTCCCCATGGGATTTTCCTCCCCGGCAACATGAAACGTTATCAAGAGGTTTCCCGAGAGGTTTTCGAGGTCCTCAACAGGTTTACACCCATAGTTGAAGTTGCTTCTGTAGATGAGGCCTTTTTGGACCTGACAGGAGCTACGCATTTCTATAATTCTCTCGAAGAGCTGGGAGAAGCACTCCAAGCTGAAATCAAAAAGGAAACCTCCCTTACAGCCTCAGTGGGGATAGCGCCTAACAAGTTTTTGGCAAAACTGGCCTCTGATTGGCGCAAGCCCCAGGGTCTGACCATCATCCGGCCTGAAGAAGTGGCTGAATTCCTTAAAACCCTGCCTCTGGAAAAGCTGTGGGGAGTTGGGCCTGTAACTTGCAGGACATTAAAGCAGTACGGTTTTAACACAGCAGGTGATCTAGCTTCAGTTCCCCTGGAGAGGCTGGAGGCTATTTTGGGCAAGAAGACAGGCAAGGTTTTGTGGGAATTGGCTCAAGGCCACGATCCAAGGCCTGTGGAAGTAGAGCGGGAGGCTAAATCCATGGGCCAGGAACAGACCTTCCAAGTAGACCTTTCAGCTGCAGAGGTGAAAGCTCCTTTAGCACAGCTGGCGGGGAAGGTTGGACGCAGGCTCAGGAAAGAGGGCCTTGCTGCTTCCACCATTACCCTAAAGGCTCGCTACAGCGATTTTAAAACCGTCACCCGCAGCCGATCCTTCTCCACGCCCATCTACGACGACGACACGATTTTTCAGGTTGCTTGGGAAATGCTCAAGGAGCTCCCCACAGCCAAGAAGTACAGACTTGTAGGAGTTACAGCATCAAACCTGGTTTCTAAAAGACAGCTTTCGTTATTTGCCGAGCCCTGTCAGGATGATTTGCTCGCGACTTTGGACAAACTGAAAGCAAAATACGGAAATCAGGTTGTTGTTCGCGGCAGAGAAATAGGAGGTTAGAAAAATGCGTTTGAAAATGGGCCTATTGTTTGTGTTCTGCATCCTCTGCACCATTCCGGTTCTGGCAGATGATAATTTGGAAGAACAAATCCGGCAGCTTTCTGTGGATGTGCCGAAGCAGCAGGCTGAACTGGCCGGAAGGCTCACTGCAGCTGAGGAGGAAATAACACTCTTGAGCCAGCAGCTAGGTGCCCTCCAGCAGCAATTAGTGGATTGTGAAGCAGAACAGCAGACCAGTTCCCGCAAGCTTGCGGCGCTTGAGGAAAGCATGTCTTATCTCAAACGGGAGCTTGAGCTTCTGCAGCTTACAACCGTGCAAGATGTGGAGGACAATTCGAGAATAGTTGAATTGGAAGCAGAACTTGCAGCATTGCGGAAGACATCTCTCCGCAACCTGCTGTTTGTCCTGCCTGCAGTGATAGGACTTGGTATTTTCTTTTAAGGAGATGTTTTGCTTATGGAGGAAATGCAGCGCTGTATTCAATGGCTAAGGGATCAGGTGGAAGCTGCCGGAGCTGAGGGACTTGTGGTGGGACTCAGCGGCGGCATTGATTCTGCTCTTGTGGGCTATCTCATTGCCAAGGCTTGTCCCCGCAATTGCCTTGGCCTTTACTTGCCCTGCGGCAGCCACCCCCAGGATAGGGAGGATGCTCTTCTTTCAGCAAAAGCAGCCAATCTCCCTTTCTTGGAACTAGACCTGTCCAGGCCCCATTCTTGGTTGTGGGAGGGCGCCAACAATTTGTTTGAGCTGGATCCAGCTGCAAGGCGAGACGTCAGCGGAAACCTCCGTGCCCGCTTGCGGATGGCGGCTCTCTACACTGTGGCAGGGCTTAAAAACTACCTTGTTGTGGGCACTGACAACAAATCTGAATACCACTTGGGCTATTTCACCAAATACGGCGACGGCGGCGTTGACCTCCTGCCTATTGTGGGTCTGACCAAAAGCCAAGTCTATGCCTGGGCAAAAGAAGCAGGGCTGCCCCAGCGGCTCCTGCAGAAACCGCCCTCTGCAGGCCTTTGGCCGGGTCAGACTGATGAGGCGGAACTGGGCATTAGCTACAATGCTGTAGATCGGTACCTGGAAGGCGAACCTGTTTTGCCCCACGAGCGAGAAAGGATAGAGGAGCTGCACAGGCGCACTGAGCATAAGAGAAAGCTGCCTGCCATGTTCATACCTTAAAGGGCTTCAAGCTAATGCTTGAAGCTTCATCTTAATTTTTGTATTCTAAATATACTATAATTGTATGAAAAAGGACTGAAGCGAGGCATGATGATGAAACATCTGGAAAAAGTAAAAGCAAAGCTGCAGAATAAGGAAGTTGTCTTGGGATCTTTGGTTTCCCTCTACGACTGCACAGTAAGCGAAAGGTTAGGATTTGCAGGCTACGATTTTCTGTGGATCGATGGAGAGCACAATGGTTTCGACTACAAAGAGCTCCTGCTGCACATTCTAGCTGCCTCCAGCAGCGGAGCAGCGAGCTTTGTCAGGGTGCGGGAAAGCGATCCTGCGCTGGTAAAACCGATTCTCGACATGGGTGTAGATGGAATCATCTTTCCCTTGGTCAAAACAGTTGAAGACGCGGAAAGAGCTGTGGCAGCCTGTACATATCCTCCTCGGGGGCTCAGAGGGATAGGGCCTGGCAGAGCAGTGCGCTACGGCATGGATAATGTGATGGACTATCTCCTCGAGAAAGCTGACTCGACAATTTTCAAGATTTTGCAGGTAGAGCACGTGGACTGTGTAAACAACCTTGAGGAAATTGTCAAAGTTCCAGGCATCGATATGCTGATGCTCGGCCCCAGCGATCTGTCTGCTTCTGTTGGCCTCATGGAGCAGTTTCATCATCCAACTGTCTTGGAAATGATCGACAGAATATGCCGGATCGGACGGGAGAACGGCATCCACCTCGGTGCTTTCACTGGAAGCAATCCAGAAGTGATCAAGCTGTTCTTGGACAGGGGAGTAACAGCTATGTGCGTTGGCAGCGATGGAAGTTTTTTGATGAATGAAGCGAAAAGCACCCTCGAAAAAGTCAACAAAATAATCAATTCTTAAGGAGAAAGGTGCAGATGTACAAAACGTTAATCGCAGTGCCTGGAAATTACCAGCAGCAAATTGAGAGATTAAAAAGGGCTGGCTTTCAGGTATACCAAAAGCCCATCTCCTTATCTATTGCTGAGGAGGCTTTTGTCCAAGAGGTTTTGGACTATCACTGTGTGATCATGGGTGGGGGACCGTGGACCGAAAAAGTGATCAGCAAGCTTAAGGAAAACGGCAAGCTGAAAATGATCGTCAAATTCGGTGTTGGTGTGGATAACATTGATTTATCTGCAGCAACCAAACACGGGATCGCGGTGGCCAACGCCCCAGGAAGCAATTCCAGGGCAGTTGCTGAGCACGCTCTGGCGCTGATGCTCGCTCTTACAAGGAGGATAATCAGCTTTGATCAAAATGTGAGAAGGGGCAGCTGGAAAGACAGCCATTCGGATTCTTTGATCGGAAAAACCGTGGGCCTTTTGGGCTTTGGCAATATAGCCCAGAAACTTGCGGAATTTCTGCGCAGCCTGCCGGTAGAGGTAATTGCCTACGACCTTTACAAAAATGAGGAAAGAGCAGAGGAACTAGGTGTGAGATACGTTGAATTGGAAGAGCTGATCTCTACCTCTGACCTCATCAGCGTCCACGTTCCCCTTACTGATTCCACACGGGGGATGGTAAATCGGGATTTCTTCCAAAAGATGAAGCCGACAGCATATCTGGTAAACACTAGCCGGGGTGCTGTGGTTTGCGAAAAAGATTTGATTGAAGCTTTGAAAAACGGTCTTATAAGGGGAGCTGCTTTAGATACCTTTGAAGAAGAACCCTTAAATCCCAACAGCGAATTGACGAAACTCTCCAATGTGGTCTTAACTCCTCATTCAGCGTCAAATACAGACGAAGCATATTTGAGCATTATGGATTGTTGTGTAGAGAACGTGATTGCCTTTTTTGTCCGAAAGGAGCTGCGAAACGTCCTCAATCCAGATTTCAGGGGGTAGGTACAGAAAGAGCCGGGGAGCGAGCCCCGGCCCTTTTATTTTAAATGCTTGGCTTAGTTCTAGAATCTTTTGGAATGGCCTCTGGTTTGGGCACTGTTTTGTCCTGTCTTTGCTCAGGGTGGCTTTCTTTTTTCTCTTCACCAACTTGTGGAGGAAACTGGTCTGTGAAAATGGGCCTGCCTTCAGAACGATGTTCCTCTTGAGGTAGCTGCTCTTCAGGAAACTCCTCCCCGAGCCCTTCCTGATGGAAGAAGTCGCTGCTGTGCAGCCAGCAGGGCTCTGTAGGAGCCTGTCCTTGGAAAAAGGTTTCTTCCCTGGTCTGGGGGCAGTTAGCTGTGGCCAGCTTTCCGCTCTCTACGCAGATGGTAGCTTTCTCCAGCAAAGAGGCAGGTTGGGCAAATTTTGTCGGAGCAGTTCCGGCTAAAGCAGCTTTAGCAAATTGGGCCCAGATCCTGGCTGGGAGAGAACTTCTGACAACACTGCCTCTGAAAATCAAGGGTTTGCTTTGGCTGTCGTTGCCGATCCAGACAGCAGCCACAAGTTCAGGGGTATAACCAACGTACCAGACGTTTGTGTGGTCGTTGGTGGTGCCGGTTTTTCCAGCTGAAGGACGGCCTATATCGGCACTGCGGCCAGTTCCTCTGGTCACAACTCCAGTCAGCAGGCTGTTCATAATGGCACTTACCTCTTTCGAGATGACCTGCTGCTCTCTGGGGGTATTGCTCTCTAAAACATTACCGTGACGGTCCTCGATCCTGGTAATGAACATGGGCCAGGTTCGGATGCCGCCATTGGCAAAGACCGCAAAGGCTGAAGCAAGCTCCAAGGGGGTTACTCCCCGGGTCAATCCGCCCAGCGCTAAAGAGAGGTTTCGGTCGCTGGGCCAGCCCTTTTCAACTAAACTTGTAATGCCCATTCTTTTGGCGAAATCGATTGTTTTGTCCACCCCGACCTGCTCCAGCACCTGAACTGCAACAGTGTTCACAGATTGCTCCAAAGCTTCCCTAAGGGTGATGGGACCGCGGTAGCGGCCGTCGTAGTTGCTTGGCTTCCAGGTGCCTTCAGCAGTTGTATAGGTCAGGGGTTTGTCCTCGAACATTGATGATGGCGTGTACCCATCAGCAATGGCAGCTGCATAGATAATGGGTTTGAAGGCTGAGCCCGGCTGTCTTTTGGCTTGGGTTGCCCTGTTGAATTTATCTGTTCCCCTGCCGCCAACCATGGCTCGGATAGCGCCTGTGCGGGGATCTAGAGCGATCAATGCACCTTGGGGCTGCTGCAAGCCATTACCATCTACAGGCCCATTGGGCAGATTCTTGAGCAAAGCTTTTTCAGCAGCTTCCTGCCAGGATAAGTCCAAGGTAGTGTACACCTTCAGCCCGCCGCCGAAGACAAGGCTTTGGTCGTAGTGTTCCAATAGGTACTTCAGTACGTGATCTGAAAAATAAGGTGCTTTGGCGGCCTTGCTCTCGCCTTTCAGGGGCACAACTTCAATAGGCTCCTTTTGGGCTTTTTCTTTTTCTTCCTGAGTGATGTATCCCAGCTCTGCCATTCTGGCAAGGACCGTATTTCTTCTTCGCAAGGCAGCTTCCTTATCAACATGAGGAGAGTAGTAATAAGGGCTTCTCGGGAGACCTGCGAGCATTGCTGCCTCTGTCAAGTTCAGGTCGCTGGCAGATTTGTTGAAATACAGCTGGCTTGCTGCTTCAATGCCATATGCTCCGTGTCCGAAGTAGATTTGGTTCAGATATTTCTCCAAAATCTCGTCTTTGGTGTATTTCCGTTCGATCTGCACAGCATATATTGCTTCCGAGAGCTTGCGGGCAAAGGTCTTCTCATGGGAGAGGAAAGCGTTGCGAGCTAATTGCTGGGTAATGGTGCTTCCTCCCTGGGCCAGATCCATTTGGCGCAGATCTTCAACAATGGCGCGCAGAATTGCTTTGGCATCTACTCCCCGGTGGTCGTAAAAGCGATTATCCTCAATGGCTACAATTGCCTGATGCATGATGGGGGCTACTTTGCTCAGGGGTACAGGGGTACGGTTTTCTACATAAAAACGGGTAATTACCTTTTCGTTGGCATCGTATACCACTGTTGCCATTTTGGGGTCAAAGGTGATATCATCTAAGGCAGGAGCATTTTTAATGCTTGCCATCAAGAGCCCAAAAGCAGATCCCACAACAATGCAAATTGCCAAAAAAACGATTAATTGAATGGAGCCTGAGGAAGATTGAGTGCGCCCTGTCACTACAATCCCTTCCTTCCGCTAAGTTTTTCTTTCTTTCTGATCTTACTATAGCCCCTCGGAGGTGTCAAGCTAAGCTCAAGCTCATGGACAGGAAGCTTTTCCTATGTTAAAATATTCTTAATATCGATTTTGGAGGTACGGACCGTGGAAAAGGAAGAAATCAAAGCCCAAGTAGCACAACAGCTCTCAGTCATTAAAAGGGGAGCTGTGGAGATTATCTCAGAAGAGGAACTGGCAAGGAAGCTCGCAAATTCCCTGGAAAAGAAGGAACCCTTGCGGGTAAAACTTGGCACTGATCCCTCTGCTCCCGATATCCATTTGGGACACGCTGTTGTCTACCGCAAACTAAAACAATTTCAAGACCTTGGCCATCAAGTTATCTTTTTAATCGGTGATTTCACTGGCCGGATTGGGGATCCATCAGGCAAAAGCACCACAAGGCCTGCCCTTTCAGCAGAAGAGGTTGAAGAAAACGCAAAGACTTATGCGGAGCAAATCTTCAAGATCTTGGATCCAGACCGAACCGAAATCGCCTTTAACAGCAAGTGGCTGGGAGCCATGACCTTTGAAGATGTAATCCGCCTTGCTTCCCGCTACACAGTGGCGAGGATACTTGAGCGGGACGACTTTGCCAAAAGGTACGCTGAAGGCAAGCCCATCAGTATTCACGAGTTTTTCTATCCCTTAATGCAAGGCTATGATTCTGTTGCCTTAAAGGCAGATGTAGAGCTTGGCGGCACGGATCAAAAGTTTAATCTCCTTGTGGGCAGGGAATTGCAGCGGGAGTTTGGACAAGAGCCGCAGGTGGCCATTATGATGCCCCTTCTGGTTGGCACAGATGGCGTCAACAAAATGAGCAAGAGCCTGGGCAATTACATTGGCATCAACGAGCCTCCTGCAGAGATTTTCGGAAAGGTCATGTCCATTCCCGATGAGCTGATGCGAGATTACTGGGAGCTTGCCACAGATCTTCCTCTGGAGGAGATCGATCGACTAATGAACGATTTAGACGCTGGCAAACTCCATCCCAGAGACGTGAAGCAGAAACTTGCAGGCCATATTGTGGCCCTGTACCACGGCTGGCAGGCGGCAAAGGAAGCTGCGGAAAAATTCGACCGCATCTTCCGTCAGGGAGAACTGCCTGAGGACATGCCCTCCTTCAGGCTGCAGCCAGAGGACTACAAAGACGGCAAAGTCTGGATCGTCAGGCTCTTAGTCCGCTCAGGCCTTGTGGAATCCAATGGCGAAGCCAGGCGGCTGATTAAATCCGGGGCAGTGCGGATAGATAACGTCAAACACACCGACTCAGATCTAGAGCTCAAGCCGCATGCGGGGATGGTCCTGCAGATTGGCAAGCGCCGCTTTGCTCGCCTGGAAGAATAGAACTTTTCTTGTGCCCCCTGCATATATTAATAGAAAGGGATTATAATGCAGGGGAGGGGGACAGGTGCGGAGGCGGTGGAGAAGACCCAAAAAGCGCTGGAACAAGGTTTTAATTGCTCTGGCGCTTTTCTTGTTTGTGGTGAGCGTAGTTACCTTCTGGACCATCGACCGCAGGCTGCGGCCCACTCTGCTGCAGATCTCTGAGGCCAGGGCAAGGCAGGCGGCCACAGAGGTGATCAATAAAGCTATTAACGAAAAGGTGGTTCTGGCTATTCGCTATGAACAACTCATCACCATCAGGCCAGACAGCCAGGGAAAGATAGCCATGCTTCAATATAATACAGGAGAGATCAGCCGCCTTTCTGCCATCACCGCAGTACACGTCCAAAGCGCCTTGAAAGAGATTACCAGCATTAAAATTCGGATCCCTTTAGGGCAGGTGCTGGGGAGCCAAATTCTCGCTGCCTGGGGTCCTGCCATTTACGTTAAGGTGGTACCCATCGGCACAGTGTCCACGAGAGTCGTGGACCGCTTTGAGCAGGCTGGAATCAATCAGACGAGACATAAAATTTATCTTGTCATCGAAGCAGATGTGAAAATCGTGATTCCCCTTGTAACTGCAACTGCCAAAGTGGAATCCCAAGTACCCCTCACTGAAGCCACCATCATGGGTGAGGTTCCTCATCTCTACTTTAACACAGGCCGAGAGCTCCTGCCTTCTTTGAATGGAAACGGGTTGGGAAACTGATGCC
>LFRM01111136.1_pt1 | contig 30789 bp, 26 predicted proteins | sample 618341 | NCBI WGS metagenome assembly LFRM01 (sample SAMN03654438, study PRJNA283298) | anaerobic digester metagenome | isolation source: pool of bioreactors CSTR01a, CSTR02a, and CSTR03a thermophilic anaerobic... | place: Denmark: Kgs. Lyngby | collected 2014-05-21 | reverse complement strand
CGGTACGTACGGTGGTGTGGGAGGTCGGCTACTCAAATAATGAGTAGCCTCCTACCCGATCACTGCTAAAATGCCCCAACCTTCACCCTTAATGGGTGGTAATGTTATCAAATTTTTCCTATCGACAAACCGAGGCGGCTCTTCCAACCACTTATTTTCAATAGCCAGCTTTATCCCGTCCGCAGCGTATTTGGTGACCTGCGCAAGGTAACGTCCATACATTAGGATCAGGTCCTTGCGAAAAGTCGATCCTGCGGATACGGCATAATTAGCCAGACCGATCGAATTTAAAACATTGATATGAAACATCATGAGCTTGTCTGAAAATGGGGGCGTTGTCGATCTGCTTACAGCTCCATATGCTTCCCAGTGGGATGGGGCGGTAATGCCGCTATCCAGGAGTTTCATGCCGAAATCCTCAATCATATCGGTCGCTATGGCGATACCTCTTTCTATATAGTCGCGCAGGGGTTTTGAGGGGGTCACCTGATGAAAGCCTGTTAAAAGGGTTTTGCCCACCTCATTGGTGATAATTCCATAAAACAGCTGTTCCACTTCCATAGAAAGCAAAGGCCGGTTATCCTTTCCCCAATAACTTCCCAAAAACTCCTGTTTATCTTCCACATAATCACTTTTTACCTCAGTTTCAATGAACGGGGGTCTGACCAAAATGCCTTTTTCGAGCATAACCCGGGCAACCTTATTCCAGAATGCAGTGGTAGTGTGGATTTCCTGTTGAAAAAATTCCAGAACATCCAGCCTGGTACACATGCACAGGGCTGTGCTCACAAGGTTTAAGCCGATTTTTATTCCATTGCGCAAGTAATATAAATAGAATATGTCAGAGTGCAAAGCGGGAGCATTGAGGTCAATGTCCTCATCCGTGAACCCTACCGGTATATCCCTGCCATCCTGGCTTAAAAACTCCTTAGACTTTTTTAGCCAGATTTATGCCATCCTGAACCAATCCTTTTATATCGGGATCCTGAGTATGATTAAAAAAGACCTTACACATACAGAGGAACATCGTGTAATACATGCAGAATCTCCATAAGTGGGAGAGTTCAGAAGAGGTCAACCTGACCATGTGAGTGACCTGGACATTGCTGCTAACTTCCGCTGGGTGTACTGGCTGATCCATTTTTAATCCCTCCACTGTTTCCAAATTTGCAGGTCTGTGCTGGTACCCAAGGGAATAATTGTCTGCTCCAAAGTGATTTCTCTTTTGATAGTATTGATTACTAGTTGTATTATTCTCCCGACCGGCAGGGATTACTCCTGCAGAGAACTGTATCCGGGATGATGGGCCAGGAAAACCCAGGAAAAGAAAGAGCTGGAAATGATGTCAACTACTCATCTGGGGAAAGGTGGTCATGTACTGCTCAGAATCAAGCCGGTATACTTATCCTAAGGATAAGGAATATATCTGCTATTTCAGCCTGGATTGTAAGAGTACTTCTTTTTCCCTCGTAACAAATGATAAGAAAAACGAAAGGAAAGGTGGAATTATGAAAAAGCTGGTTTGCTATCTGGTACTGGCAATGTTTATGTTCGTGTCAACGGGCATGTCCAGTGCCGCATTATCGTCTGGAACCTTTGTTGATGCCCGGGGACACTGGGCGGAGAGTGAAATCGAAGCTGCCTGTAAACAGGGCTTGATGTATGGTACCGGGGTAAATGAGTTTGGTTTTAAAGTATTCAGGCCGGAAGAAAAAGTAAACCGTTTTCAACTGGCGGCGGTATTAGAGCGCGCTTTTGATCTGGACTATGGGAATATGCGCTTTCTGAAAGAGCCCAAAGCGAGCGACTATTACTATGACGTGGAAGATGAAGCCTGGTACAGTGAGGCTGTGCTCTTATGCGCAATCAACCACATATTTGCCCATATGGATGCTTTCGAAGGGGATAAAGAGGTTACGCGGATTGAGGTAGCCAGGGGCATACACAATGCTTTTGGGGCCAAAGGGATCAGTGTGCCGATGATTATGCTGATGCCGCTATATGACGATACCGCAGGGCTTTCTCAGGATGATACCAATGCCATGGTATTTGTGAGCAATACCGGCATTATGAAGGGGAGCGACAATCTGTTTCGTCCTGATGATCCCATCAAGCGGGCTGAGCTGGCCCGGGTCTTAAATCGCTGTGTTGAGCTCATAGCGATGAATCCTGTGGAAGCTAAGCCGGCTCCTGCAGTAGAACTGGAAATTAAAGAGGTTAAAAGCGAATCTGAATTGATTAACATTGACCTGAACATCCCTGTGATTAAGGGGATGCAGGATAAACAGCTACAAAGCCAATTGAACCAGCTTTTGGAACAGGAAGCTGTCAAACGACAGGAGGCTATTACCGCAGAAGCTGAACTTAATAGGGATTATATACTGACCGAGCCTTATCACACCTATGAAATCGTGAGCCGTTTCAGTCAATACTATGTGACCCGGGATGTATTGAGTTTTTATGTGGATTATTACACTTATACCGGTGGAGCCCACGGTATGACTGACCGGGTGGCGTACAACATCGATTTGAATACCGGCCAGGAATTGGCTTTAAGCGACCTCTTTGCCCCTGACAGCAACTATACTGAAATGATCAACGAAAAGGTAAGATCTATCATTGCGCTTAACCCCGAAATATATTTTGAGGGAAAGATGAGGTTTAAGGGCATAAGTGAAGATCAGCGTTTTTACCTGGAGAATGGCCACCTCATCGTATACTTCCTGCAATATGAAATTGCCCCTTATGCTTCCGGAATCAGGACGTTTCCTGTTCCACTTCCGGCTATTCCAAATAGACAGGATAGTAGTGAAGCCGCGGTGAGGCATTTGGTGACAGAATTCGGCAGCAGGTTGAAAAATGTTTCCCTGCTGGCCACGGAGGATACCGTTAAGAACAGCATTCGGGAAAACTATGGCGATTTAGTATCGCCTGCGCTGCTGGGCAAATGGCATAGTGATGTTAACCAGGCTCCGGGGCGGGTGACTTCCAGCCCGTGGCCGGAGCGTATAGACATAACCGCGATGGAGAAGCTGTCAGACTCCAGGTACCTGATCAAGGGCGAGGTCATCGCCATGACCAGCGTAGAGCTGGTTAATGGCGGTGTGGCAGGCAGGAGTCCGGTTACCCTGGAAGCTGAAATGATCGATAGCAAGTGGCTTATCACTTCATTTAAATATGATGACTCCATCGTGTACACAAATAAAGAATTCGGTTTTATTTTTAATCTGCCGGCCAGCTGGCAGGGCTATGCGATAATAGAGGATAATTGGGAAGGCCAATATATTGATGATGCCGCTACCGATAATGGCCCAATGCTTTACATCAGGCATCCGCAATGGACGGAGCAAAATCCCCGCCAGGACATTCCCATCATGGTGTTCACCTATGATCAGTGGGACATGATCCAGAAAGAGCGGCTCAGCGTGGGGGCAGCACCCATACCCCCCAGGGAACTGGGACGCAATGCCGGGTATGTGTTTGCTCTGCCGGCCCGCTATAACTTCGCATTTCCCAGCGGATATGAAGAAGTGGAGAAAATACTGGAAAGCAATCCCCTGATCCCATTTTAGAACTCGTTAGCCTGGGACATAGGGGCAGATTCCGTTTCAATATCTACAAGTTTGCTTAAGTCATCTACAGACCAGGACCAGCATCGTCATTCCCGAAGTAGTGCATTTGTTTGGGGATGAGTGAGATTTGGCGATTAATGACTATGTTATTTACCAGTATCATGTAATCATCAGATATATTTACGAATAGGCGGCGAGGATTTGAGTTGAGCCCAAAGCTATTAATATCATGAGGTTGCCAGCATGAACAAAAAGCACCACACTTTAGGATGCTGCGGTCTGGATTGCGGGTTATGCCCAAGGTTTTACACTGACGGGGCTTCCAGGTGCCCGGGCTGCTGCGGAGAGGTTTTTTTCGCCAAACACCCCTCGTGTCCATTCGTCACCTGTTGTTTCAAAAAGAAAGGCCTGGAAGTATGCGCTCAGTGTGATGAATATCCCTGTGCCAGGTCCAAAAAGGAAACCGGCCAGAAAGATTCGTTCATTACCCATAGAAAAGTGCTGCATAACCTGGCAGCTATTCGCGAATCCGGCCTGGAACCGTTTTTGCAGCAGCAGGCCCGGCGCATCGCTATCCTGGAGAACATGCTGCAGCAATATGATGATGGCAGGAGCAAAAGCTATTACTGTATAGCTGCGGCTTTATTGTCCATTGCCGGCCTTGCTCAATCCATACAAAGGGCTGAACAGGAAATAAACCAAAAATCTATCGGGCAGAGCAATTTGAAAGCAAAGGCCAGGATCTTGAGGCAGTTCCTTGAGCATACCGCTGGTGCTGAAAATGCACAACTAAAACTGAGAAAAGCCTAGATGTCGCATTTCCCAACCCAGGCCTTCCACTGAAGCTGGGGAGGCCTGATCGTTTTTCAGGTAGATTGATTGCGGTGTAACACCGTTTCCGGGTTTGGTTCTATAAGAACTGCTCCATGTTAGTTATAAAACCTTGGTACCCTGCGAGTGCACAGATTGGAGTTAAGCCTTCAATAACCTAATCGTTTACTGGTGTCATCGTCACTCCGATATTGGCTGGTTTCCCGTAATACACCGCTGTGGTAACGATAGCATCGATGCCGGTAGCCGCATAGTCAGCAGCATTTTCCGCATTTATGCCTCCGGCCCCCAGTATCAACAGCTCAGGCTTGATAGCCCTCAATCTGGCTACCGCCAGGGCCAGATCCGGGTAAGGCATCTTGTCAAACTGCACCCCATCGGCGCCGGCCTGACAAACCTGAATGGCTTGATCGAGTGAGTTTACCTCGACTATTATCTTTTTCTCCAGCTTCTGCTTCTTTAACTGGCGCAGCTTATCCAACAATTGACCGTATCCCTCCAAAAAAGCCCAGTGCTGCTCGAATACCAGTATGGTCTCGGAAAGACCCAGACGATGAGGCATACCCCCACCGGCTATGACCGCTTTGATGGCCAATTCCTTGGTTCCCGGAAAAACCTTGCGGGTGCTGAGCAATTGTATATGGGGGTTGCCTTCCTGCGCCCTGGCCAGAATCGCTGCGGTGCGGGTGGCGATTCCGGAGAGATACTCCAGGATGTTCTGCGCGGGCTTCCAGGCCAGATGCAGGTTTTCAGCCCTGCCTTCGGCCTCCAGGATTACCGTGCCGGGCTTTACTGCGCTTCCCGAGGGCAGGTGAAAAAGCGGGTTAAGATTTAGCTTGCCCATTATGCGCAGCGCTTCTTCGGTGCCGCAGATGACTGCCGGATCGCGGCATACGAAGCTGATCCGGCCTTTTTTGCCGGCTATGCCCAGCATTATGGTGGTGAGGTCTATGTAAGGAACATCTTCCTTGATAAATCTCTCCAGATTATCATCGCTGATATACACCATTTCTGTTAAGGCCTCCATTATTAATTATCTAAAATGCGATTTACAGGCCAGGCCGTTTTCATGCTCGACAGCCCAGGGGCGCATAACCTCCTCGCCGCAGATATTGCACACCGCAATGGGATGGAGCCTGGGCTTACCGGGGAGATGAAGCTCAATTTCGCTCACTTTGAACAGCTCCTCATCGGAAAGCTGGTACAAAAACTGGCCGCGCTCATTGCGCAGGGAGAAGAACTCGGCCTTTTCAGCCTCGCTGGCGGTTCCCGTCTTGACCTTTTGATGCAGTTCAATGGGATAATTCGATCCCCACAGGGGGTATTTCAGGGCAAGCCTTATGCCCCGGCCTGACTTGGAGACGAAGTTAAATGCCTGTCGGCCTTGATTGTCGATAATCAAGCCGCTGTTGCCAACCGTGCAGCCGGTAACAAATTGAACCCCGTCCACCCCGCATACATCGTTTTCCACTATCACCGTATGCGTGCTGCTGATGTTTTTACCCTCCAGCCCCAGCAGTTTCAGGGCCAGCATGCTGGCGCGGTAGCCCACCGTTATGCCCGGACAGATGTGCCCGTGGAATTTGTATGCAGCTTCCCACAATTCCTGGCTCATTTATTATTACCCCCTATTCTGCTTTATCCCATACCTTGATGTCAAAAAGAGCCTGATGGGGCTGATCTGGCTGCAAACCCAAACCAGCTTCGGGTTTAAGGCAGATAGTCGCCCGGTGTTGCTTATTCTCCCAGCAGCTCATAGCCTTATCGGGGTTGTACTCGAAGGAAAAGCGCCTCGGGTTGGCCAGCCGGGCCTTGCATATGCCCTGTATAACATCGGCCAGACAAAGGCTGCCGACAACATGCACTTGCAGATCCGGAGCGTGAAGATGGCCGAAGATCTCCTCCGCTGCCAAACACATCTTCACGGCCAAATCCAACTGTTCGCATTCTTCCTGATGGTGGTTTAAGGCCGCTTTAAAGATGGTTTCTTCCAGCATTTTTGGTTCCCGTGGTTTGATGTAAGGGGTGCCGGGTGAAAATATGATGTCCGGTTCATAATAAGGCTTGAGGTCTATGACCGGCGTGCCTTCAATAAAATCCAGTCCATCCACGGTGAGGATGTTGTCTTCTACTTTCACCAATTTGACCGCAGTCAGGCCTATGGGATTGGGCCGCATGAATGCCCTCAGACCGAAAACACCGTATTCCCCAAGCTCAGGATTAATGCGAGGCACGACCCGTAAAGCATCCCGTTTGGATTCATGAAACCACCCTATAACCCAAATATGGGAGTGCTCGCTGATACGCCACAGGGCTTGGCTGTACTGGGGAAAAATCTCAATAGAGGAACGGGGCACATCGATGCGGACATGACCGGATTTAGTGAAGTCGCTGTGAACTACTCCGATCGGGTCAATTGTAATTGGTTCTATCAAAATACATCCCTCCATTTGCCTGGTAAGATCAGGCCTGCCATTTCTTCGTGTATTTGTGCAAAGGATTGAAGACCAGCGTTTCCATAATGGCCACCAGCATGATCAGGGTTATGGTCCAGGCGAACAGCTTGTCGGTCTCCAGATAACTGCGGGTTATGAAAATGGCGTTGCCGATGCCATTTTGGGCTCCCAGCAGTTCAGCCATTATGGTGATTCTCAAGGATGAGGCCACACTCAGGGAAAAACCGGCTATAAAGCCATTTAGCAACCCGGGCAGGTATAGTTTCGTCATCCGCACTCTCCAGGGAACCCGGTATACTGCAGCCATCTGCAGCAACTGCCTGTCTATGGAATGTATCCCTTTTACCGAGTTGAGATACATTATGGGGGTAACCAGCAGCGCGGTGACGAAAATCACCTGAGTGCTGCCCTGACCGAACCATACCATGGCAATGACTACGAATATGACGTTGGGGGTAGCCAGGACCGCATTGATAGCCGGCATTATCATGCTGTCCAGTGAGTTCTTAAGCCCCCCCAGTACACCCAAAAGAGTACCTGCCACAACGCCCAGAGCCAGACCCATCAGCTGCCGCTTGAGGGTAATCACCAGGCTTTTCCCCAGTTCGCCGCTATTCAGCATATCGAAAAAGGCCGTTATGGTGGAGTGGGGCGAAGCCACGATGAGGGGATGAGAGGCCATTGCCATGGCCTGCCATCCCGCCACCAGGATGATTATACCCAAAATGTAATATTTACGTTCCGTAAACAGCTTAATAATAGAAGCCATCATCAGGCATTTTGCCCCCTATCGATGCCGGGGGAGCCACTTTCAGATACTCGGTTAGAAAAGCATTGATCTCCTCTTTGCATTCGCTGCTGGCTACCGGGTTGAGTCCGGCATAGGGCATGGATTTTTCCACCGCAGCGGCTTTCATCTTGGGGAAATACTTTTCCACCAGGGGGCCGGCCTGGGCGGGGTTTTGGTTGATCCATTTCGCGCTCTCCAGGTATTGGTCTCTTACTACTGTAACCAGAGCATGGTTCTGGGCATTGTCTCCCACCACAATCAGACCGGCCTGGGGAATGCGGGCGTTTTCATCGCCAACTGCCCTGGCCCATTCTTTTTGCAGGTCAATAGCCCTGATCACATTAATGTTGCCTTTTTTGGCATTTTCAATAGTTATGGTGGAATTGGGCTCATTGGATAAGGCCAATTTGATACCACCGGTGGCCATTTGTGCCGAGGCCTCGGTCATATCCATATTGACGATGGTCAGGTCTTTCTCCGGGTCGAGGTTGTTCTTCATAAGGATATACCTCAGCAAATTGCCGTGGTATGATGTGAGACCGCCGGTGACGGCAATCGTTTTGCCTTTAAGGTCCGCGATGCTCTTGACACTGTCATCGGCGCTCAATATGTACAGCATGCCCCATACCGACACATTGACCAGCTTCACATTAGCCCCTTTATTGTACAGCATCAGGAAATTGGTTATGGGCCCTACTGCAAATTGGGCCTGGTCGGAAGTTACCATAGCGGACAATTGTTCACTGGTGACCCAGGGTTCGATGACGGTTTTATCAGCAATGTCCTTTAAGGCATTGTTCTCCATCAGGGGTGCCAGCGGATAGCTGCCCGAGCCCTGGGAAGCGGCGATGGTCACCTGTTCGATCTTGGGGGTTGGGGCCGGTGCCGGAGTCGGTGCCGGGGCCTGGGAGCAACCCGCCAGTCCTAAAAACAGTGCCATCACTATTAAACCGGCCAGAATTCTTTGCATGCGAATGTTCATCTTATCCTCCCCTTACTAGTCAGTCTTGGTCAGACTCTGTATCAGTTCGATCTGTTCCATGCGGTATTTCCAATTGCGGTCAGCCGGGGCTTTGTCGATGTTGTGCTCCAGTACGATTTTACAGGGACGATGCTGAAGAAAAATGATACGGTCGGCCAAACGCACCGCTTCATCGATGTTATGAGTCACCATGATAGAAGTGCGTGGTTTTTGGGCCAGCAGGTCGATTAAATAGCGGCACAAATCCTCGCGCAACTCATCATTGAGGGAACTGAAGGGTTCATCCAGCAACAGTATATCCGGATCGATAGCAAAAGCCCGGGCCAGGGATACTCGCTGTTTCATGCCCCCACTCAATTGAGCCGGGTAATAATGCTGGAAACCATCCAGACCCACTTGCAAAGCCAGTTGATTGCAGGTCTTGCGTCGAGAGGCCTTGTCCCGGGGCATCAAGGCATACAGCCCGATTTCAATGTTTTCGATAACATTGCACCAGGGGATCAGGCGGGGTTCCTGGAATACGTAAGCGAGCTTGTGACTCTGATAATGGAGGCTGCCAGAGTCAGGTTGTTCCAAACCGGCGATCAATTGCAGCAAGGTGGTTTTGCCGATCCCTGAAGGACCACAAATGCAGACAAACTCCCCGGCATGGAAGTTAAACGAGAGATTGTTCAAGACCCCTAAATCATCATAGCTTTTGCTGATATTTCTCAATTCGATCATTCTGCCATCCTTATTAAACCGAAACGTATTATGGATTGTCCGCCCACTCCGGTAGAGGGTTCGGCACCGTTCAGCCCGCCCAATATGAACCATTGCTCATGCTGAAACCTAAGTGATCACCTCCTTAGCCCCAGGTTGGCTGCAATAATAAAGCCCGGCAGAAAGGCTCTCCGGGCGCTGCACACATACCAGCATACGACAGCTTGATTTTCCGGCTTAAATCAACACTGAGCGATGGCCTGATATAAATATGGGGCGGACTTCGACAAACAGTCCGCCCCAAAAAAGGGCTGATTCCGTTTATCTCCTTTCCAAACTGGGAGGCAAGTCGGTTTCCCGGCTTACCCTAACGGCCTGAATACCCTGGGGTTACCTTTAGGTAGACAGGCTCGGAGACTATCTGTTTTTCTATATTTTTCGCCAGGAAAAGCCAAATTCCTTCTTCGATAGCAGTAACAACGAACCAACCAGGCGGCGCAAAAGTGTTAGGCGCCCCGAGAAACATGTTAATACCATTATCGCCAGCCCATTGGCTGCAGCAAGACAGTGCGAGTAAAAGCGTAGTATTGATTAGATTGATACAGGAGGTATTGGCAGTGAAAAGAAGCAAGATAGTTAGAATTATAAGTTTGGCAATAGGTTTTACTCTGGTATTAGCCAGTGTATGCCTGGGGCAAACCATGTCTGATGAACAGCCAGCTGTGCTGCAGCCAACAGTTAATTCCGGTATAAACATCGTTGTCAATGGAGAATCACTGGCTGGTTCTGTGGCCCCAATAATTGAGCAGGGTAGAATCCTGGCACCGGTCAGAAGCCTGGCTGAGCAGCTGGGAGCGCAGGTGGAATGGCGGGCTGCGGAGAATAAGGTTAGGATAGATAAAGATAAAGACAGAATTGAGCTTACCATTAATGAAACCAGCGCGGTGATAAACGGTGAAAAAATCAATATGGAAGTACCTGCCCGGGTCATTGAAAACCGCACTTTTGTACCCCTTAGATTTATAAGTGAAGCCCTGCATGCCCGGGTTACCTGGATGCCCCAGGAAAGAACCGCATTAGTTGAACTTAATCCGGCCAATAAACCTGTCGATGCGAATATCAAAATCAATAATTATACCTGCTCCCCCAAACAATTGACTGTGACTGGAACTGCCAGGGTTTGGGAGGCCTATGTTGCTTATGAAATAACCGACAAGAATGATAAGGTTCTTTTTAATGGTTTTACTATTGCCTCGAGCGGGGCGCCAGAGTGGGGAGACTTCAGCTTCTCCGTCGAGGGTGATTTGAGTGAGGCCCATATATTAAGGGTCTTTACCGAAAGCGCCAAAGATGGGAGCAGAATCGATGTAGTCGAATATTTCCTCAAACCTTTCGGTACGGCGCGAATTCTGGCTAAAGAACCCGGTTCAATACTGGTAGAAGGCATTTTAAACGGTTATTCTAATCAACTCACCCGGTTTTATTTTGCCATAAGCCCGGAGACGATAATAACTGATGCCAATAATAATCAATTGCCAGAATCCCAATTGCAGCCGGGTGACGAAGTGCAAATATGGATAGCCTATCCCGACCTGGTTCTGGAATCATGGCCGGCTCAAGCCGGAGCAGGGAAGATAATCAGAATAAGCAATGATATCGATTGAAAAGGCCTGGCTGCCGGCCACAACCCTGCCGCTATTGAGGATTTATTGGCAGGGGATTAAATATTCTTGGGTTTTCATACTCAGGGCGGAATTGGGAAATGGGGATATAATGGTTGAGGGGGCATGTTTAAGCAGCATACGAATAGTATATAGTAAGCAAAACTTAATAAACCAACTAGCCAATTCTCAAGCCGCAACAAGCTGAAGGATAAATCCCTGGCTTGGGGCGGCTTGTGCTATACTATGGATAATAAAGGAAGAAATCCAATTACATCCAATATATTTATGAGGGTTTCAATATGAAGGTGTCTGACATAATGAGCACTGACCCGGTGACTTTGACACCGGGACATACTGTTCGGGAAGCCAGCCGGATATTCCTGGAGCATGAAATTGACGGGGCCCCGGTAGTGGACGAGCATGGACGGATGGTAGGGCTATTGACCAAAAGTCACCTCTACCGGGTACTGGCCGGAAACGGTGATCCCTACACCACGGTCGATCAGATCATGGCCACCAGCGTGATTACCGGCCAGCCAGATGAAACGGTGCGGGATCTTATCAAGAGAAGGGTCGGGCGGCTCCCGGTAGTGGAGCAGGATCAAGTGGTGGGCATGGTCACGCGCAGCGACCTGGCCTATGCCTATTTTAACTCCTTCACTGACCTCTCCAATAAACTGCAGACCATACTGGATTCCACCCACAACCTGATCATAGCTATCGACAAAAACGCCAGGATCACCTTGCTCAACCGGGCTGCGGAGAATTTCCTGAACATCAAAAGCCCTGATGTGATAGGTAAGGAAATCACGCAGGTCATTCCCAACAGCGGCCTGGTAGAAACGCTGATTACCGGCTGCCCCAGGCTGGTCCAGAAGATCATGCTCAAGGACTCGCTGTTCATATCCAACCGCACCCCAATTTTCGAAGACGGAGAGATCATCGGTGCCGTGGCGGTTCTGCAGGATATCTCCGAACTGGAGAATATATCCCGGGAATTGGAAATTGTCAAGGAGCTTAACCGGGAACTGGACGCCATCATCGAGTCGTCCCATGACGGACTCTACCTGACCAATGGTGAGGGCATAACCCTGCGGGTTAACGAGGCCTTTGAAAAAATGACCGGGGTCCCGGCCAGTGAAATGGTGGGTCACAATGTAGAGGAGTTGGTAAAGGAACGGGGCATCGTATCGGAATCGGTCAGCGCCCTGGTATTACAGCAGAAAAAACCGGTGACCATCATACAGCGTACCCTGGCTGGCCGGACTGCATTGACTACCGGTACCCCGGTGTTCGATCGCAAAGGCCGCATATTCCGGGTGGTTTCCAATATCCGGGACATCACCGAACTGATGCTGCTCAAGCAGCAGCTGGAGCAGGCTCAGGGGCTGAGCAAACATTATGAATCCGAGCTGCGGGCCCTGCAGATGAAGTACGACACTGAGAAGCTGATCGTGGGTTCACGGATAATGAAGGATCTGCTCGAAAATGTCACCCGTATCGCTCAGGTTGAGTCAACTGTCTTAATTACCGGGGAATCCGGTACCGGTAAAGAGCTTATCGCCGAAACCATACATATCAACAGCCCGCGCCGGAATGGCCCTTTCATCAAGATAAACTGCGGTGCCATTGCCAAGAACCTGCTGGAATCGGAATTATTCGGCTACGACCCGGGAGCCTTCACCGGGGCCAAAAAGGGAGGCCGGGCCGGTTATTTCGAACTGGCCGACGGGGGAACCATACTGCTGGATGAAATCAGCGAACTGCCCTTAGGTCTGCAGGCCAGTCTGTTGAGGGTGATTCAAAATAAAGAAATAATACGAGTAGGCGGAGAAAAAACCATTCCCGTTGATGTGCGCATCATCGCTGCCACCAACCGGGATTTGGGCCAATTGGTGGTCAATCAACAGTTCCGCGAAGACCTTTACTATCGCCTCAATGTAGTACCGGTTGAGGTCCCGCCCCTTAGGGCCCGCAAGGAAGAGATACCTCTCCTGGCGGCCCACTTCATCAAGCTGTTCAACAGGAAATACAATATGCAAAAAGAGCTGTTCCCTGATGTCATCGACATACTCATGAATTACGACTGGCCCGGCAATGTGCGTGAACTGGAAAACGTCATAGAACGATTGGTAGTGACGGTTCCGCGCGATGTCCTTACCGGCGAAGATCTGCCCAAATATATCAAGAATTTCAGGCCCAGGGATGTTCACCCCCAGATATCCGTAGAAGGGGTGCTTCCTTTAAAAGAAGCCGTGGAATTTGTGGAAAGAGAAATCATCTCCCATGCCTACAGCCGTTACCGGGCTACCCGCGAGGTCGCCAGGCATCTCGGCATTGACCCTTCCACGGTTCTGCGCAAGGCTGCCAAATACGGCATAACAGTCGAGCCAGGCAAGAACGACTGACAGCAGGGCAGGAGCTCCCCTCAAAACGGCTCACTGCTTAAACCAATCTGAGTCTCTGTCATATTGATACCATAATAATCATAATGCGGCGATTCCTGTACCAGTATATTGTAACTGGTGAGGGTTTGCTTTAGTAACTGCGAAAATGCATGGCGAAAATGCCTTGCTTTTTTTGTGCTCCCATGCAATCCTGCCTTGAAATTAGTCCCCACCAACCCCCATGCACGTCGTGAAAATCCCAATATACTGTCATTCTCAGTCTCACGCGACCATGTCCCGGCAAAACTGCGGTGAGAGCCTGCAGATTTGCCTTACGCACTCCCAAAAAACAGGGCAGGCATGCCGCAAACCAGAGCAAGGCTGCTCTGAAAAGGCCGATAAATAGGCTTTTTGATGCTGGCACAGATTTTGCTCTTAATAGTGGCGGGGGGAGACTGCCCGGATGTGGACGGACGAACGGATCCAGACCATCTGTGCGGGGGAACCTCAGAGGTGATGAAACTGGTCATCAGCAGGGCGTTAGACTTTGATTTCCAAAGGAGAAATAGATATGAAGATTGGCGGCAAAACCGCCATCATCAGCGGCGGAGCATCCGGACTCGGCGAAGCCAGTGCCCGGATGTTAAACGGAGAAACCATCCGTCTGGATGGGGCTCTACGCATGTCTCCCCAATAGTTATGCCATCAAGCTGTTTATAACCATTAGGTTAACCAGGGAAAAAAAGGAGGTAATGAGCCATGAGGAGAGTAGCAGTAATCGGAACGGGACACTCCAAGTTCTGCTTCAATTCGCCCAAAACTGCAGTGGAACTACTGTCCGAGGTGGCTATGGACGCCATCCAGGAAGCCAATCTTACTCCCAAAGACATCCAAGCGGTCAACGTGGGCAACGTTTTGGGCGACTTCGAGGAAGGGCAGGGGATGATACAATCATTCGTTGCCAACGATATAGGCTGCTTCAACGTGGCCGCCAACCGCTTTGAAGGTGCCTGTGCTTCCGGCAGTATAGCGGTAAGGGACGCAATCATGTGGGTAGCCTCGGGGTATTATGACATCATGCTGGTGGGCGGGGTGGAGAAATGCACTGCCATGGGAACTCCCCTGGCTACGCGCACTTTCGCCATGTTCGGGGATGCGCATTATGAATTCCCGGCCGGATTCCTGTTCCCGGCAGTATTCGGCCTGCTGGCCCACTTGTATGCCAGCAAATACCGTATTCCTCTAAACACCTTGCGGGAGCAGATGGCTGCGGTATCCGTTCAGTCCCATGAATATGCCATGAAGAACCCCAATGCGCAGATCCAGAAACCGATAACAAAAGAGGATGTGTTGAACAGTTTTGTGATTTCCACCCCCATACAGCTGCACGATGCCTGCCCGTTTTCTGATGGGGCAGCAGCAGTGGTCATCGCTGCAGAGGAGGTAGCCAAAAAGCTCACCTCCAAACCGGTTTATTTCGCCGGCATCGGCCAGGCGTCCAGCGGCAAACTCAGTTCACAGCATAAATACCTGCCGCGTATCTACGCCCGTGAACTGGCCTGCCAGCAGGCCTACAGCATGGCCGGCATGACCCCTCGGGATATGGATCTGTGCGAGTTGCATGACTGCTTCAGCATCGCTGCCATGATAGCTGCGGAAGGCTTGGGATTCTTCGAATTTGGCAAATCAGGTGAGGCCTGGCTTAAGGGCGAGACCAGAATAGGCGGCAAAATACCCATCAATATCTCCGGGGGATTAAAGGCCAAAGGCCACCCCATCGGCGCTAGCGGTGTTTCCCAGGTGGTAGAAGTCACCCGGCAACTGCGGGGCGATATGGTGGAGCAAGGCCGACAGGTCGAGGGGGCCAAAAACGGCATTGTAGATACACTGGGCGGCGACGGCATACTGGTCAGCCTGATCATGACCAATCAGTGAGGAGGGTTAAAACTATGGATTATAAACTCACCTTTATGGACTACAACAAAGCTCTGAAAAAGGATAAACTTCTGGGCTTAAGGTGCAACGACTGCGGGGCTTACACCTGCCCCCCGATGATGGTGTGCAACGAATGCGCCAGCACCAACCTGGAGATTGTGGAGATGTCCGGAAAAGGCAAAATCGTCACCTTCACCACCTGCAACATCGCCGCTGAGGGGCGCGAAAACGAGATCCCCTATACCATTGTGATGGTGGAGCTCGATGAAGGTCCCTGGATAATGGGCAACCTGGTATCCATGGACCCCAAAAAAGTGACCATGGAGGTCATCGGCAAAGCGGTGCAGGTCGGCCATCGCGTATATCCCGGTGACAAGTATTCTCCACAACCCATGGCCCGGCCGGCCTTCAGCATTATCGAGTAAGGGCTTTGCGGTTTTGAGCACAACGCAAACCAGGGCTATATTTAAGGAGGGTATGCATATGTGGAAATATGAATACCAGGCCAAACTTATCTCCATAAAGGAAGCGGCCGAGAAGGTCGAATCGGGGGATGTGGTGGCTACCGGGCTGGCCATTGGCTCAGCATCACCGGACATCTTCCACGCCATCCTGGATCGGTGGCAGGAATTGAAAGGGGTAAAGATACTGGATACCATAGGGATCTATCCTTTCAAGTTCCAGGATCCCGAGTTTATGCTGCTGCTGGACGGGCATATAAACTATATGCCAGCCTTCAGCATCGCCACCGGGCGGCGGATGAACACTACCAAGCAGGCGGATTTTTACCCCATTATGAGCTCCGACCTGGCCGACAAGGTGTGGCACCGCGCAGACGTATTTATCACTCAGGTGACCCCGCCTAATTCAGCCGGGTATGTCAATCTGGGGCTGACCAATTTCTATACCATGGACGCCATCCGCCAGGGCCGTGCTTCCGGCAAGCTGCGCGTTGCCATCGGCGAAGTCAATGATCAGATGCCGGTGATCTACGGGAATAATTGGATGCATATCTCCGAATTCGACTATTTCGTAGAAAACTCCACCAAAATACCAACCTTTAGCCGGGGCACCCCGACCGATACAGACAAAGCCATAGCCGGGTATGTGCTGGACCTTATAAAAGACGGCGATACCATACAGATGGGCATCGGGGGGATACCGGAAGCGGTGGTAAGCGGCCTTGAGGGCAAAAAGGACCTGGGTGTTCTGACTGAAATGTTCCCCATCGGTTTGCCGCAGCTGGTTGAACAGGGCATTGTAACCAACCGGCGCAAGCCTTTTCATCAGGGTATTACCGTAGCCACATTCTGCATGGGTGACGAAGAAATGTACAGATATGTGGAGCAAAACCCGGCCTGCGAATTCTATCCGGCATCATACACCAACGATCCTTTCTTCATCGCCCGGCATCCCAACATGGTAGCTATCAACATGGCTTTGATGGTGGATTTGAGCGGTCAGATCAATTCCGAGGGAATAGGCCATACGCAGATCAGCGGCGCAGGCGGGCAGCTGGATTTCATGATCGGCTCATTCTGGTCGCAAGGGGGCAAGGGGATTACCCTGTTGTATTCAGCCCGGAAAACGAAAGACGGTTCACTGGCCTCGGCAATAGTGCCCGAGCTCCCCCCTGGTTCCCCGGTCACCGTGCCCCGCACTTACGCCCAGTATGTAGTCACTGAATACGGGGTTGCCAACCTGCGCTACAAATCTCGAACCGAACGCGCCAGGGAGCTGATCGCGGTGGCTCATCCCGACCTGCGCGCTGAGCTTTATGCCAGCCTGAAGAAGAATTTCTTCCCCTTTGCCAGCATGGCCAGTGTAAAATAGGGGGCAGTATTTCTAATCTCCAGGAATAAATGCCGGACAGGCAACAACGGAAGGCCAAAAGGCTTAAGGCCAGGTATTTCAGGATGCGGTGTTTACAGGTGTATGCCTGCACTTGTAGAGCGAAACCGGAGTGACCTGGCCTTTCAGCCAGCGTGGTCCAGTCTGACATCATGGTCATCTGCGACCTGGAGGAAAACCTGCATGAGCAGGATTACTATTTATGCTTTTGTCAAAATATCCCTGTTTCTAAATCCCAGCAAACCAATCCCTGTCATTAATACTGAAATACAAACCAAGCAGACCAGTGAAAACAGCGGCAGATTTGTAATATCAATGGTATAGTGAACATAACTAAAGGGAGAAATCTGTAACAGTGACCAGTCCACTACCTGCGCTTCCCAGCCAAGTTCCAATAAAATAAACGCCAACCAGGCAACCCAGGATAGTGATGTTATTCGAGGCCACAAGCCATATAGTAAAGCGGTTAAACCCAGTAGTACCCATACAGGTGGTATTTTTGAAACATTCATAAGAAAAATACTCCAGAAACCGTTACTTAAATCACTGGTAACAAAGCCATAAGTCAGTCCCCCGGCAATGCCCGTTGCCAGCAGTAGTCCGGCAGAACATAGTGCTGCTACGGCTAAATGGCTGCTCATCCAACCAGTCCGACTGACTTGTTTATCTACCAGTAATTCCACTCTACCTTCACTTTCTTCACTTTTAATGAGCAGCACAGAACTCATAGCGTAGCCAGCCACGGCAAGTGAGGCCAGATAAGTGGTGATACTTATAAAGACATAGCCCAAATCCCCCTGTATAGTCCAGTGAGTACCACCAAGGCTGGTCAGCCAACCGCTCATGCCATCGGATTGGGCTAAACCGGGTGAAAAGGCGGAAAACACAATTATATATAACAAGATACAAATCATCCAGACGAAAAAACTTCTATTGTGTAGTTTCCAAGCCAGGGCAGGAGTGCTGGAGAAATTCGGAGCTGCTTGTGAAGGTCCGGGACGGGACGGGAGAACACCTGCCCCCAGATCTCTGCGGATTGATAACACGTAAGAAATCACTATGGGCACAGCTGCGAGAGCAGTAAAGTATATCAAACTCCAGCCATAGTTTCCGGCAAAAGGTCTGGTTACACGCTGCCAGGCCATAGGACTGATCCATTTTAACACTGTATCTCCACCTCCAACATTATTCAAGATCATCATTATGATTCCCAGAGCCGCAACGGCAAGACCAATTCCTTTAGCACTTCCGCTGTTTTCCCACAGCTGAACACCTAAAGTACCTATGCCGGCAAAAAAACCACCAATAGCCGAGATGGTTGCTCCAAACACAAATGAGCCAACTGCTTCACCTCCCAGGGCAATCACACTTAAGGCAATTATCACTCCTGATACCAGGTTCCCGACGACAGTTAAGATCAATGCGGCGGTCATGCTGGCGTAAGGGCCAACTTCGTAAGCTCGAATCAACTCACTGCGACCTGTCTCTTCATCTGTACGTGTATGGCGAATCACTGTAAGCAGGCTGCCAATAGCCAAAACAAGTGCCATTTGTGAAGCACCCCTCCAGACTATAGCCCCCGCGAGGTCAAACGACATGACCGGGCCAAGAATCGCAGAAACCAAAGGATCTTTATCAAATTCATGCAAAACACTATTCATTCCCTTGTCTGCCATAGCGGAAAAAGTAGCTGCTACAAACATACCGAGAATTGCAGGCAGCAATATCCAGAGAGGGAGCCAAAATCGATCCCTGCGAAGAAAAAGTATTAAAAGTGCTCTAGTGCCTGTAAATCCACTAAGCTTCATATCTTTTGGCCACCTTTGCACCGGTATCGTCTCCATAATGGCGCATGAACAGTTCCTCCAAGCTGGGTGGTTCAACCGTTAAAGATTTGACCCCCAAGGGTAGTAAAAAGCGCAGAATTTCCGTCATGGCTTCAGAATCAGCAGAAAAGCGGTATTTGCGGCCATCTTGAACTACATCATGAATTCCCGGAACCTCATTCACACCTTTTGCCTCATGCTCGGTGGTCACACTTACGGTAGTACGGGTAAGATGCCGAAGTTCATGTAGAGCTCCTGATTCGACGATCTGCCCTTGCCGAATAATACTAACCCGGTCGCAAAGGGCCTCCACTTCGGAGAGGATATGACTGGAAAGAAACACAGTCTTGCCTGAGTTCTTTACTTCCGTTACGCATTCTTGAAAAACCATTTCCATCAGGGGATCCAGTCCTGAGGTAGGCTCATCGAGAAGATACAGCTCGGCATCACATGAAAATGCTGCCACCAAAGCAACCTTCTGGCGGTTTCCTTTGGAATAAGTCCTGCTTTTCTTGGTGGGATCAAGCTGAAAGCGTTCCAGAAGCTGTTTTTTTCGAGATACATTAAACCCCCCATGCAGCCGTCCAAGAAAATCTATAATCTCCCCTCCGGATAAATCAGGCCACAGGATAACATCACCGGGGACATATGCAATTTTACGATGGAGCTTCACAGCATCTTTCCACGGGTCTCCTCCAAGTAATGTAATTTTTCCCGAGGTTTTCTTCAAGATCCCTAACAGGATGCGGATAGTTGTAGACTTTCCGGCACCGTTAGGACCAATAAATCCATGCACCTCTCCCTGTTTAACTGTGAGATCAATTCCCTTTAGAGCCTTCGTGGTACCAAAGGTTTTGGTCAGCTGTTGAATATCAATTACATTCATATACAAAACCCCCGGATAGTTTTATAGTATTATATATAATTAATATAAAACTATAATACCTCACAGTGTTTGTCAATAAGTATTATAGTTATGTATTGAATAACTATAAAACTATTAGTATGATTTTAAATGAGGTGATAAAACATGAATGGATACGAACGCAGAACAAAGCAAAAAAAAGATAAAATACGAACTGCTGCTCTAGAACTGTTTTGTAAGTACGGCCCGGATAAAACCAGCATAAATGAAATTGCTCAACAGGCAGGGGTATCCCCGGCGAGTATTTTTAATTATTTCGGCAGCAAAGAAGGCCTGATGAAAGACACAATTATAGACTTACTTGATAGCAGTTGGAAATTAAGGGAGGAATTATGGGAAAGCGAACTGCCATTTCCTGAATTATTGAAGCGCACAGTAACAATGAAGAATGAATTCTTCGATACAATAGACCTTAGTAATTTCCTAGCTTTAATAAATTCCAATCCGGAGATAAAAAAACACATTGATGACTTTAACCAAAAAAGGTACCCTCAGCTTGTAAGAAAATTCATTGAAAAAGGCCGCAGGGAGGGATATATACGCAAAGAGATCTCATTCGAGGCTGCCATGATCTACCTGACGATGTATCAGGAATTGCTGCAAAGGCCTGAATTGCAACAAAAAATAAACAACGAATTATTAAAGGAATTACTGGATTTGATGATATATGGTCTGGCAGGACAGCCTGTTCATGATGGGATGGAGTAGGTTATATTCTGCTCGTATATAATGTATTGGTCTAAAACATGGAACGTCTATTTTGATAAAACATCTCATAGATGTTCTATTTCTTTTAAATAGCTGTAGGGCATTTGCTTTTTTGTATCATAGTCTAACCATCCGGGATTCCCTTCCCCGGTTTCCCCGCTTCCGCAGTAACCCCATATCAATCATGCCGTGCCATCAAACCTTTTTTAGTGAAAGCTAAGTTTATTAGTTGGCAGCACCTGCTGATGCGGGTGGCTGAGCCGGTTAAGACTGAGTTAAACAGAACCTCCCCGGGTTTGCCGATCTGGCTTGCGGTTAATTGCTCCTATCAGCATTGTAATCATGCTCGATCACAGCATCCCGGCTGTTGAAGTACGTCAAATCACCGCCATCATAATGCCAGATGGCCTGTAAAACGGTCGGTTTTCTGATCCCGCCGCTTTCTTTGTATTCCTGTAAAATGGCCGACCACCGGACCTTTTCGCTGCGGCCGTCCGATGTCACGGCTTCCCGGTCATCGGTGGTAAAGGACACCGCTTCGCCGTTTTCATTGAATGTGAACATACCGCTGGCACTGATACCGTAATATGATATGGTTGCCCGGGCATGTAAATCATCGACCGCTTCCCAGGTGATATAATCCTGCAGAGCGGCATTGGGGACCAACAGGCACTCAGACAGGAAGGTAACCAGGCTGGCTTTATCCATGGTGGGGCCGGTCTGATCGAACAAGGTTATGGACTTGGCCAGTATGCCTTTCATTGAGCCGTGCCCGTCAATATAAGCATCCAGGCCTTCAAAGGGGATTCCATACATGGAACTGTCGATATAAGCTATGCGGTTAGGCTCATGGACAAAATTGTACTGCGTGTAATCGATCTTTACCCGCCTGGTTTTGTCCAGTATGAAGTCAACATCGGTAAAGCTGGCCTTCATCGATGACATTTTAGGGGTGCCAATATAGCCGCAATACTTGAAATACCTCTGTACCGGCAGGGGCAGCCCGGCTATGTCCTGTTCGGTAAAAACCCCATTTTGCTTCGCGGTCTTTTCCAACAAGAGATTGGCCTGATGCGCGAATTCCGTCCTGGTTTTGGAATAGGGGATATTGAAGTAAACAGCGGTCATGCCAATTACAATGAGCAGAATTCCGGTAATAAGCAGCAACATGTTTCGGCTCCTTTTTTTCATAGTGATTCTCCTTTGCGGTGAAGGCTGTGGCCCACAATGCAATCTGCGACTTACGCATTAAGCAGCAATTTGGCAGGTCTGCAATAGCCGTTATTTGCCGGTGTTATTATTTTGTGGCGGCATTTTTTCAATATATACGCTCTGGGATGGAAATGCGATATTAACCCCTATGTTTTCAAGGATTTCGATGATTTTTAGATTAACATCTTCACGCACGGCCAGGTATTCGGCCCAAACCGTGGTGACAGTAAAGAAGTAAACCTTAATACCCAGACTGCTGTCGTTAAAATGCTCGAAATAGACCATTATGGTTTCAGGGTGCACATCGGGATGGTTCTCCAGCATGGCCTTGATGCGGTCTACACATTGCTGTATTTGTTCGCGGGTGCTTTCATAGGAGATTTGCAGGTAAAAACTAACCCGTCTTTTGCCCCGGCGGGTATTGTTGGTAATTGACTCATTGGCCAGAGTAGCGTTGGGCACAAGTATCAAAGACTCATCAAAGCCTCTTATGCGTGTAGTGCGGAAAGTGATGGTCTCAACCACCCCGTCGATAGTATTGGTGGTAATCCAATCGCCGGAAACGAATGGTTTTTCAAGTATAATAACTATTCCCCCGAAAATGTTGGCGAGAATATCCTTGGCTGCCAGGGCAAAAGCCAGCCCGCCCAGGCCCAGACCGGCGATAAAGCCGTTTACATCGTATCCCCATTCCTGCGCTATGACTACCAATACCAGAGCAATCAGCACAAAACGGGCGGTTTTAGAGAAAAAGCCGGTGATGATAGCATCTAGATCGAATTTGCGCTGCAGCTCCTGTGCCAATGGTGAATCAGTATCAGTCAGGGAATACAATCCCCAGGCAATCAAAATGATTATCAAAGTACGGAATAGATTCAGCACCAACAGGTCTGTATCAGCACTTAAGGGAAGATAACGCAGGGCGAAGTAGAAGCCGAGAATAAAAATCAGCCATTGCGCCGGCCCGTAAAAGGCCGCCAGCAGCTTGTCATCATAATCGCTGCCGCTTTTTTTCACCAGTTCTTCCAGGCGGGGAAAAGCATACTTTCGCACCAATATGCCCAGGACAATGAATCCCAGGAAGATCAATAAAGCGATGGTCGATGCTTGTACTATATGGTAAGTCCAGATAGTCTGAAGTGAAGGCAGAGCCAGTTGATCAAGAAGTCCATGCATAGCCTGAATAAACCGTTACCCCCTCAATCCTTGCTAATCTATGACAGTTTTCATATTAACACAGTTTGGAGCCGGATTATACATCAATAGGCTCTTTTTAGGCTTTGAACAATGATGATTAAGGTTATAGAATAAAACTAGACAGGGGGTGAGGCAGATGGGTGAAAACACCTCGCTTTTACCAGGCAAGTTTTTTTTCGAATATATTCCTGATATCGCTTTGATCGTAAAGCCGGATGGACAGATAGTGGAGGCCAATCCAGCAGCCTGTGCTGCTTATGGTTACGACCGGGAAGAGCTTTTGAACATGGATATCTTTAAGCTGACCCCAGCGTATTTGCACGGCCTGCTCTTAGAAAGCTTCAAAAAGGCCAAAAAGGGCGGAGCGCTGGTCGAAATGCTGCAGCAAAACCGTGAAGGCCAGGATATACCGGTGGAAATCAATCTGCAACCGGTGCGTTACCAGGAGCAGTTATACTATCTGTGTTCAATTCGCAATATCAGTCATTTACTGGAAATCCTGTCCAAAAAGGACCATTTGAGCTGGCTGACCCGTATGTTCACCAATATATTCATGCACATCACTGACGGGGTTATGATTCTCGATACTGAGGGCCGCATCAAGGAAGTAAACCTGGCTGCAGAGAGAATACTCAATAAAAAAGCGGCAGAAATGAAAGGTCAGCCCCTGGGGCAGGTGTTGGGCATAAAGACCCCTTACACCAATGAACTCCTGCGACGCGGACAGCCTTACAGCGATATCGAGGTATTCATTGAAAGCGGCGGCAAAAACATACAGTTGACTTTAAGCGGCAACCCGGTGCGAGATGAAGAGGATCGCCTGGTCGGAGGCATACTTTTCATGCGTCCAATCGAAAACATCCATAATCTGGTGCATCGCTTCACCGGAAACCGGGCTAGTTTTCAGTTTGAGGATATCGTGACGGTCAGCGACAATGTTCTGGAGACTATTCGCCTGGCTGCACAGGCTGCCGGCAGCATGAGCAATGTGCTCCTAGAAGGCGAAAGCGGGACTGGCAAAGAGGTTTTTGCCCAGGCTATCCATAATCAGAGCAGCCGTCGCAACGGGCCTTTTATCGCCGTCAACTGCGGGGCCATCCCGCGCGAATTGGTGGGCAGCGAACTGTTCGGTTACGCTGAAGGGGCTTTTGCCGGAGCCAGGAAAGGGGGCAGCCCGGGGAAGTTCGAGCTGGCTTCAGGGGGAACCCTGTTTCTCGATGAGATCGGCGACATGCCCCTGGAGCAGCAGGTTACCTTACTCAGGGTTTTGCAGGAAAAAAGCATTACCAGAATAGGCGACAGCAAGCTCATACCCATTGACGTACGGGTGATTTGCGCTACCAACAAAAACCTCTGGGAAGAGGTGGAAATCGGTAATTTCCGGGCCGATTTATATTACCGGCTGAATGTAATTTCCATACAGATTCCACCGCTGAGGTCACGTATCAAGGATATTCCCCTGTTATTTGATTACTTCCTGGATGCTATCAGCTCAAAAACCGGCCGCCAGTTCATCTATGACAGGGAAAGCCTGATGAAGCCCCTGCAGAGATATCACTGGCCGGGAAATGTGCGCGAGCTGCAGAACGTGGTCGAACGCATGGTCAATATATCCGGCGGTTCGTATTTGAACGTAGAGCATTTGCCCCCCGAGATAAGAAAAATGAATGTTACCGGCAATGCCTTTAGCCGCCCCGCGAAGACCGAGACCATTTTCGAAGCCCGTCAGCAGAGCAAAAAGCTGCGCGCTGAACAGGAAAAACAGAATATCATAGCCTTGCTGGACAAATATAATGGCAATGTGAGCAAGGTAGCCCGGGAGATGGGCTATGACCGCAGCACCATTTATAGAAAAATGCGCAATTACAGCATTTCATCGACTTAATGGCGTTGCAACCTGTTGCAAATTGCAACAGGTTGAGACATGACGCAACAACTGTGCAACAGGTTTACGATCAACAAATTTGTAAGCCCATAATTGGCATAGCAAATAATAAAGCAAGTAAAATCGCCGTTTGCGGCGATTTTACTATTTTTTATTTGCGATTATAGATAAGTTGGCACGAAGATTGCTTGTATATAAGAGCAGAACCAGCTATTTTACAATATTATTTTTGAGGAGGTTGAGGCCAGACGTGAAGATTTGCCACGGCAGGGATGATCCCGCAGAGTAAAAACAGCCAGGCAATCAGCATGAGGTCGCTGCGGGTGTAGATTATGAGCGGAACGCATCCGCATCCTTCGCCGAGGAAAGGACGACCGGCGATTGTCCTCAAGAAAGTTGAATTGTCATCAAAACGCATATATAAAGCCCACCATAGATGGGATACAGCGCCAGGAGGAGTTATTAAAAACGTATAGACGTGCAGAAGATATAGAAAAACCTGCCAGGCCGGAAAACACTGACAGGGCTAGAAAAAGGGCCTGCTGAGTAAGTAGTTTAGGGCGGATTTTAGCAAGGCCCAGTGAGAGGAGGAGCTAACTTGGCGCGGATTGATGACCTGGTTCTAAAGAATTCTTTAATAGCCAATTACGAAGGAGAAGTTAAGGATAGAAAGCCGCACGGAATAGGTTGTGCATATTATCGCACTGGCGGCCGTTACGAAGGCAGCTGGAAGAATGGCAAACGTTCCGGTTACGGCAAGGAATTCTATCCTGACGGTACCCTGAGATATGAAGGAAACTGGGAGAACGGATTGCGCAGCGGTTATGGCAAGTCCTACTACACCAACGGTGAACTGGCCTATGAAGGAGAATGGTTCAACGATAAACCCATTAATTATCCGCAGTCATATCTGACTCCCTGATAATATCAATCAAAACCTTTGTTAAATTGCTACCCCCACCCCTTCACAATATTTCTCTCTAAACCCGCTTAAGCTTAAGCGGGTATTTTTTTTGCGGGCCGGATGGGAACATCTCTCCTCAGATACCCCAGCCTTTTCCTATTGACCGAACATATGTTCTATTATAGTATATTGATACGAACATGGCTTAAACAGGTGGCTGATTTTATGCGGACCATTGTTTTGATCAAAGATGTCGATACAGGGATCGGCGAAGCGGGGCTAAAAGCCTGCAGCCGCTATACGCCGCTGGTGGAACCGCAGCAGGACGGCAGCGTTTATCTGGATATCAGCGGCTGTGGACCGGCCGAGAGGATTGTTTTCAGTCTGGCGGAGGAGATTTCTGCGCAGGCAGGCGAGCTGCGCATCGGTTGGGCAACCTCCCGCCTGGTGGCTCTGGTCGCTGCGCGATCCAGCCTTATGCATCGCGATCAAAGCCGGGGATATCGCGTCAATAAAACGCAACAAGCTCTGATCACAGAGGTGATACCTGGCTGTGAAGAGGCTTTTCTGAGCCATTTGCCACTGGAGCAGTTTCCCCCTTTAAAAGCGCCGGAGCTCAAAAAACTGACCCGGGCTGCATTCGCCACGGTGGGGGATATAGCCCGAGTATCCCCGCAGCGCCTGTCCGTCTTGCTGGGCAAAAGGGCCGCCCTGCTGATCAGAAATGCCCGGGGCCGGGATGATACTCCGGTATTGGGGCTGTACCCGCCCCAGCGCCTGGCCGTGCCCTTGAATGCCGAAAGCGAAGAAATGGATATGCAGCGGGTGGAGCAGCAGTTATACCATGCTGCCCGGACCCTGGAGCTGCTGCTGGGGAAACGCGGGGCCGGGGCCTGCCGGGTGCGCCTGGAGATTGGCGGGAAACAGGATATGATCAGGGAACGCCGTTTAAGCCAGGCTTGTTTTGAAGCCCGAACCCTGGCCAATATCCTCCTGGGTCTGTGGCGGCAGCTTCCCCCGCTTGAAGCCCCCTGGCAGGGGCAGGTGGTGCTGGAGGAAATCGCGGTCTTGAACTGGCAGGAACAGGATTTATTTGCCTTATCGACGCGGAAGCGGCAAGGCAGCAATAGCTCCTATTTAAAGGAAGCCTTACAGGGCCTGGAGATGCGCTTCCCCGGACAGATCAGCCTCGGGGCCCCGGAGGCAGAGCGCCGCGAGCAGGTCCTGGCTTTATGGGATCCCTGGCGCTTCATGGCGGAGGATAAGGCCTGGTGCGCCAGGCCGGAGGAGCGATGAGGCACAGTGAAGCCGTTTTCTATAGAGGTGCAATGCCGGGACGGGACCCCGCTTATGATCCGCTGCGGGGACAATGCCCTGCAGGTGGAAAAGGTTTTGGAACGCTGGCGGGACACCGGCTGCTGGTGGGAAGGCGAAAGTGAAAAGGCCTTTTTTCGAGTGCTCTGCCAGGACGGGGGCATCCGTGAGATTTACTGCGATCTTTTATCCCGGCAGTGGTTCCTGTATCGCATTTATGATTAGATGCCAGGGGGAAGAGTAACCAGGTGCGGGCACACTCCTGAAGGAATGTCCCCGAGTAAAAACGTCACTACACCTTAAAGAAGGCAAGGCTATGTTTGTTCACCTGCATGTACATGGGCCCTTTTCTTTTCTGGATGGGGGCAGTTCCATGGAAGAACTCCTGAAGCAGGCAGCCGGTTTTGAAATGCCGGCCCTGGCCTTAACTGACCATAATTGCCTCAGCGGGGCGGTGCGTTTTCAAAAAGCCGCTCAGGCAGCCGGCATCAAGGCTATTCAGGGTGTAGAGATCACCCTGGAAAATGATAGCCATCTCACCCTCCTGGCCCGAAACCCGCGCGGATATGCCTCATTGTGCCGGCTGGTCAGCAAAGCCCATCTGGATCACCCGCGAGGGGAAGTTAGGGCGGATCTGGCAGCACTTTCCGCCCTGGAAGAGGTCATCGTCCTGTCGGGATGCCGCCGTGGGGAACTGGCGTCCTTGATACTGCAGGGGCGATACCGGGAAGCGGTGAAGGTGGCCAGGGGCTACAAGGATTTGTGGGGGGAGAACTTCTATATCGAGCTGCAGGATAACCTGCTGCCCGGGAACCAGTTTTTAAACCGGAGCCTGCTGGAGCTGGCCCGGAGCCTGGGAATAAGGCCGGTGGCCACTAATAATGTCCATTATGCCAGCCGCCAGGATTTCGTGCTGCATGATATCCTGACCTGCATACGCACCCTGAGCAGGGTAGAGGACATTCACCCTGCCCGGCCGCTAAACGGGGAGAGCTATCTCAAATCCCCTCAGGAGATGGAAAGGCTGTTTAGCTTTTGCCCCGAGGCGATTGAGAATACTATGCGGATTGCGGAGATGTGCGAGGAAGGACTCGACCTGGGGAAGACCCATTTCCCCTGTTTTCCCTTAAAGCCGGGGCAAAAGGCTGCTGCTCTGCTGCGCCAGGTAACCCTGGCCGGAGCCGAAAAGCGCTACGGCAGGATAAGCCCCAGAGTCAGGCAGCGCCTGGAAAGCGAGCTTGATATCATTGAGAAACTGGGCTTTCCCGAGTATTTCCTGGTGGTATGGGATTTGGCCTGCTTTGCCCGCCGCCGGGGTATACGCTATGCGGGGCGAGGCTCAGCGGCCGACTCGCTGGTGGCTTACTGCCTGTTTATCACCGAAGTGGATTCACTGCAGCGGGGACTGCTGTTTGAGCGTTTCATGAGCCTGGAACGCCAGGGGATGCCCGATATTGACATCGATTTCGAATATTGCCGCCGCGATGAGGTTATCGATTATGTCTACCGGCGCTATGGGGAGGAGCGGGTGGCCCGGGTAGCGACCTATAACACCTTTCAGGGGCGTTCGGCCCTGCGCGAAGTCGGCAAAGCCCTGGGATTTTCGGAAGAGGAACTGGATTCTATAGCCAAAAAGCTGCCCCATACCCATGCTGACAATATACGCAAGATGATGAACCTGCTGCCGGAATTGAAAGACAGCCCGCTGCACGAAAAACGCTATGCTTTTCTGCTGGATGTGTGCGAGAAGATTGCAGGCTTCCCCAGATTCCTGGGGATGCACCTGGGCGGAATGGTGATCAGCGATATACCCCTGCAGCAGTTGACGCCTTTGCAGAAATCAGCCCTGGGACCGGTGATATGCCAGTTCGATAAAGATGATGTTGAAGAATTGGGCCTGATCAAGCTGGATCTGCTTTCATTGAGAACCCTGTCAGTGGTGCAGGATACCCTGGGCAATCTTGAAAAAGAGGGAAGAGGGATCGATTATGATGCCATTCCCCTGGATGACCCGGACAGCTATGATATGATACGCCAGGGCGAGACCATCGGGGTTTTTCAGCTGGAGAGCCCGGCCCAGCGCGCCCTGCAGGCGAGGCTGGAGGCCAGCCATATGGAGGATATCGTGGCCAGCATGGCCTTGATACGTCCCGGCCCCATCAAGGGCAATATGGTAGAACCCTATATCGACCGGCGCCAGGGCAGGGCAGAGGTGGAGTACCTTCACCCGGCTTTAAAGCCTATTCTGGAAAAAACTTATGGGGTGGTGTTGTTTCAGGAACAGGTAATTGAGATCGCTATCGCCATTGCCGGCTTTACCCCGGGCGAGGCCGACCAGCTGCGCCGGGTGATGACCCGCGCCCGTTCCCGCAAGGCGATGGAGGAGATCGGGGCAAAATTCATCAGCCGGGCGATCTCGCGGGGCATAGGGAGCGAACTGGCCGAAAAGATCTTCTCCTATATCGCCGGATATGCCAGCTATGGCTTCTGCGAGGCCCATGCGGCTGCTTTTGCCACTACCAGTTTCAAGACCGCTTATCTGATTCGGCACTATCCAGCCCATTATTTCGCGGCCTTGTTAAACAACCAGCCCATGGGTTATTATCCCCCGGCCATCCTTGCCGGCGAGGCCCGCCGCCGCGGCATCCGCCTGCTGCCCCCGGATGTGAACCAGAGCCAGGCCGGTTTTGTGGTGGAAGGGATGGAAGCGATTCGCACCGGCTTAAAGCAGGTGAAAGGCATAACCAGGGAAGCCCTGCAGGCTATCCTGGCTCAACGTTTAAAGCGGCCTTTTAAGGATCTGCCTGATTTTATCAGCCGTACCCGTATCGATCGGGATATTGCGGAAAACCTCATCAAATGCGGAGCCCTGGACAGCCTGCATAGCAACCGCCGCCAGATGCTCCTGGAACTGCCGGGGTGGCTGCAGTGGTCCCGCAGTCAGGAACAGGGGTGCAGGGAATTGTTCAGGCCCCCGGCAGGGGAGGGGGAGGATTTCTCGCTGCTGGAGAAAGCTGCCTGGGAACGCCTGATCCTGGGGATTGATACCGAGCACCATGTGATGGCCATCTACCGGCCGGAAATGGAGCGGCGCGGCATCTCCTCCAGCAGAGAGGTTAAACAGATGGCCGGCGGCAGCCGGGTATCCGCAGCCGGTCTGCTGCTGCGCCCTCATCGTCCGCCTACCCGCAGCGGCAAGATCACGGTTTTCCTGTCTTTGGAGGATGAATTCGGAATCCTGGATGTAACGGTATTTGAACAGGTGTATTTTCAATACGGGGCCTTTATTTTTGGGGAACAGCAGGGACCGCTTCTGGTTCGCGGCATTGTGCAGCGGCGGGGCAACGGGGTAAGCCTGCTGGCCGAAAGCCTGTCCTTTGTACCGGTCCGACACTGAGGTTTAAAAGCTGTGCTGCCTGGTTGTCAGCAAACCTGCCTGCCCATAGTTCTTCAATAATGGTTAGTCTTCTCGCTTCTTTTTTACTCCTTGCTGTTTTTCATCCTCCCATTATATCAATTAGTGGGGGATGACATTTTCCCTGACGAGTTATACTATGACATTATCGCTGATTAACAACACACGATATTAGTTAGCGTAAAATTACCCTGGGAGAATGAATAAGGAAAACAAAAAAGAGAATCCCTTCT
>LFRM01306328.1_pt4 | contig 30824 bp, 24 predicted proteins | sample 618341 | NCBI WGS metagenome assembly LFRM01 (sample SAMN03654438, study PRJNA283298) | anaerobic digester metagenome | isolation source: pool of bioreactors CSTR01a, CSTR02a, and CSTR03a thermophilic anaerobic... | place: Denmark: Kgs. Lyngby | collected 2014-05-21 | reverse complement strand
GTGTAAAGTGAATAGCTTGAAAGCCAATTTATTGCAGGGAAGTGTCTCTGATATGCCAGCTGGGCGTCCAATCCCCAGAAAACCTTTGTGACACGTAGAGTGTTCTGAGTTACCGGCTCTGAAAGGTCTCCTCCGGGAGGTGAGACCGCTCCTATTACAGATATAGCTCCCTCTCTGCCATCGCTTCCAAAACAGATAGCCCTTCCTGCTCTTTCATAGAAGGATGCCAACCTTGTCCCAAGATATGCTGGGTAACCTTCTTCTCCGGGCATTTCTTCGAGACGGCCGGACATTTCACGGAGAGCCTCTGCCCAGCGCGAGGTGGAGTCCGCCATAAGAGCTACGGAGTAACCCATGTCACGGAAATATTCCGCAATAGTGATGCCCGTATATATCGAAGCTTCACGTGCTGCGACAGGCATGTTAGAAGTATTGGCTATAAGGAGAGTCCTTTTCATAAGAGGCTGACCTGAACGAGGGTCCTCAAGTTCAGGGAACTCAAGGAGGACATCGGTCATTTCGTTTCCTCGTTCCCCACATCCAATGTAGACGACTATTTCTGCATCAGCCCACTTTGCAAGCTGGTGCTGAATGACTGTCTTGCCGGATCCAAACGGACCGGGAACACATGCCGTCCCACCCCTAGCTATGGGGAAAAATGTATCGATGACTCTCTGGCCGGTTGTCAGTGGGATAACAGGCGGAAGCCTCTTTACGACGGGGCGAGGTTTACGCACGGGCCACCTCTGAAGAAGTGTTATATTATGGTCCTTCCCCTTAGAGTCAGTAACAACAGCTATTGTCTCTTCAACAGTAAAATCTCCCTGTTTTATCTGCGTTACTTTTCCTTCGATTCCATGAGGAACCATAACTTTGTGATCAACAAGAACTGTCTCTTGGACAGAACCTAAGAAGTCACCAACAGAGACATCTGCTCCGGTTTCAACACATGGAACAAAGCTCCATTTTTTTGTCCTATTTACGGCCGGGACGCTTATTCCGCGAAGTATATACGGGCTTTCTGCTTTTTTCTCGATACTTTCAAGAGGACGTTGAATACCGTCAAAAAACTCTTCTATGAGTCCGGGCGCCAGTTCAACACTCAAAGGTTCTCCCGTGCTGATAACAGGCTCGCCGGGCATCAGTCCGGAAGTTTCTTCGTATACCTGAACAGAAGCCGTATCATCTTTAAGTTCAATTATTTCACCGACAAGACCTGCATTCCCGACTCTTACAACGTCGAACATACAGGTTCCGGCCATGCCTTTAGCAATAACAAGCGGGCCGGATATTTTTGCGATGAATCCTTCTATGGCATTAGGAGTAGCCACTCACATCGCCTCCATTTTCATCATTTAACACCAAAGATATCCATGCCGACAGCACGCTCTACGCTACGTCTGATAGAGTTCAGGCCGACTCCCATGGATCCGCTTTGGTTAGGTACTGGGATTATGCACATATCTGTAGACTCATTGACCTCATCAACAATATTCTGATATTTAGAGAAAAGGGCCTCTTCAATAAAGAGGGCAGCATATTTTTTTAGGGCGAATTTATTCATTATCAGCCCCAGAGAATCCCTGTTTTCATCGGTTATTTCAACAACGTCAAGACCAATAGCCTTAAATGGAAGTATGCTGTCGTAGCTTCCGACTGCTGCCATCGGTGAGCCTTGATTAGACATAGCCATGTCGCATAAGCCCCCTCAGTTTATCTTTGTCTCCTTTGTTTCTTTTAGAGACCATTATCACTCTGATATTTTTAATTTCCATTTCCTTGGCCCAAAGGTAGGCTGGGATGTTAGCAGGGTCTGAAGAGCTGTACCTGCCTGCACCTATCTTTTCAAGATAAAAATCCTCCAAGGCCTTCTCCAGAGAAAGAATCAGGTCTGAGAAACCGCAGGAAACATCAATGCTTCCTATCATCTTGCCAAAATCAGAGAACTCAAGTGCCCTGCCCCAGGTTTCAAAAGGTTCTGTAATAAGGGACACAAGCATATTGATATCAATATCTCCACCCTCATGAAGGAATGGAAGCGCTTTTGACGCATCGAAATTAAATCTTTTAAGCCTCAGTAGGGTTCTTATGTTTTCTCCGTCAGTTCTTGCCTTAACCCAACTTATTATCCCAGGCATATCTAGTTCTTTTGCTTTTTCGAGCATCACTTCGAACATTCTCTTATCTATTAGTCTCTCTACTTCGAGAACGTCCTTACTCTGTTCCCAAATCGTAATGCACTTAGGTAGCAGAGTGCTCAGACCAAAGGGAAGAAGTCTGTATTCTTCCGACTCAACGTTAGTAATCATGTCGTCCAAAGGATAAGATCCCAGCGATGTGAGAAGGTCCCATCTTTTTTTACCGCCGGCTCTGACATTGAACATGCTTTTCAAAAGCACTTTTACATTGTGGAAGTCATACTGCAACCGCATAATATCAACAAGGCTTTTATCAGGAACAAAGGCGTATATTTCTTCATAGATATTGTGCAAGTCAGCCTCAAGAGTCTTATCAAAGTCAGATTCGGTTGTTTGTGAAGAAAGCTCGGAGGAGTAAGATGTCTCCCCAAGTATCTTGAGGATTGACGAAAAATCTTCAGCGTCAATCATTCTCTGTAGAACTCCGGAATCAAGAAGGCGATGCTCCATTGCGCGGATACGTGCAACGGCATAACCATATGCCTCTTGACTTGACATCAAACCACCTCCATCATTCCGCTGCTGGCGGGAACAAACGTTTTACAACGTCGGATTCCTGCTTTTCCTTCATTATCTGAACAAGCATGTCCCATGAGCAGTTTGTACTTATATTTTCTCTTGTAAGTACAAAACCTCCGGCGATATCAAGTTTTTTCTCTGAAAAGACAAGATTAGTACCGTTTTCATTATTGAAACCATCCAGCCAGGCTTGATCCAGATATTTTTCTTCTGGCGAGACCTCTATTTCTTCATTCTTCGTCGTCACTGCACACTTAAGAAGTGCTTCACAGAGTTTTACGTAATCAGCCTTACCCATCATTCTCATTTTCTCAAGAGAGATGTCGTAGACATCCTGGATAAGGTTGCGGCTAGATTGAAGCATCATTTTTTTGACATCCAGATTCGCAACTATTTCACGGCGACGAAAAATTTCAGGACGCTCTACTTCAAAACGGCGAGTAAAGCCAGATTTTATAGAGTCGGCTTCCTCTTCCGCTCTCTGTGCTATAAGCTCAGTCTTGGCCTTAGCTTTAGCTAATATATTATCGGCCTCTTGCTGGGCATCGCTTCTAATTTTTTCTGTGATTTGGGCCAAAGACATGGTATTCCCCCGTTTCTAATTAAAGTTTTATGCCATTGAGCATCAGAATACTGACAAGAAGCCCAAAGACTGCATACGTTTCGCACATTGCCGGGAGTATTACCGCTTTGCCTATCTGTTCCGGGCGCTTAGATATCATCAATATTGAAGCGGCTGAAGATTTTCCCTGCCAAATAGCCGAGTAGAAGCCAGAGATAGCTATCGGAAGACATGCAAAGCAGATTCCAAGTCCCTGCCAGACGGTAAGACTTACATCACCTGCTCCAAGCAGACCGGCTTTCTGAAGCGCAAGAACAGCTACCAGAAGTCCATATATCCCCTGTGTTCCGGGAAGGGCAAGAAGGACAAGAGCATAACCAAACTTTTTTGGATCCTCTGTCATAATACCGGCAGCAGCTTCATTGGCTATACCTATTCCCCATGCGGAGCCTGAACCTGCAAAACCCACTGCCAGTGCTGCCCCGAGTATTACAAGCATAGGGCCTAGCTGTTCGGAAATCGTTGAGAGCATCGTTTCCATAATTAACTATAACCTCCTCAGTTGATAAATACTAAATTTTGTTTTTATGTAATTGTAAAAAATTATTGCTTTTCTTCTGACAACCGTGCAAAGGTAGTTACATTACACAGCGGTTTGAAATCCTTACCGTTCGCATCGTAAAACTTTCCAAAAAACTCTACATACTGAAGCCTCAGAGAGTGAATAAATGCTCCAAGAAGATTGACCGCTATGCTAAAAATGTGTCCTACAACAAATATAAGAATAGCCAGTGGTATTCCAACATATGGAGTACCTACAACAAGCTTGGCAAGAAGATTTATAACCATCCCAACCGCGGCAGAGCCGAGCCCCAGTGCTAAAAGCCTGCTGTAACTGAGCACGTCCCCGAGGTAACCTGTAACGTTATAGAGACTAAGTAAACCTGAGAAAAATTTTCCTCCTATACTTGTACTTGTTCTTCCCTGAGTCGCGATAAGTATGACCGCACCTGCTATTGCAATATACTTCATAAATCCTGCCGCAGGTCCTTTAATCATGCCATAGGAAGCAAAACCTGTGAGCAGGAGACCGAATAAGAATATGATCCATCCCCCGTTATCAGCGAGAGCTTCAACGTAATCTCTATTGCTCCAGCTGTTTTTGAAAGCTATCAGCAAACCAAAAATTACCTGGGTAAAACCCAGTCCTAGTGATATCGTAAGCAGTGTCATAGGATCGTTCATGGGGTCCAGCATCTGGATAGATTCCTTTAGCGGGATAAGAGAACTTAAGAACGGAAACGCCGTTATGCTGTCTCCAAACCATGAGCCTGTAAGTGCCCCGACTATAACCGAGAATATCATCCCAATAGTTAACATCACAAAAAACTTACGCATTGTCGGTGGCAGCTGATGTCTGATGATGAAATAGCCGAAGATACCGCTCATTACCAAGCCATAACCTGCGTCGCCGAAACACATTCCCAAGAAAAGAAAGAAAAACGGCGCCATCAGTGATGTCGGATCTATGCCGCCATATGTCGGCGTACCATACATCAAAGTTAGTGGCTCCATAGAAGAAGACCAGCCTGGGTTCTTGAGCAAAGTTGGAGGCAATTCTCCTTCGTCTGGTTCAATATATGAAAATTCACTCAGCGACTCGTACGGACTTATAGTCTTTTCAACTATGTTTTGATATTGTTTAGGCATCCAGAACAACCATATAAAAACATCATCTGTCGGTACGCCTGAGATCATGGAGTCCATCCTGTCTCTGAGAATACTCCAATAATCTCCGTAATATCTGGCCATCTCAAGGCCTTCTTCCGCCATAGAAGCTATTTCCGCAGAGAGCAACGCTTCTTCCTTCTCCGCTTTTTCGATTTCAGCCGTCAGCTTTTTACGCTCTTCTTCAGCGGTAAGCTCTAAATCTTTAGGAACATCGAGCCTTCCCGCAGAAAATTCACAAGCAACAGTTTGAATTTTTTCCAGGTCAGATTTTTTGAAAAGTACTGCGAATATTATTGTTGTATCTTTTTCGTTTTGGAGTAGTTTCTGGTACTCTACAAAACCACCAAGCTCTGATTCGAGCCTTGAGACAAATTCTTCAGAAGATTCCCTGGGAATAGTGTAAACAGCTCCACCTATCATTTCTGTTCCGGATGTAAAAAATTCAAGAGGATACTTAATCGAACTAAGTATTATTAATTGAGTAAGAAGACCTTTAAGCCTCGATATCTCAGCTCTCGTCTCCGTGGCTTTTCTCTCTTTTTCTCTGAGATCTGTCACAAAAGTTCTGAATCTATCTTCATCTGCTTTTGCCGTAAGCTCAGAAATACCAATAGTGGGAACGTCGCCCAACATCCTGGCAATTGAGCTGCCTTTGTTTACTTCAAGTGGTTCAAGTAGGCGTACTGTAAATCTAACATCGCTGAGAAGCTCGTCTATGTGACGCTGTCTGGCTCGAAGCTGGAACATTGCCGCGCTATCAATAGGACCGCTGCTCTCTTTAGTAAATTCACAGCAACCAATTGCCTGCAATTTCCCTATAAGTTCATCTGCTACAGATCTATGAACAGCTATACGTGCCTTACTCATCTCAGCAAGAGCCATAATTCGTCATCACCTCTCTCACCAGCCAATCAGCCACCCCTGCAGCAGAATCCTTTGTCTTTTCATAACACTCCTGTGCCTCTTTCTTACCTTTTTCCAGTATTTCTCCGGCTTTTCCTTCTGCCTCTTTTTCTGCATTTGCGACAGATTCGCGCCACTGTCTGTGACATTGTTGTTTGGTGTCCTTTATCAACTGCTCTGCCTCTGCTTGGGCTGTCGCGGTTATCTTCGCAGCTTCAGCCTTTGCTTCAGCTATAGCAGCCTTAGCCAGAGACTCTTGTTCACGTATTTCCTGTGCCAAATTCTCTGTCAACAAACTCACCTCCCCTCATATTTCATGAGCATTGCGATTACACAAACACCGGGTAATTTTAACCTTTACTTCTAATTGCGTCAATTTTCACACATTGGAATAAATTAAACATGCAGAAACCTATTTCATTAAAAATCAAGCTACAAACCTTACTTTACCAGGGAATAATGTTCTTAAACATGCTTTTTTGAACAAATATTTGCCCACGGGCATTTTAAACAATTTTCAGCGGAATCGGTAAAAGTATCCGAAAGTGCTGAAATTGCAGATCGATGTATATTATCTCCTATGGATTCAATCAACGAGTCAGAAATAGTTACTCTTTTATTTATATTTGATGGGTCCCTTAAATAATTTATCCCAATTTCAATAGTTTTTTGAGGAAGCCTCTTCTCTTTTCTGTAAATATACAAGGAATAAGCATAGAATTTCAACTGTTCATCGTAATACTCTTTGGGGGCGGTCTCTTCCGTAGTGGTCTTCCAATCTCTTAAATATATATAATCTGAGTCTTCCCAGTAAATATCAGTAGAGCCAACCAAAAGCAAGTCCATATCCTGGACCCTGAAAGGCGTCTCTCTAAAGAGCTCTCCTTTGCCTGTGCCATTTGCCAAATCGGAAAGCACATGGGCTTCTTCTGTTTTAGAATAATCTTCAAGCATTCTCATTATCTCATTTCGTGACTGCGCTGATTTGAATTCACTCCTAAGATTCCAGGGCAGTTTTTTTAATGTTACTTCATACTTATCCGTATCTTTTTCTTGCGGTACCCAGCTGGTAAGGGTTTCAAGATCAAAGTTCCACTTTGAGAGTACCCAGTGTGCGAGGCTTCCAAATTCCGATCCTCCAGTCCCTTCTCCCATTTTACTGTTCCACTGCATATCGCGTCCTTGTCTGTAAGCTATTCTGTAAGCGGCGGGACACCATGAAAGCATCGCATAGGCTGAGGCTGATAATCTTGCAAGTTTTGCAGGTGAAATGATTTTAGGAAATATCATGGTCTCCGCACGCATCAATTCCAAAGGAACCTTCGCTTTGATTTCGGGAGACACTTCCTGCACTGAACTTCTGCATATCTGAATTTCTGTATTTGGTAAGTCCGAATGCATTATCATGCCAAGAAAGCTGTCTTCAGCAGGTGGAATCTGTTCTCCGTCGTTCTTGTCTGTTTTGCTTATACCGCATATAAAAAGCTTATCCCTAGCCCTAGTCGATGCAACATACCAGAAACGTTCATTTTCTGCCTGAATGGCTTCTTTTTCTCTTTCGCTATGCCATAGGCCGGATACAGTGAGCTCATCTTTTAGTGGGTCCTTAGCAAGAAAATCGGGCATTTTCATAGCTAAAACACCATATCGGACAGAGGTTTCGATCCCTGAAACGTTTGGGAGTGTTCCTTCAACTCCACCAAGTGCGACAACAGGATATTCGAGTCCTTTGGCAGAGTGTATAGTAAGGACGTTTACGGCATCATGATCTTCATCCGTGATATCTGGCTCCTCCTGCTGCTCGGATTCTTTAACAGAAAAGCGCATGTAATCAGCGCATCCCTGAAGTGAACGACCTTCAGATGCCTCGTATTCAGATGCTATTGCCGCCATGTATGAGATGTTCGCTCGTACTCGGAGCCTCTGCCACTCTTCGTATGACGCAAGAAAACCGGGTGAATTGAGCAACTCTCGGATAATACATGAAACCCCCGTAAGCTCAGCTTTTTTTCTCATCAATTCAAGGAAGTCAAAGGTTTCGGGGTATTCATTTCTCAATACCTCCGCCATAGAAACGGGGACTCCACTCTCTCCCAAGATCTGAGTTTTGTCCAGTATCTCAGCTGCGGATTCTGGATCAATTCCGCTGAAAGGTGAGGCTATCCAGCCTGCAAGAAAAGATGGATTAGACGGTTGAGCCAAAAGGGACACCAAGTTGACCAGATCAGCAATCTCTCCCCTTTTAAAGTAATCCCTCCTTGTGCAGAGGACATACGGAATTCCGACCGAATCAAAGGCTTCTTCGATTGAAGAATAGAGAGACCTCTTAGGAACAAGGAGCGCAAAGTCCTTCCATTTAACAGGCCTGAACTTATCTTCAGCATCAATGCTTTTATCCCATATCGGAACACCCGATCCGTGGATTTCACTTATTCTTGATGCAAGTTCTCTGTAAAGCCTGACACGCGAATCAAATATTTTTTCCTCTTTACCTAATTTCCCATCTTCCTCTTGTTCCCTTTCCTGCAGCGAAAGCATTATCTCAAAAACAGGAGGCATCGGATGGTCATTTCTCTTTTTCCACAAGTCTTCTGAAGATGGAGACCCGAGGGGTTCATACTTAAAAGAAGCATTTTTTTCTATGCCTTGAGCCCATACCGAGCTGAAGACATAATTTAGTTTCTCCACAAGGTCGTCGCGAGTTCTGAAGCTTTTATCAAGAGTTATATATTTGTATCGACCGTCTTCTGAGTGCCTCGACGAGTCTATGTATTTCCGGAATATCTCCAGGTTGGCGTGCCTGAAACGGTATATAGACTGCTTGATGTCGCCAACGATAAAAAGTGTATTGTATTTCTCATTCCACAAACCTTTAAGGATTTCATTCTGGACTCCGTCCGTGTCTTGGAACTCATCAACAAGAATGTGTTTAAATTTTTCACCATATGCGGGGTTTCTCTCAAGCGCCTCACCCGCATATCTTATGAGGTCGTTGTTTGTCAGTATGCCTTCCCTCTTTCTCATAGATTCCCAACACTGCCATCCAAGCGCACAGGTACGACAAAGGAGCCACAGGAGCATTTCTTCATTTTCTGAAGGAACTGATGCCATCCTCAGTTCCTTTTTCATGGTGTCTCGCCACTCTTTGAGAGAGACGCCCAATATATTTTTTATTGATTCTAATATCTTCTTTGAACACCACTGGAGGTTGGATATTCCCTCCTCCATAAGAAGCCTGGCAAAAGCTTTGTAATTCTTTTCGTTTGGCTCAGCTTCAAAATATTCAAGCTCTATTTCTCTAAGTCTCTCAAATCGTTTCCCATGTTGCTCTCTCAATTCGTTTCTTATAACAGGGAAAATATCTTTAAACCATGTATCCCATATCTCAGCAAAAATATATTCTTTGTCCTTAATATCAGAATACAATTCTTCCGTTGATTGATTCCATAAATCCTCAGGCGTCTTACCAAAACTGCCCAGTTTTTCCGATGCGCTTTTTGCGGCTTCTGAAAGTTTCTCAGGTCCATAATAATTTAGAAAATCTTTAAAATAATCTTCGCTAAAAAGCTCCTCTGTCCGTTCGGCCCATTCATCAGAGACTATCATCTTTATTTTTTTAAGGGACATCGTTCCAAGCATCTCTGAAAAAGACTTCCACCAAAGTACCTCTTGGGGTTTGGAAACTATCGAAGCGGTTGGGTCAATATCAAGCACGAGTCCCGATTCTCTTATGACCTTCATTGCAAAAGAATGAATGGTAGAAATATAGGCATCGTCTATCCTTTGAATACCCTTTAAAAGATGGGGCAGCTCTTTTTCTGAGTTGCTATGCCATTTTACTAAAGTTTTCTTTATTCTATCCTGCATTTCTCGGGCCGCTTTTTCGGTAAAAGTCAAAACCAAGATCTGATCTACCCTGCAATCCTTGTCTTTAGCAAGTAACCAGGCAAAACGCTGGGAAAGAGTCTGGGTCTTTCCTGTGCCTGCCCCCGCACTTACAACAGTGAGCGGACTCAGGCTGGTAACTGCTTCTATCTGTTCAGGAAGGCCTTTTAAATTTTTCTGAAGTGCTGCAATAGGATCATTAAGAGAGTCGTTCTTCTGAGATATCATAAGCTCTGACCTCTCTTTCTTCTTCTTGTTCTGTTTCTTCTATGTAAGCTTCCCTCCGCCTGCAAATAACAAAGAACTCGCAGTACCTGCAGCTGTCAGACTCGTAATTTGCCGCGAATTCACCTTTCTTTATAGACTTTGCCATTTCTGACATAGTCTCTTCAGCAAGTTCCAGGTAATCATCTAAGCTCTTTCTGGGCCAAGATGAACAGTAAGCTTCGCTCAACTCTTTTGAATTGAAGTACCCGTAGAAAGAGGCATCCTTATGGCCAATCCATCCGTAGCCGGCAGGTTTGTATCCTGTTTTTTTACTGATAACCACAGAATAGGCAGCTAACTGCAATTCACTGCGGTGGTCTGAAGAACGGTTAGATTTATAGTCGATGACAACAAAGCCATCTCCGTAAAGATCTAACCTGTCAGCACGCCCTTTAAAGGAGACTCCTTCAACCTCATACTCCGGGAGTTTGTATTCGAGCATTACTGCTGAACGACTTTTAATGAGGGCTGATGATTCTATTGAGTCAAGAAGATCTGCCACAGAGCTGATTTGTTTTTTTAGATTTTCTGCATACCTTGCTAATCTGGGATCTCTCAGCAGTTCAGGATAAAAAGCATGGGATGCTTTTTCCCATTCTCTTTTCGTTATCATTGAGAAACTCCTAGGCGAATCAATATATTCTTTCCAGGAGTTTTCCCACAGAGAATGAAGCAAGGAACCCGCCTTCAAGTTGTTGTATATTTGAGGGTCATGGTCAGGAAGCTTCAGCTTTTTTTTACACCAATATCTGTAGGGGCAGGATTTCCACTCATCAAGCTGACTCAATGATACAGAGAAAAGGGAGGATTCGTCTGTTTTCCCTTTTCTCGGAAATTTCCCTCTGTCCGTTTTGTTGGCTGATATGGGTATTTCCGCACCACAAAACCAAAGTGATCCGTCAGGGGGAAGAGCGTCCGACGGTTTGTATTGAATGCTTCCAACGCCCTCCCACTTACCCGGTCCGTTTTTTGAATTGAAAAGAGGTGCAACAAACTGTGAAGGTCCTAAAGGGCGTCCGCTTTGATCAGTAAGTGAGTGCGTTATTACGCAACCTCCAAGTGCTGTTGCAATCAGTCTTCTGAAAAGAGCTTCTTTTTGCTCCCTCTTTTCATGCAGGTCAGGTATGTGTGGACGGTGGTCCGCTTTCTCATCCTGCTGGACACTTTCGTTGAATCTGATTTTATTATTGTTGTCCAAGAGCGGAGATTCTCTCAGCTTGCCAGGCCACGTATTGTAATCTACATCTGTCATGATCCAGTACCTGTGAACAGTCAAGACAGGAGGAATTCCAGCGTAAACCGTAACGGAACGGCTTTGCGGAAGCTGGATTGGGAGAGTGGCGCTTTCAGCCCATTCTGTAATATATCTAAGTGCATCATGGCCTTTAAACGAAATCTTTGATGCAGGACCTATCTCTTTGCCGATGTCGTCAAGAATTTCTATTTTTTTCTCGAGCTCTTTTATAGAGGAAGATATGTCCTTAAGTACACCATCAAGTTCGGGTGTAAGCTCTATGTAATCGCCTATTGCGTTCCGGAAATCAAGACTTTCGATGAAATCTTGCCAGAACTTAAGGATCTCAGACGGGGTACCTCCGTTTGATAGCTTGAAGCATAGGCTTTCAACTTTTCCAAAGGTATCCAAAGATTTTCCTTTTAGTATTCCCTTCCACGAGCGGCTGCCTTCAGGAAAACATGAAACGGATGCTGCTAAATCAAAATCAGAAGATTTCAAAAGAGGGTTTGAGAGAAGAAAGGCTGTGCTTTGAGTATCCCATCCCGATGCAAAAGCGTTCCATATCAGCCTAGGCAACTCACCTATTAACGTGTCAGCAACAGAGCCTCTAACCTGTAAATTATATGGAATCTTGTATCTGGCTAAGGCATTCTCCAAAAGTGCGAGATGCTGAGGGGTGGCCATGATTCCGATATCTCCGTAATCATTAATTTTTCCAAGCTTTGACAGAGAGCCTGTATCGTGTGCCCATAGGGCAGTTTCTCTTGCAACTGCATCAAACTGAAGCTGATAGTCGCTCGTTTTTATTTCAAATACTTTTGATTGCCAAACAGGTCGTTCTTTATACTCCATCCCTAATTGACGGATTGAATCATGAAAACCATCCAGTCCTGTTTCGGGTAATAAAAATGTATTTTTCGAAATATCGTTAAGAGTTTTTATTAGTTTAAGCTGGCTTCCGGTAAAGGTGAGGAATCCTACAAAGACATAGCTGTTACCGCTAACTGCCGACTTTATACTTTCGTTAAAAAGACATTCCCTCGTCAGAGAGGCAATTTGAGCATTGTCAGCTATACCATTTTCTTCAAGGTAGCTAATATACTCAGAATAAAGCCTGATGAGTATATATTCAGGGGATGTTTCTTGCAGATTGTCATCTTTAAAGAGCCTCTCCCTCAAATCATCCGGAGATATGTCTTCTGTCAGTAAATCTCTTATGTTCTCACCCAGTATTTTGGAGAAACTTCTGTGATAAACCCCTTCAGGCAAACTCTTTTTAGCCTCCCCCATTTCTTCAATGAACCTGTTCAGAATATACGAAACTATAAGGTCATGGTCGGGAGGATCAATAACTCTCCTTTGCTTCTTTGGAGACAACTTGGCAATTTCGCTGTAAAGGTCGCTCCAAATCAATATATGAGGCCTCTCACCAAAAAAAGACCCTTCATCTGAAATGAGTTTTAAAAGGACATCCTTGTCCAGTCCTGAAGGGACAAGGAAAAATATATTGCTACAGCCTTGATAGAGAGCGGAAAGTTTGTTTTGTTTTTCAGTTATGTTGTAATAAGTCTCAACTGTCAGCATGTCTTCTCACATACCCCAAATAGCCGTCAACGCTTTGACGGAGGAAAAAGGCCTCCCTTTCTCTGTCTCTTTCGGGAAGCTTACTGATCTGTCTGAGTGCAGGATCATTTTTAAGAAGGGCTTCCACCCCATCCTCAGTTACGGCGTTTGAGGGAAGGGCCGAAATAATGTCTTTCCAAAGTACCATCTGGTCCCTGGCAGTTTTAAGAAGCCCTTTGGCGTCTCTGCTGGAACCAGAGTGGGGATAACAAATAAGATCTATTTCATCGAGAGCGATCAGCTTCTCAAGTGATTCCATCGCTGTCTCATAGTAGAATTTATGAGGAGTAGCTGGCCTCATAAATATCGATCCGTCTTCAAGCTCAAAGTAGCAGCCTGCAGCTTCACCGGGGAATAGTATCTTCGTCCCGCCCAGGTCATAGAGATAGGAACTGTGATGGGGTGCATGACCGGGTGTGTCTATGATTTTAAGACCCTTAAGCTGGATGTTGGGATCGGCCAAGGCTTTTTCTGGAAGTGGAAGGGGCATCCCATATACATCAACTAGACTGCCTAGATTTTCTCTGCTTGCGGCTACGAGTCTAGTAGGATCAATAAGATGCGGGCGTCCTTTGAGTGGTGCTATTATTTTTGTTCCCGGAAATTTGAGATTGAACTGACCCGCTCCGCCTGAATGGTCAAGGTGAACGTGCGTATAAAGCAGATAATCGGGCTCACATGCGCCTATGTGCTTCAGGTCTTCGATGAGTTGAGGAATTGTGGATGCCGGTCCGGTTTCTACCAGAACGGTTCTATTCCTTGCTTTGTCGTTAATGTACCATCCTATGATGAATGATTCATAACCTCTTCTTGCTACAGGAAGGACGATTTCTGTCAGGCCTTTGATAACTTCTTTTGTATTCATAGATGTTTCTCCTTTCTATAAAGAACAAAACCTTGAAGCCGCTGGTTTCCCGCTCAGAATCATGCGGGAAAGACGGTGGGGTGGGTAATTCAGCACTCTGCGTCATCGAGAGCTGTCAGGACATCATCAAGCAGTGACTGGAACTGATTGCAGTTTCTTACTCTTGGATATTCAAACGGAACAGATATGTTGGCATCTATCATGCCGTTTTTTAGAACCAGAACCCGGGTCCCCAGGCGAAGCGCCTCTCCTACGTCATGTGTGACCATAAGAAAGGTCTTGCCACCTTTCATGTATATACTTGCTAACTCTCTTTGAAGGGCCCTTCTCGTGAAATAATCGAGTGCACCGAGTGGTTCATCCAAAAGGACGATTTCCGGGTCGCAGGAAAGAGCCCTGCCAAGTGCAACACGCTGTGCCATCCCTCCTGAAAGCTGATTTGGCATTGCGTTTTGATACCCTTCCAGCCCAAGCATATTTAATAGACTAAGAGCCTTTGAATGAAGTTTTGGGGCTTCTCCTCCAGGCAAAAAAGGAAACAGAAGGTTGTTTTCTACAGAAAGCCATGGCAGAAGGCGTGGTTCCTGGAAGACCATTCCGACGGGAAGAGGATTTTCCTTGTCGCAGACACGTCCCTTAAAAACTATACGACCTTCTGTCTCTTGTTCAAGTCCTGCCAGTATCCTCAGAAGCGTTGTTTTGCCTGAACCGCTTCTTCCAACTATAACAATAAAACCGCCTTCTTCTATTTCAAGATCTATGCCCCCAAGGGCTTCGACCTTCATGTCTTCTAAATCATAAGATTTCTTAAGGTTTTCTAATCTGAGCCAGCTCATACCTCTATGCCTCTTTTCAAATAACGTTTAATGCCCCAGAGGAATCCATAGTCAAGAAAAGCGCCCAGTGCCCCAATTACAAATATCCCCATCAAAACTACATCAGAACGTGAAAGCTGTTCAGCATCGAGTATCATATAACCCAGACCGGAAGAAGCTGCAACAAGTTCTGCAGCTACAAGTGAACGCCAGCTGTATCCAAGCCCAAGTCTTAGTCCCGTAAGGATAGATGGAACTGCCGAAGGCAAAATAATATACTTGAATTGATGCCATTTCTTGTATCCGAAGACCTTGGAAACCTCTATGAGTTTTTGGTCACAGTCCCTTATTCCCTGAAGCGTGTTCAGGAATACAGGGAAAAATGTCGCAAGAATAATTAAGATTATTTTAGGTGCCTCTCCTATTCCAAACCAAAGTATAAGCATAGGTATCACAGACATAGGAGGTATGTGTCTCAAAAATTCAAGTGTTGGCTCAAGCTGTACAAATAAAGACGGAAACCAGGAACAGAGAAGTGCAAGAGATAGTGCAAGCAGCGATGAGAGGCCAAATCCCCTTATGATTCGGTCAAGACTGGCCCACACATGTATCTGAAGCTCCCCGCTCTGAATCGAGAGAATAAACGAATCAAAGACTCTTCCGGGTGAGGGAAGAAGAAAAGGATTCCACCATCCTGCGTTCGAACCGGCCCACCAAAGCAAAAACAAAAATATCGGTAAAGCAATGCCACTTTCAAACAAACGCCCTTTTCCAAGTTTCATTCTGTCACGCTCCTGCGTTATATTGTACATTTTTTTAGCTGATAAGCACAGCAAAAGAGGCTGCTTTATGTTAATCTATAAAGGTATACGATTAGCCCAAGCTATACTGATCTGAGCTAAATAACCTTTTGCAGCATAAAGGAGGATAAAAATTGGGGAAAGTTATTTGGAAACCAGGGACCATGCTTTATCCGATACCGCCGGTGATGGTTTCATGCGGCACCATCGAGAAACCGAATGTCATAACGGTTGCATGGACCGGGATCGTATGTTCCGACCCTGCTATGACATATATATCAGTAAGACCTGAACGTTACTCTTATGAGCTGATTAAGAAATCAGGAGAATTCGTTATAAATCTCACTACAGAATCGCTCATATGGACAGCAGACTATTGCGGTGTGAAATCCGGACGTGATATTAATAAATTCGATCTTAGCTCGATAACAGCAGCTGCTTCAACACAAATAAGCGCACCTCTCATCGTTGAAAGCCCAATAAATATTGAATGCAGAGTGGATAGGATTTTACAACTTGGCTCTCACGATATGTTTCTATCAAAAATATTAGCCATTAACGCGGATGAAAAACTGCTTGACTCAAAAGGAGTTCTGCATCTCGAAAAAGCTGGTCTAGTCGCAACAAGTCACGGAAGATACTTTGCCCTTGGCCGGCAGCTAGGCACTTTCGGCTATTCGGTAAAAAAGAAAAAGAAGTAAGCTCTATATTCTCCTAGTATTTCTACGTAGATGCAATAAACCTGTTGCGATCTATAATACTATTAAGTTCTGCTGATATGCGATGCGTATTTGACTGGCGGACTAAGAAGGGGCAAAGCCGCATTATGAATATGGATTTTATAAAAAACGAGAGCATTAAAGAAAAAATGTTATTTACAAAAAAATTTGTTCAATGCCCCAGAACCATAGGCAGCATAGTCCCCAGTTCTTCATACCTTACCGAATCAATATTAAGCAATATAAATTGGTGTGAAGTGAGTTCCATAGTGGAACTCGGTGCAGGAACAGGAGTATTCACCCGACAGATAATCCAGAGATTGGAAAACAAAGCTAAACTGTTTATCTTTGAAATAGAACCAGAACTTCGAGCAAACCTGCAAGCCGAGACGCAGATGGAGATATACTCGGACGCGGTAAAACTTCCGCAAATACTTGAATCTGCGGGGATAATTCATGTTGATCTTGTTATATCAAGTCTTCCATACGCTGTACTGCCGAGAGAAATGACTGACAGTATACTCCGGGGAGTAGTAAAATCTATGGGTCAGGATGGTACTTTTATCGCTTATCAATACTCACTGCAGATGAAGGCTCTGTTTGCAAGAATATTTAAAAATGTCGATGTAAGATTTGTTACTTTTAACCTTCCTCCTGCATTTGTATATGAATGCAAAGGACTGCTAAAATCAGAATATCTAGAGGAGAGGTGATTTAAGTGCTTAGCTGCGCGATCTGCGGAAGAGCTCTCAAGGAGTGCTGCGACCTTTTCCATGAAGCCATAACTCCGGACGGAGATACAGTTGTTGTATGCAACGACTGTGCGATAGAAAACGATTTGCAATTCGAACCTGAGACAGAAGAGGAGCAATAATTTGGAATGTCCTCTTTAGATTCATAGACAGTATACCTTGCTGCAGTTAATACCTGCAACAATTCTGATTAGCTTACAAACTTTTCAAATTCCATTGCCCTATACTGCTCAGCCGGTTTGCCCGGAACGACGATGGCATGTGCAGGACAGAACGCTACACACATCTGGCATGATTGGCAGAGGTGTTTGTTGATCGAGGGAAAATCCCCTATGAGGTCAATTGCACCTACAGGACAATTATCAACACATCTCATGCACTTTATGCATTTATTTTCATCTACCATTATTGGGAACATCCTGTAAAAAAACCTGAGGGTTCGTCCGCTGGAAACCAGTTTGTACCACATCGACGGAATTAAAGGTACACCGTTGCCCCAGACTGCTCTTCCATCTGAAAGCATGTCCGCAAATAATCTCGCTTTCTCCATAGCCTTAGCTATCAGAACCTCATTTTTATCTACGGGGATAACGCCGTTGTTGTAGTTGCCAGGCATTACAAACAACTCTGAGCCAATCGGCTTATACCCTTTTTGTCTGACAAGCTTTTTGAACTTCCTCTCGGCACCGAGAGCAGAACCTCCCATCGTAGCAGTCATAAATATGCTCCGACCCTTTCCCTCCGGCAGCGAAGCAATGAATTTCAGCACAAGAGGGTACGAGGAGAAAAAAGCTATAGGAAAAGCAAGGCCAATCACGCTCTCTCCTGACATGCGGAAGGAATTCGACTTTCCTATAATATGAAAGTTGACCTGGTTTCCTTTTTCTTCAAGTCTTCTGCCTACTTCTCTTGCTATCATAAGAGTATTACCGGTTCCGGAAAAAACATAATATTCTATTTTCATGCAGTATTCCTCCCAATTTCAATCAAATTAGACAAAGCAAATACGTTCAGCCCCGAAATCTTAAAATATCGTACCAATTATTATAATAGCAGTAAAAAGTGAAGAATTTTTGTCTCATGCACGATCCATTAAATTTATTAATTTTAGATCTTTACGCTCATGCAGACATCAGAAGTTTTATTCTGTTCATCTGATTAACAGAACTTGCCCCTGAATCGTAGTCAAGAGCTAAGATGCTGGATTCTGAATAACGGCGTCTCAGTTCCTTGATGACTCCCTTTCCGGTGATGTGGTTGGGAAGACATGCGAACGGCTGGATACATACTATTTTCTTAACTCCGCTCTCAATAAGCGAGACCATTTCTGCGGTCAGCAGCCAGCCCTCACCAGCCTGATTAGCACATGAGACAATAGAAGACGTTTTATCAGCCAAGGAATAAATATCATGAAGTGATCCGTACCTGCTCCCCTTAAGGGCTTCCCTGACAGGTCTACGAAGAAATTCAATTGCAGCTATGGCACTTCTTCCTCCAACTGCTGAACAAAGACTGCCAGAAAGATATTTGTGTCTGTAAATTGGGTCATAGAGACAGTAAAGCAGGAATGAAGCTATATCGGTAAGTACTGCCTCTCCCCCGCCAGATTCTATAAGGTCTATGAGATTCTCATTCGCTCCAGAGTGGTATTTGACCAGTATTTCACCTACTATTCCAACCTTAGGTTTTTCTTTGCTTATAATCGGGATTTTGCTGAATTCTGCAACAGCACTCTGTACCAAGGAACTGAAGCCCATATCTGAACCTCTCGGCATTGACTCCTTATACATAGAGGAAAAACGATCGTAAAGATTCATAGATTGTCCTTTTTCAAGTTCATTGGGTCTAGTTCTTAAAAGAAGCCTCATTAAGAGGTCTCCATAAATCATCGCTTTTACTGTCCGAAAGATTACCCTCGGAGACAGCTTGAAGTTTACTGAGTTTTTCCCCTGTGAGTTGACCGCTAGAATCCTGACTTTTTCAAACCCTGCTTCGTCTAAGGCCCGTCTTAGCAGCGGCACATAATTGCTTGCTCTGCATGCACCACCTGTTTGAACGTAAAAACAATCAGTTTTTTCAGGATCAAACTCTCCGCCCCTGAGTGCGTTCAAAAATTGTCCTACCACTATCATAGCTGGGTAGCAGGCATCGTTGTTTACATAATTTAGCCCCAGCTCTACAGACTCTCGCCCGCCTTCAGGAAGCACTCTGAAATCCATCCCTTCAGATCTCATTATCGATTCCAGAAATTGAAAGTGATACTGAGAGAGCGGCGGACAAAGTATCGTTCTTTGTTTCAGACAACATCTGTTCAAACTATAACTCTTGTCTCCTGTTGATATACTCTTTTTTCGAGAGTCGCGATTATTTTCCATAGCAGCCAAGAGCGAGCGTACTCTTATTCTCACAGAGCCGTTATTCTTTGTTTCATCGATTTTTAGAAGGGTATGCGTCCGACCATAAGATTGAAGAAGCTTTGCCGTCTGGTCAGAGCTTATTGCATCCAAACCACAGCCAAATGAATTCAGATGAACCATTTCAACGTTTTTGAAATCGGGATCCGTAGCTATTACTGAAGCGGCCCGATAGAGCCTGGAATGGTATACCCACTGATCTACCACATTAATTTCACTACGTTTTTCTGAGGCAAACTGCCTTCTACAGATAGAATCCTCTGTAAACACCGCAACGTTGTAGCCATTTATCAGTTCAGGGATACCGTGATTCACTACTGGGTCGAGATGATAGGGATGTCCTGCTAGGACTACGCCGTTAATGCCTCTTTCTAATATATATTTTAGAGTCGCTTCTCCCATCGAATCGATATCTTTTTTATATTCTTCTTGGGCTTTATAAGCCTCTTTAAGCGCTGAAACTGCTTCTTCAGCGCTTATTCCGTTTTGGTTAAACTCTTTTACAATATGTTTCGCCATCTCTCTCTGAGAACTGATTGGGAAAAAACTGTGTATATATCTCACGTTTTCAAATCTTAATCCGTCAACGTTGAGAGCAGCCAGATCAGGATAACCTGAAACAACAGGACAATTATATGAATCGTCAGCATCGACAAACTCTATTTTTGTTTTCTGTATGCCCGGGTAGAATATTAGTTTTGCTCCTCTTTCCAACAGCTCCTGCAGGTGACGGTGAACTAGCTTGGCGGGAAAACAAACTGTCTGAGATGGAATTGTATCTATCGCAAGCGATTCATCAGGACGTTCAGAAGAAAGCTCGACCCTAAAGCCAAGGCTTGAAAAAAGAGTGAACCAGAAAGGATAGTCCTCATATATGTTGAGTACTCTTGGTATACTTATGATCCCTCTGGAAGCCTTATTTTCTTCGAGGGGAACATAGTAGTCAAAGAGTCTTTTGTATTTTTCATGATAAAGATTAGGAGGAAGCTCCGATTTTGTCTGTCCATCGTTTTCTCCGTTAGAACAATTGTTGCCTGTAACATATTTACGCCCTCCATTAAAGAAAGTGAGAGTTAAAAGGCATCTATTGCCGCATCCCTGGCAGCGTCTAGTCTCTGTTTTAGATTCAAATGAAAGCAAAGACTCTTTTGAGATAAGCGAGCTCTTATCAAGGCATTCAGAGTCTTTAGATATCAAAGCTGCCCCAAAAGCTCCCATAAACTCTGATATGTCGGGTCTCAGTACCTCCCGTCCTGTCACCATTTCAAATGCCCTCAGCAAAGCGTCATTTTTAAATGTACCGCCCTGAACGACCGTATGCCTTCCTATATCGTCCATATTTCTGATCTTTAGGACCTTGTAGAGAGCGTTCCGCACTACAGAATATACAAGCCCAGCAAAAATGTCATCAATTGATGCTCCTTCTTTCTGTGCTTGTTTTACCTTCGAATTCATGAAGATAGTACACCTTGAGCCTAGATCTGCAGGAGACTGAGATCTTTCGGCACGAGAGACAAACTGATCCATAGTCATTCCTAAAGATTCTGCAAAATTCTGGAGGAAGGAACCGCACCCTGAAGAGCACGCCTCATTTAAAAAGATATCTTTTATTAACCCTTTTTCTATTTTCATGCACTTCATATCCTGTCCACCTATGTCAATCATAAAGTCGACATCGGGGTCGATATGCCTTGCTGCTCTTGTGTGCGCCACCGTTTCAATTTCTACCATGTCCACGCCAAATGCAGTCTGTATAAGTTTTTCTCCATAACCTGTCACACAGCTTCTCTTTACAAAGAGCCGATGCGGCATAGACGAATACATTTCAAGCATGATGTCCCTTACCGTTGAGACCGGTTCGCTCCCTCCGCTCATCCTGTAATCTGAAAAAAGGATATTCCCGTCACTATCAATAAGCAGAGCTTTTGTAGTTGTAGAGCCAACATCTATGCCTAGATAGGCTGGTCCTTCTGCATACTCTATGGGCTTTCTGGCTGTTATGTTTTTATTATGACGTGAAATAAACTTACTTTTTGTCTCTTTATCGGGAAAAAGCGGTCTAAGGGAATATTCGTCCGGCATTTTGAGAGGAGTAGAATACCCTACCGATCTTTTCTCTAATTCGGAAAGACTGACTATCTCGTTATTTCTGCCAAGTATTGCAGCGCCAAGAGCGACAAAAAGATGTGAATTCTCTGGTGAGATTGATTGTATCGGCAAAAGTTTCAGAGTTTCCGAAAATCTCTTTCTAAGTTCAGGCAGAAAATAGAGAGGACCCCCCAGAAAAGCAACGTTTCCAAATATTTTTCTACCACAGGCAAGACCGCTGATCGTCTGATTGACGACTGCCTGGAAAATCGAAACGGCGATGTCAGCCCTCTCTGCCCCCTCTTTCATAAGTGATTGAACATCGGTTTTTGCAAATACACCGCAACGAGAGGCAATGGGATATATAATCTTATATTGCTTTGCAAGTTCATTCAAACCTGAGGCATCAGTTCCAAGGAGGGCCGCCATATGGTCAAGAAAAGCGCCTGTCCCCCCGGCGCAGGTCTCATTCATCCGCTTATCTGTGCCGTTTTGATCAAAATATGTAAGCTTGGCATCTTCACCACCGAGCTCTATGCAAACATTGGCTTCTGGAATAAATCTGCTGACCGATGCTGAGCAGGCGATGAGTTCCTGTGTAAATGGAAGATGCATCTCTTCTGCAACGCCTATACCGGCAGAACCGGAAACCGCCAATGTTATGCGGGAAGACCTAAAATTAAATTGTATTTCGTTGAATATTTCAGTAACAGCTGAGTGAATATCAGAGAAGTGCCTGCGATACATGCTATGGACAAGCCTGTCCGCTTCATCCAACAATACAGCTTTTGCAGTAGTTGATCCTATATCGAGCCCCATATGTAAATGCGGCATCAATTGCTTCCCCCTAACTTTCCTGTCAAAACAAGAGCTGCACAAAGACAGCCCAGATATTTAATAGTTATCTGAAGTTTTGAAAGCTTAAAAAGGAGAAGTCAGTCTAAATAAGAAGGACTAGATCTAAAACAGGCAGGAAGAGGTGTTCTCTATCCGCAGTTAGACTATTTTTATCAAGGATGTTGGTTAACGGGCGGAATAAAGAATGGTCAAAGACATTTTTAGCGGTGAGCCATATCTGGTTCGCGTAAAAAAGGAAGTTCGTGGATCTATAAAGTCTGGGAGGTTTCGGCCTGAGTGTTGAAGTTACTGCAACAGCTGATGTTTCGATACTGTTCATCATAATTTTTGCTAAACTTGAACCAAGGCTGTAACGTATGCTTTGTTCAGACACAACAACAAGTGCCGTCTGGAAAATAATCAGAGACGTCAGAAAAATATATGCATACTTTTTCATAACATTACTGAACCTGTACAAACATCACCATCTCCGCTTGAGAAGATTAGCACACCTTTCATATAAATTCCATACTTGAACTCTCATAACCTACTTGGGCGTTAAAAGAGCACATTATTCCTTAGTAATAAAAGATTATCGGATGTCTCTCTCTAGCCTTGGATATTAACATGACATACTGCCATGACATACTGCTGCAAAGAGGAAACTTCTTTTCAACTATTTCCAGGGCATCCTTAAATTCCAATGGCTTGCTGTAAAGGTAACCTTGGATAGTATCGCAGCCGACCTCGGCAAGATATTGCTTTTGAGCCTCTTCTTCTACTCCCTCGGCTAGAACTTTCAGACCTGTCTTGTGCCCCATTGAAACGATATCAGAGACTATCAGACTCTCTTTTTTGTCCGTAAAGATTTTGTCTGTGAACTTCTTATCTATCTTTACAACATCTATATTCAATTTACGCAGACTTGACAATGATAAGTATCCTGTACCAAAATCGTTAAGGGAAATTTGGATCTCTATGCCTCTAAGGATACCCAGTTTCTCATTCACGGTTTTGAAGCCTTCCAGAAAAACCGACTCCGTTATTTCAAATTCAAGATCTCTATTTTCTATCTCGCAGCTTATTATTAATGAGGTAAGGTCTTCAATGAAATCTGGCCTCATAATATCAGAACCGGAAAGATTTACTGCAACTCTAATTCCTTCACAAGCCGCTTCTTTAAGGCTTTTAACAAATACAGAGGTTTTTTTAAGAATGAGCTTCGTTAAAGGAACTATCAGTCTTTTTTTCTCAGCTATTTCGATAAACTCCATCGGAGAGATATCGCCAAAGGATTTCGATTTCATTCTAGAGAGTGCCTCGAAACCGCAAATCCTGCCCGATTTAAGATCAACCTGAGGTTGAAAAACTGTACGAATAATCTCATCGTCCTCTTCCTTGATTGCTTGGATAATCTCTCTTTCGATAATATTTTCTCTCTCAATAGTTGCTTCCATTTCTAAATTAAAATACTGGAAGCCGAGATAATTATCATTTTTGACTTTGTTTAATGCAATCAAAGCCTTTTTCAGAATACGTTCTGGGTCATCATTTTCGTCTAAAATTTCAACAATGCCTATCTCTAAAGGCAAATAAGAGCTTTCGTTTTTGGGAAAAAACCCCCTAGAAAATAAATGAGGGATTCCTGATTGGGCAACCCGGTCTTTTTATCATAGTAAGCAAGCTTCAAGTAGTTCCTGCTGCTCACATTTTACTTCAAAAAAGAATAAAAAACGACAGCCTTCCAAAAAGAAGGCTGTCGTTTTTTATTCTTAGAAGAAAGCAACATCTTAAGGCTAGATATATCACCATTTTGTCGGAATAAGCAAAACAGATGAGAGGGCCTTTCTTGCAACCTTGCTGCTCACGCTGCCGAGGAAAAATTCCTTAACGTATCCTCTCCCTTGGCTTCCCATAACTACAAGCTGAACTCCAAGCTCTTCAACTGCTTTTATTATTTCAATCGCCGGTGATCCGTACTTTACAACAACGTCAACTTCAATGTCTCCAACGTCTTGGAGAAGTTTTTTCATTCCTTCCAACCTTGCTTTGTCTATACGGTTAAATTCTTCCACTTTATCATCGAGGTGCGGACGAATTTTTGCGGCATCCTGCACGTGGAAAAGAGTCACTTTTCTTGCCCTCCCCGGAGCCATTTCAAGGACTTTTGAAAAAGCAACATCAGCATTCTCTGAGAAGTCAGTGGGATAAAGCAGGTGATTGTCAACTTCACAGCCATCGATAATGACCCTGTTGCCTTGTTTTGCGATGCCTGTTAGCCCCGGCCTCATGATCAACAAAGGTATTGATACAGAATGCATCAAATCGTTAGCAAGGGCATTGAAGTACAAATCTCCTGCAGGTGTACCTTTTCTTGCTCCCACAACAATGAGAGGGTACTCTTCTGAAAGAGCTATCTTCTCTATCTCTGATGCAGGATATCCGGCAAGGACTCGCGTTTCAACCTCATACCCTTCGTCATTAAGTATCTTCTCGTTTTCTTTGAGAAATTCTTCGTATTTGTGTCTAGGAACGTTGGACTGTCCACTAGTGTAGCTAATCACTTCATCAACCGTCCTGAACTGGATAAGCAGGCATTTTTTAGCTCCATATGCTTTCAGTTTGCCTGCACACACCATAAGCTTTAGAGAATCTTCAGACATATCAGCTGCGATTATGAACTTTTTAAACATCGTAGTTTTCCCCCTCTGAAATGTAATATTTTAAAGGAAAATGTTCTTAAAGAATTTCAGCATCTCTGACATTATCTGCTTCTCTGAAAACTATTCAGTGCTTGGTTGGTATAAGAAGAACTGATGATGGAGAGAGGCGGGCTATGTTCTGGCTTACGCTGCCAAGGAAAAATTCCTTGACATATCCCCTTCCTTGATTTCCCATTACAACAAGTTTGACATCAAGATCCTCTACAAGTCTCAGTATCTCAAGTGACGGTGAGCCATACTTCACAATCGTCTCTATCTCAGCGTTCCCGAGATTTTCGAGCATTTCTTTCATACCCTTGAGCCTTGCTTCATCAAGCCTGTTGAATTCTTCTATCTTGCTCTCAAGGTGAGGGCTTATTTTTGACTTGTCCTGTACGTGAAGAAGGGTAATTTTTTTGGCTTTACCTGCAGCCATTTCAGAAATATACTTAAAAGCTACGTCTGCGTTCTCGGAAAAATCAGTTGGATAAAGGATATGGTTCACGAGATCCATTTTTTCACTTGTTAAAATAATTTCTTCTTCTGCAACTACTCTATCCTCTGTTCTTATCTGCATTACTGGAAACTTTGCAGAATGAATGAGGTCATCCGTCATCCTTCCGAAAGATATCTCTCCTGAAGAAGAATATTTCCTCGTCGGTATAACTGTCAAAGAATAGCCTTCCTCTTCACAGATTCTGTTGATATGATCCGTGGAATAATACGGCAGAATCCTGACTTCTACTTCAAGTCCCTCTTTTTGAATTTCTAGCTTTTGTCTCGCGAGGATCTTTTCATACTCAGAAAGAAGCTGGTCTGAGTAAACTACCGCGAAGTCATTGATCTCATTTAAATCCCTAAATTGGATCAGGAGACATTTTTTTGCGCCAAATGCTTTTAACGCTCCGGCACATGACATCAAAACTGAAGAATCTTTGGATATATCCGTAGCGAGAATAAATTTTTCAAACATTGAAACTCCTCCTTTAAATACAGGTTAGTATCTACCTACCCATGTTCTCTAAGCTTTGCACGATACATACTTTCCTAACAAGTGTAATTATACTTAGTTATACAGTAGACACCCAGTAAATTCATTGTTTGTTAGATAGTATTGTTTTTTAAATATAAAAGCTAGGCTACCTAATGTCCTTCTTAAAGAAACAGGCAGTCCGGTCTTACTGTCATGCTTGATTTACAATTATGTATTTTAGTGTTTGGTGTTTTTTACATACTCAGTATTCAAAAGGCTGTCTGGTGTGAGGCCTTTCAATTTTTGAATTACAGAATCCGTTGTACCCTGTGTCTCTCTTTCGAGGCATTCCATTGTCCATCCTGCCATGTGTGGTGTAAAAATAATGTTGTCCAACATGAATAGAGGATTGTCCTTTGAAGTCGGTTCAACGCTATAAACATCTATTCCTGCACCGGCAATCCAATTCTCACTGAGCGCTTCGGCAAGAGCTTTTTCATCAACCAAAGCCCCTCTTGCCGTGTTGACAAGGTATGCGCTTTTTTTCATTTTTTTAAGTTTCTCCCTGTCAATAAAACCGCATGTCTCATCACAGAGCTGACAATGTAGGGATACCACATCGCTTCTCTCAAGAAGAGTATCTATATCGACGGGCTTAGCCCCTGCTTTTGCAATTCTTTCAGGGTCAGCGTAAGGGTCAAAACAGAGAAGATCAACGTTAAAAACCTTAAGCATTTCCGCAAGACATGAACCCGCGGCTCCAAGACCTATTATTCCCACAGTTTTGCCTGTAAGCTCAGATGCATAAAGGTGTTCTCCTTTCCAACCGCCGCCTTTTTGCACTTCCATAGACCTAGGTATTTGTTTTAACAGTGACATCATCATGGTAAGCGCATGTTCGGCCACACTCACCTTATTTGCACCGGGGGTATATGTTACCGCGACTCCATATTCTGTAGCCGCATCAACATCTATATTATTGGGGACTGAACCGCACTTGGCTATAATTTTGAGATTCTTTGCTGCTGCGATTACATTTCTGGTAAATTTCCCCCTGGCAGTGCAGACTACTGCATCCGCATCGCCAATGAGCTCTATGAGCTCTTTCTCATCAATATAGGTGTTTTCAGGATCACCAAATCTCACATTCCCAACTTCATTCATGAGCATGTGCAGTTCACGAATTTCGCACTCAACAACGACGATATCAAACATAAAAAAACCTCCGGTCTACCATTATTCAATTGTACCAAGAGAAAAAATTCCGGGTAAAACATTTTCTCCTGCACATCCTAATTATCCATGAAAAAGAGGATAAATGCACCATCCTCCTTCTAACTATAAAGTACAGACATAACCTTTCTAAGAAAATATGAGTGTTGAATGTGTAAAAAAGACGGCCCCTGAAATTTTACAGAGGCCGTGCTCACAATTTATGCCAGATATTACCGTCAAATGGTTATCTTTTTATCGGGATAAGCAAGACTGAAACAGGCGACTCACGCGCTACATTATGGCTTACACTGCCAAGGAAGAATTCGTTGACGAACCCTCTGCCCTGGCTGCCCATGATTACCTTTTGAACAGAATGTGCGCTGATTGCCTCTAATATCTGTTTTGAAGGATATCCATACTTAAGCACAATCTCTACTTCGGGGCATCCTTTTTCTAAAAGGATCTTTTTCATCCCTTCCATTCTTGCTGTATCTATCTTATTGAATTCTTCGATCTTGTCATCAAGATATGGCGAAATCCTATACTCATCCTGGACATGAACAAGTGTAATCTTCTTCAAAATCAACGGTATCATTTCAACCAGATAGTTAAAGGCAACTTCAGAGTTTTTAGAAAAATCGGTCGCAAAAAGAACATGGTCTGCAAAACCAACGGAAAGATTCTGCTTGTTATTTTTGTCGTTTGACTTTCCGTGGGACTTAAATATATACGTTGGTGTTTGTATATTATGAATAAGCTCATTGGCCATAGAACTAGAAATATCGCTGTCCGACCCAACTGCTATGATAGAGTAATTCTCATTTATTGCTATTTTGTTTACCTGAGCCGAAGAGAGCCCTTCTAAAACCCTAGTTTCAACTTTAAACCCCTGTTTCTCAAGTATTTCCTTCTGGTCCTGAAGGTTTCTGTTAAAATCTTCGTAAATGGTGGGTGTGTAAAAGTTGTCAACTCCAAGCACCCCAAGAGTTCCCCAGAAATGAAGCAACAATATCTCTTCTGTGCCAATTCCTTTAAGGCCCCCGGAAGAATTTATAAGTGCCATGGATTCTTTCGAAAAATCAGACGCTACGATCGCACGTTTGAACATTAAGACTCCCCCTTTAAAATAATCTAGATTCATCATGTATCCTACAATGATATATAACATTGATATCTAGCTAAAACAAGAGCATGTTTAGCATCAATTTTGGGTCGCTTTACACTATTACCAAGTGATCTTTTCCATCGTCTACTAGCCCTATTTTGTTACCTTCGATTCTCACATCATCAATAATTAATTCTGTTACGTTCTGATTTTTTTCTAAACTTGGGGTGACTCTGATTTCATATTCTGCAGCCCCATATTTGTACCAGATTGTATATGGTCCAAAGTTTTCGGGAACAGATGGACTAATTATTAGAGATGTACCCTCTTTGCTTATCCCTATAAAATTCTTAATCAGCCCTTGATACATCCATCCTGCTGAACCGGTGTACCAGCTCCATCCTCCCCTGCCTGCCTGCTCTCCTTGAACAGACATTATGTCTGCTGTCATAACATATGGTTCCTTTTCATATCTCAGCGCATCTTTTCTGGCTGAGGTAATTTTAATTGGGTTAAGCATTGTAAAAAGGGTCTGGGACAAATCGTAATCTTTTATTAAGGAAGCTGCTATTGCAAGCCACACTGCAGCGTGGGAATACTGCCCGCCGTTTTCTCTTATACCCGGATAATAGTTCTTTATATATCCGGGATTTTTATCTGTCTTATCAAAAGGAGGTGTAAGAAGGAGTGAAATCCCGTCTTTTTCATTAACCAAGTACTGTTTTGCAGAATACATAGCTTTTAAGGCTCTTTCTTTTTCGGCTCCTCCGGAAATAACACTCCATGACTGGCTTATGGAGTCTATTTTACATTCGTCACTTTCTTTTGAACCTAGTTTTTCCTGGTCGTCATAAAAGGCTCTTAAGTACCAATCGCCATCCCAGGCATGTTTCTCAATATTCGACTTAAGGTTATTTCTGCTGATTTCCTGTTCTTTTGCAAAGTCAGTGTCTTCTTCGTGATATGCAAGAGGTATAAATTCACCAAGCACCGTATAAAGAAACCATCCTAACCAAACACTCTCCCCTTTTCCCTCGATTCCAACCATGTTCATTCCGTCGTTCCAGTCACCCCCACCCATTAAAGGAAGCCCTTGCTCCCCAAAGTGGGTATGGGTTATGGTTTTTTTACAATGTTCATAAACGGTTGATTCGATCTCAGATGTCTCCGGGGTACTAAGTGATTCATTTTGGCATTTTTCAAGTAAAGGTCCCTTGATGTAGGGAACTTTTTCTTTGAGTATCAAATAGTCTCCGGTACTTTTTATATAAGCGCAGGTAACGTAGGGAAGCCAGAGCAGGTCGTCTGTAATTCTTGTTCTGACACCCATGCCCGATGGAGGATGCCACCAATGTTGTACGTCTCCCTCTTCAAATTGTCTACTACATGCGATGAGTATTTGTTCCTTGACTGTCTCAGGTGCTGTATGCATAAGGGAAAGGGTATCCTGTAGCTGATCCCTGAATCCATATGCTCCACCCGCCTGGTAAAATGCGGCTCTTGCGTTTATCCTACAGGCTACAGTCTGATATAACAGCCAGCCATTAAGAAGTATATCCATTGCCCTATCTGATGTCTTGACCTTTATCGTGCCAAGCAGCCTATCCCAATAACCTTTTACTCTTTCCAGTTCATAATCAAACTTTGCCAAATCCTTGTACTTATTACTTAGTTTTATTATTTCAGCAGAATTATCGCTCTGTCCAAGTCCAAATACCACAGATCTTGTTTCACCAGGTTTTATTGTTAATGAAACCTGTATGGCTCCACATGGATCGTATCCTACACCTATATCGCATTGTAATTTTTTATTTAATCCTTCAGGATCTACAATTGAGCCTTTGGGACCCAAAAATTCTCTTCTGTCTCCTGTATATGCTGTTATCATTTCGCTGGAAAAAATGTAACTTCTCTGCTTTCGAAATGTGATGTCGTATGTGTTTTTTGCATAGAGGTATTCGTGTTCGTTGTTGTATGAAGAAACAGTATATTGATTAGTGCGGTCTCTATCCACACCAAGAACCCATTCAACGTAGTATGTTAAAGTTAGATATTTCTCGTTCTCTGAAGCGTTGGTCATATCAAGACGCCAAAGCTTAATTGGCTCTTCTAGGGGAGTAAAAACTTGAAGTTTTTGCTGTATTTCATCTTCATCATGAGAGAAAACCGAGTATCCAAAACCATGTGTTACCCGGAATATTCCATGCCCTTTTCTGCCTAGAGTCATTGGAATGATTACTTTTCCGGTGGCTTCGTCTTTAATATATATTGCCTCTGAAGCTGCATCACTGACAGGGTCATTAGACCATGGGGTTATTTTGTTTTCCCTGCTATTAATGGCCCAGGTCATACCTGCTCCTGTTTCGGAAACATGAAAGCCGAATTTTTTATTGGATATAACATTGATCCAAGGTGAAGGAGGCCTATTATTATCATTGAGCAGGATTTCATATTCCTTCCCGTCTTCAACAAAGCGCCCAAAGCTATTAAAGAACTCGCCTTTATGGCTGTCTAATTCCTTGTCACTAGAGGGCATATTTTCATAATTCAACAATATCAGCTCCTTCCCTAGTAAATATTTTTGTATTTTAACTCAGCTTTCCACCTGTTGTTA
>LFRM01338931.1_pt1 | contig 30849 bp, 23 predicted proteins | sample 618341 | NCBI WGS metagenome assembly LFRM01 (sample SAMN03654438, study PRJNA283298) | anaerobic digester metagenome | isolation source: pool of bioreactors CSTR01a, CSTR02a, and CSTR03a thermophilic anaerobic... | place: Denmark: Kgs. Lyngby | collected 2014-05-21 | reverse complement strand
TCTTTGTTAAAGTAGGCAAGCACAGTATTTTCTTTTTCATCTTTTTGAAAATAGGTACTGTCGTTATTATTACAATACATAGGATTTACCCATAATTCTAAATCCTGATCATTAATAATAATGTACTTTTCGCAAGGATAAGGGCTGCTAGTTTCTTTTTCTTTGTAATCAAAGCGTAATACAAATTCGCCGGGTAAATTAGTATTTGAAATAATAATACTGTCTGTTTCGCCATTTTTAATACCAGATTTTTCTAAAATAGTTTTATACGCATTTGCGCCGTATAAAGGCATCAGGCTTACTTTACTTTCGGCAACACCGCGAATATGGAGTTTTAAAATTACTTCCTGAGCAGAGCAGCTGAAAGTTTGTAAAGTGAAAAAACAAAAAGTTGAAATTAAGATTAACAAAAATTTTATTGAACGAAAAATTTTGCTTCCCATAATATTTTTTGCAAAATTATTAAATAAATTTGGTTCTAAAACGATTATTGTGGACAAATTATTTTACCTTTCCAATTGTTATTTATTAGTCCACAAATGCACACAAATGATCAACTCAATCCCAAAATCCTTTAATCCCACAAATCCCAGTTCAGACAATTAATTTCCATCATTCTTTGTGTTCTTTGTGCCTTCTTTGTGAACTCTGTGGTAAAATAATTTATCTTTACCCACTCCAAACGTTATAGAACCTGAAATTGCTACGCAACTTTCATTTTAACAAAAATTTATCCAAAAATTTTTCTTATTTTTGCAGATAGGGGTTTTTATGGACATAAAAACAAAAAAATTTATAATAAAAGAAATACTGTGGTAATAATATGACCAAAGAACAAAAATTTTATAAGGCGTTGCAGGATGTTTTTATTGGAGCTAAGATTGAGGGCAAAGGCGGCTTTGTTAATTTGATGAGAATAAAATCAAATTACTACCGCAAGATTGAGGATATTTTAAAAAAAGACATTGAAGCAGCGTTAAAAAGCTATCCGAGTTTTAGGGATGAACTTTTTGACAAGCTTTATTCTTTTTTCAGTCGATACTTTACAGAAAGCGGGTCAATTTATTTCAATTCAACACCATTTCATAACAATATCTATGAAAAGGTTTATACCGATGAGAAGGATGTCGTCCTCTTCTGGAAAACACAGATGCTTTATTATGTTAAAACTGACAGGATTTTTAGAAGTTTACCTATTGAGTTTGATGTCTTTAAGTTTTACTTTGATGCTTCAAAAATAGAAAATAAAAAAGCAAATGAAAAACGATCTTTGATTTTTGAGTTAAATAAAATCCTTGAAGACGGGACTATTGTTTTTGACGTTCAATATTCTGAAAAAGGTAGAAAGACAAAACAAGACGATATATTAAAAGCTATAAAGAAAAAAGGCATTGCAATTACCGAAGAACAATTAGAACGCGCCTTTAGAGTTTTTGAAAAACAAAGTGAGGTCGATTTTTTTATCAACAAAAACGCCAAAGCATTTTTGCAAGAGCAGTTTAAACTCTGGAGTTATCAATACTTCTGGGAAGGTGCAAAAGAATGGAGTGCTGATAGAGTAAATCAATTGCAAATCCTAAAAGATATTGCTTTTAAAATTATTGATTTTATTAGTCAGTTTGAAGATGAACTGGTAAAAATCTGGAATAAGCCAAAGTTTGTTAAAAACTCAAATTATGTTATTACACTAGATAGAATTAAAGATATATCATTGGTAGAAAATATTTTAAAGTATAAAAATATAAATGAACAAATCAAAGAATGGCAGGAGCTTGGAATAGTAGATGAAAACTTTAAGTTGGATGATATTTTTACAATTGATTTATTAAGCAGGCATTTGTCTGAAAAATATCAACATTTGCCCATTGATACCAAGTATTTTAAAGATTTAGAGCTTGAGATTTTAAGCCAGTTTGAAGATTTGGACAAAGCTTTAGATGGCTGGCTGATAAAGAGTGAAAACTATCAAGCATTGAATACACTATTGCCGAAATTCAAAGAAAAAGTGCAGACAATTTATATTGACCCGCCGTTTAATTTAGATTCTTCTGACCAGTTTTTATATCGTACAAATTACAAAGATGCTAACTGGGCAACACTACTTGAAAACCGATTGAAACTTGCCAAAGATTGGTTGAATGAAAAAGGAACTATTTTTGTAAGGTGCGATTACAATGGGAATTGGATTGTGAGATGTTTAATGGATGAAATTTTTGGGAAAGAAAATTTTAGAAATGAAATAATTATTAGTCGTTCAATGCAAACAAGAAAGGCAGAAAAAAGATTATTGAATAAAACTGACTCATTATTTTTCTATTTTTCGTCTCTAGAATATGGAGCTTTGAAAATATTAGATACTGAAAAAGAGCATATAAAAAGCTACGATCTAACATTAAAAGTTTTAAGAAAATTAATTAGCGATGAAATTTATCAAGATATTGCTAAAAAATTAAAAGATACTTTTTGGATGCCTTTTTTAAGTATGCCTGGTGAAAATAAAATTAATAAACATAGAGAAATTTTTGGTGTAAAACTTGTTCCTCCTAGTGGAAGGCATTGGGCATTTTCCCAAGACAATCTGAATATTGCGATAGAGAATAAAACCGCTAGATTAAAGTGTAAAAAATGTGGGTTAGTAATTACGGAACAAAATCAAATATTGAACGGCCATTGTAAATCATGCGGTTCTAATGAATTTGAGGGTCAAATTTATAGTTTGTACAATCAAATAAATAATAATTGGACAGATATTGAGGGCTATGAACAAGATCCTGATTTTCCTACTAAAAACTCTGAAATTCTTTTAAAGCGTGTCATAGAATCTACTTCCAACGAAGGCGATTTAATCTTTGACTTCTTTCTCGGCTCTGGCACAACAACCGCAGTAGCACATAAACTTGGCAGAAAATGGCTCGGTGTGGAGATGGGAGAACATTTTTACAACGTAGTTTTACCAAGAATGAAAAAAGTTTTGGCTTATGACAAATCTGGTATTTCAAAAGAATTAAAAACACCCCGTCAGACTTCGTCTGCCACCCCTCTACAAGAGGGGAATTATCAAGGTGGCGGCTTTTTCAAATATTACGAGCTTGAGCAATACGAAGAAGCTTTAGCAAATTGCAAATACGAAGATAGCGATTTATTTAATTCTCCATCAGAAACTCCTTATCAGGAATATGTTTTTATGAAAGACGAGAAAATGCTCGAATGTATGGAGATAGATTATGAAAATAACAAAGTCAAAGTAGATTTAGACAAACTTTATCCAAATATAGACATTGCCGAAACCTTGTCTAACTTAACTGGCAAATGGATTAAGAAAATCAGCGATGATGAAGTAGAATTTGAAGATGAAACAAAAATCGATACAAAAGATTTAGATTATAAATTAATAAAACCTTTAATTTGGTGGGAGTGAGTATGAAAGTAACAAACATAAATATAAACATCTTAAAAGAAATTTTACAGAGAATTCCTGAAAAAGAGACGCAATTGAAAAAGAAATTTCCCAAATATGAAAAATGGTTAGAAGGGGAAGATTATCCTACGTATAACCAATTAGTTGAACTTTCTGAAATATTTAATATTCCTTTTGGCTATTTCTTTTTAGAAAAATTACCAGAAAGAAAATATCCTATTCCACATTATAGAACCAATCAAAACGGAGATTTTAACCCATCCAGTGAATTATTAGACACTATTTTGTTTGCTCAAAAAATACAAGAATGGGCTAAGGACATTTTATTAGAGTGGGGACAAGAAAAACTGCCTTTTTGTGGTAAATACAAAGATAACTATAATATAGAATTAGTAATAGAAGAATTAAAAAGAATATTTGAAATCGAGAATAATTGGGCAAGCAGAAAATTTACATGGACAGAAGCATTGAATTATTTAATTGAAAAAGCAGAAGAAAAAGGAATAATTGTTCTTAGAAATGGAGTAGTTGGCAACAATACTCATCGCAAATTAATTGTAGATGAATTTAGAGGATTTGTTTTATACGATGAAATAGCGCCTGTAATATTTATTAATAATAATGATGCTATATCTGCTAAAATTTTTACCCTCATTCATGAAATAGTTCATATTTTAATTGGTCAAAGCGCGTCTTTTGATTTAGGAAATTTACAATCTGCAAATAATGAAATTGAACAATTTTGTGATAAATGTACAGCTGAATTTTTAGTGCCAGCAGAAGATATCAAAAATATCTATACCCAAAAAACAAATTTAGAAGAGTTGGCAAGACATTTTAAAGTTAGCCAGATCGTGATACTGAGGAGATTATTAGATACATCTTTAATTACTCAACGAGAATTTATTGAAAAATTAAATTATTTATACGAAAAAGAAAAAAATATATCACAGGGTTCTGGTGGCAATTTTTATCTTACTATTCATCATCGTTTAAGCAAAAGATTTTTATATATATTGAATAGTGCGGTTAAAAACAACACTATTCTATTTAGAGATGCATTAAGAATTACAAACTTGAGTGCCAAATCTTATGATAACATTTTTAATCAAACAATATGATATACCTAATTGACTCAAATACTTTTATGACTGCCGCAAGAACGTTTTACTCTTTTGATTATGGAACAAAATTTTGGGACTTTATAGAGGTACAAGCTAAAAATAATGCATTGGCGAGTATTGATAAGGTATTAGAAGAAATTAATAAAGGTGACGATGCGCTCAAGAATTGGGCAAATGAAGAATTTTTAAACTATTTTTTAACAACAAAAGAAGAATCAATCTTTCAAAAATATGCAGAACTTATGCAATGGGCAGAAAATCAAGGTAAAAATTATACAAGAAATGCTATAGATGAATTTATGCAAGAAGATAATGCGGATCCATGGTTAATAGCATATGCTTTAGCCAAAAATAGAAATTATACAATTGTTACCTTTGAGAAATTTAATCAAAACAAGAAAAATAAAATCCCTATACCAAATGTATGTATTTATTATAAAATAAATTATTGCGATTTATATGAAATGCTTAGGAATTTGAATTTTAGATTATGATTAATAAAACCCTTAATTTGGTGGGAGTGAGTATGAAACAAGACGAATTTAAAAAAGGCGAGATAGTTATCTATAAATCTCCAACAGGACCAGAAATTCAGGTTAAATTGGAAAAGGATACGGTTTGGCTTGATGCGCATTTAATCGCACAACTTTTTGATGTTAATCGTCCTGCCANNATATTTACAAAACAGGAGAATTAGATAAAAAATCAACCTGTTCCATTTTGGAACAGGTTGCTGCTGATGGGAAAATCAGCAATGATGAAGTAGAATTTGAAGATGAAACAAAAATTGATACAAAAGATTTAGAATATAAATTAATAAAACCATTAATTTGGTGGGAGTAGTTAATATATGAAACAAGATGAATTCAAAAAAGGCGAGATAGTTATCTATCAATCCAAAGATGGTCCAAAGCTAGATGTACGTCTGGTAGAAGAAACTATTTGGCTTACACAAGAGCAAATTGCTTTACTTTTTGGTACTCAAAGACCGGCGATTACTAAACATTTAAAAAATATCTTTGATAGTGGGGAACTAGACGAAAAAGTGGTATGTTCCATTTTGGAACATACCACAAAACATGGCGCTTTAAAAGGGAAAACCCAAACTAAAAAAGTTAAATTCTATAATTTAGATGTCATTATCTCCGTTGGTTATCGGGTTAATTCACAACGAGCTACACAATTCCGCATCTGGGCAACTAAAACCCTTAAAGAACATCTTGTTAAGGGTTATACCATCAATGAGAAACGACTTTTACTAGCTAAAAATCAGTTACAAGAATTGCAAGGCACCATTTCTTTTTTGCAGGAAAAAGCTAAACACATAAAAATAATTACAAATTTGTTAGCGATATGAAATTATATTTACAAGACATCGTAGAAGATATTTCTTTGGAAAACTTGCCTATACAGTGGCAAGGGTTTGATTTTGCACGATTTTCAAATGACAAAACACTTTTTGATTTTCAGCAGAATGCACTTAAAAATGCTTTGCTTGGCTTATGGCTTTATTTTAAAGATAAAAATGCAGACAAGCAAAGTTTGTTTAATCACTATAAATTAAATGGATTTGAAGCAAACTTTGACTACGATTTGAAAAAGAGACAAGACAGCAAAACCGCAAAATATCTTTTAGAATACGACAAAGATTATCCCGCCGTGAATTCTAAAATTTCTTTTTCGCATTTTATCAATCGAATGAGCTTCTGGATGGCGACCGGTTCAGGCAAAACGCTGATTATTGTTAAATTGATTGAGCTTTTAGGTCTGCTTATTGCAAAAGGCGAAATTCCTAAAAACGATATTCTATTTTTAGCACATAGAGAGGATTTGTTAGAACAGTTCAAAAATCATGTTGATGAATTTAATTCATTTAATTTTGATACATATATCAATCTCAAAAATTTGAAGGATTATGAGAGTGTAAAGCGTGACAATGTCCAGCTATTTGCCAAAAACGAGATTACAGTTTTTTATTATCGTTCAGATTTGATTTCCGATGAGCAGAAAGAAAAAATCGTGAATTTCAGAAATTATGATAATAACGGTAAGTGGTACATTCTTTTGGACGAAGCCCACAAAGGCGACAGGGAAGACAGCAAGCGACAGATTTTATACTCCATACTATCAAGAAACGGATTTTTATTTAATTTCTCTGCTACCTTTACCGACCCGAGAGACTTTGCGACCTGCGTTTTCAATTTCAATCTTTCAAGATTCGTCGAAGAAGGATACGGTAAGAATATTTATGTATCAGAACAAGATGTAATCGCATTCAAAGAAGAATCTGATTTTTCAGAACAAGAAAAACAGAAAATTGTTTTAAAGACGCTATTGCTATTAACATATATCAACAAGTATTTTGAGAAAATCAAAGAAGTTGATAGTACATTATATCACCGCCCACTTCTTTTGACACTGGTTAATTCGGTATCTGTAGATGATTCTGATTTGGAATTATTCTTTAGAGAATTAGAAAAGGTTGCTAAAAATGAAATTAGAGCAGATTTGATCCAAGAAGCAAGTGATGAACTTGTAAACGAATTTAGCAACAATGCTAAATTCTTAATTGGAGATTCGGAGAGCTTTATCGACACTGATTTGATTTCAAAGTTGAATTACAAAGATATTTTAAAATATATTTTAAATGCAGAAACACCTGGCAAGATAGAGGTTTTGAAAATCCCAGGAAATCGCCAAGAGTTGATTTTTAGGTTAATGACGGCTGATAAACCATTTGCGTTAATCAAAATCGGCGATATTTCTGACTGGCTGAAAGATAAACTTGAAGGATATGAAATAAACGAAAGTTTTGAAAACGAAAGTTATTTCAAACGAATCAATAATGATGATTCCGACATAAATATTTTAATGGGCTCGCGCTCTTTTTATGAAGGTTGGGATTCTAACAGACCAAACATACTTTTGTTTGTAAATATTGGAGTTGGAAACGACGCTAAAAAATTTGTTCTGCAATCGGTTGGCAGAGGTGTAAGAATAGAACCGCAAAAACATCAACGAAAACGACTTCAAAATTTGTACAACGCAGGGGAAATTAATGAGCTGTTATTTGAAAAAGTTAAAGATCTGATTTTACCAATTGAGAGCTTATTTGTTTTTGGCACTAACGCCGCAAACCTGAATGAAATTATCAAAACGCTGAAAGATGAAAAGCAAGATAAAAACTTGGAAGACCTATTTATTTTGAATCCCGAAGCACAAAAACATCTTCTTTTGATACCGGTTTATAAAACCGCAGAAAGAATTTTTGTCGAGGAACAAAATCCACAAAAATACCCTATCAGCCGTGAAGATTTTGATATAACATCTCAATATTACAAATTTCTAGGCGATAAAATCACTTTGGCTAAATATGATTGTGAAGTGAAAGTTTTAAAGAAAACAAAAGAAAGCTTTTCTGAAGAAAATAAAAATAGATATTATACGCTTGGCAAAGATGAACCATCTCTTTTGGAACCAGAGTTAATTCTTGACAGGATTTTTGATTATTTTGGTGTTAAAAACAGAGAATTTGATAAATTTAAGAAGTTAGAAAATGAAATTGTGCATTTCAAAAAAATTAGATTTAGCGGTACTGAAAAGTACGAAGAATTAAGAAAGAAAATTGATTTCATGAAGCAATATCCTGAAAAGAAAAAAGAGTTAGACGAAAGTTATGGCAAAATATCTCCAGATAAATACGCTGAGCAGTTAAAGATATTTGAAGAGGCAGGAAAGTATGAAGTCAAAAATCAAAAAATCAAAATCAAGTATTTGGCTAACCATTACTACCTTCCAGTGGTCGTTTCAGAAACCGAAAAAATTGATTATCTCAACCATATTATCAATGTTGATAGTGAGGTAAGATTTATTGAGCAACTAGAGGAATATTTGACCAATTCTGACAATATTTTTTCTCAATTTGATTGGTGGATGTTTTCAAAACTTGACCAAACGCTGGACGAAGTATATATCCCTTACTACAATCCAAAGGAAAATGATATCGCAAACTTCAAACCGGATTTCATATTTTGGATGCAAAAAGGCAAACGTTATTTAATTTTGTTTGTAGATCCGAAAGGAACTGAATATGCAGATGGATTCAGAAAAATTGACGGTTATTCAAAGATATTTGAAACGGGCGAACAAAAGAAAAGCAAAGATTTTTCGTACAATGGATTTATAATAAACACAAAACTACTGCTTAAACCACGCCGAGGGATAGCCGATGTATTGGAAAATTACAGAAGATACTGGTTTGACAATTTTGGTGATTTTGCAGAAAAGCTAGCCTTCACTGAGTAAAACAGATAACAGGTAATAAGAAAAAACTACAGCAACATCGAAATTTACGACCATGTTTTTTAACTATGTGTAAGCCTTTTATTTCTTCGTCACATTGCACTATCGCCTATCTGTTACTAACACATATCATCGGATAAACGGTTCGGCTCTTGCAGAGCCTCATAAGAATTTTACCTTCGGTAAAATTTCTTTTATCCGCAAAATGTTTGCAGTGATTAACAAAAAAAGCATAACAAGTAAAAGTTAATTCTTTAGATTGCAGTAATTGGATTACGACTAAAATAGACAAACTTACTAGTTACAAAAAATATAACATTTGTTAGCCGCTAGGCAAAGGAAAATCAATTTCAAAATATTGAAATTATTTTTTTTGATATTCATTTTATTTTTTATTATCTTTGTCTATTATTAATCTTAAACTTTAAAATATGCCAATTCCTATTTCAAATTACGTCAACATTGTACCAGGTCGCAAAAAATATGATTTTACTCGATTTGGTATATGTGACATTTCAATTGGAGAAATGATAAAAGCTACTTTATACCCAGAATCTGATAAACTCAAAATTGAATTTATTGAAAGGTCAAGAAAATATGAGCATATTGATGATCTGAATTACGACTTGAAAAAAGGAAACAAAGGTCCTAGTAAAAAATACTACTATTTGACAAATCTTGGTCAAGTACTTTTCAACCAATTTATCAATAGAAATATCAAATTATTTTACTCTACAAAAATTAAAAAAATTTTAACAATTGGACTGATTTTGATAGGAAACTTTTGTTTAGGACAGAATATAGACCAAGTAAATAAATGGATCTATCAGCTTGAAAATCCCACATCAGATAAATATGTTTTAAAAGCTGATAATTTAATTGATAAATACAAAACTTATAATTTTTCAACACTTATGATACCAAAGTCAGATTTTATTGGATATATCGGAGACGATTACAAAAGAATTTATATTTATTTTACCTCAATTATAAAAGATACATTGACAAATGATTATAAATTGACTGGGTTGTCATTAGTAGGTAATAATAAATGTGAGTTTGAAGGGATTATAAAAGTAAAACAGATAAGGGAATTCGAAAATATGCACTTTGGTGTTGATGAGATTTATAAAAATGAAGGTATAAAAGCTCAAGGACTGTTAATCGGAGAATACCACTTCAAAGAGGATATAAAACAACAAAATTCGGGAGAGTTTATTGGAGTCATGACTTTGTATTGGTACATTGATAGATTTGATATTTTACACTATGATGACATAGAATGGTATTCGGATAATTATAAAAACAATCAATACATTGGCATTTGGAGAGATTATAACAATGGAAGTCAAAAAATATGTAATTGGGGAGAACGGAGAATTCCATTTTCAGGTGATTTAGATATCGGTGTAGGAGAGTTTTCACCAAATCCAAAATATAAAGATAAAGGATGGAAAGTAATTGGAGAATAGCACCAGCGCACAATCGAGTAGACTGCCCTGCCTGTAAAAAATTACACTGAGAGCATCTCACATCACTATACGTACGGTTCTCATATACAGCCGTTCATTAAGACGTGGGGCAATTTTTATCTTTGCAACCGAATAAAAATCAAAGTTTTAATAAACAACCTTGTTAAACTTTACAATTATCAATTATAAAAGTTTAAATGATTTTCTGTGATATGGACTAATACCAAAATCTACAATTGCTTGTCTGTGTACTTTTGTTGGATAACCTTTGTTTTTTGACCATTGATACATAGGATAATCATTGTGAATCATAGTCATATATTCATCTCTGTATGTTTTTGCTAGAATAGAGGCTGCTGCTACATGATAATAAGTATTATCAGCTTTTGTTATAGTTTGATAAGGTAATTCATTATATCGAATAAAATAGTTACCATCTATGACAACGAATTCTGGTTGAATATTCAAATGTGATAAGGCGCTATGCATAGCTATCATAGTAGCTTGCAGTATATTAACCTCATCGATTTTTTCGTTAGATACAAAGGCTACAGCATAACTGACAGCATTAGCTTCGATGATTTTACGGGCGTCCTCGCGTTCTTTAACTGTTAGTTTTTTAGAATCTTTTATTAATGGATGCGAGAAATTATCAGGTAAAATAACTGCCGCAGCAAACACAGGGCCAGCTAAACAACCTCTACCAGCTTCATCTACACCTGCTTCTATAGAATATTTAGAATATTTTGTTATCACTTGGAATATATTTTAGTAGCTAACATTTATTCTTTACCTAAATTGCCCAAATTTCTTAGTAAAATTGATAAATCAGTCATTACATGGTAATCTCTGGCATAGTTAAAATCTATTTCGTTATAGATATTTGTAGAGCTTGTAAATCCTAATCCGTCTAATAAATTAAAAATACCTTCTGGTATTTTAGGTAAAGGTAAATTGTGTGAATGTTCCCTAGAGCAGTAGCCTACCCAAGTTTTTTTGTTTATTAAAACGTTTATAATGTTCTTTAGTGCTTTTCTTGGTTTTTTAATAAATAAAAAATATAGTGGATATAATATGAGTAAGGCTAAACTAGTAAGAAAATCGAATACTCTTTTTCTTCTTCTATTTACAGGTTTTGCGATACTATTGAGCTCATACAAAAATACATCTTCTGGGCTTATAATATATCTAGAACTCAGCAAAAACTCATTAGTAGGAGATGAAATTCTAAAATCAACATGATAATCTGACAAATAGCTCATAGAATCTATGATTTGAGACATAGACACGCTATTTGTACAAAATATTACTTCATTTAGCTTATAAATACGTATGATTTCGGGCAACTGATTTAGACTACCATAATATTGAGCAGAATTATAATCATCATAGGGATTGATATAAAAAAGTTGTTCTATAGGTACATTGCTATGTTCTAATATATTTTTAACGGCGTAAATATCATTAATATCACCACAAATTGCAATTTTTTTATTTTGTTTTAATAATCCCCAAGAGCCCAACCCGAGCCATTCTAGTAAATATCTAACTCCTATTAGAGACAAAAGTGCCCAGATAGTTCCTAATAATAATATAGTGCGACTGAATCTAAATTGTTCACTCATAAGGCCGTATATCAATAGTAGGAGTATGCTACCGCTAATAATTCCTGTGAAAAAATGTTTTTTGTGAAATGGTTTGTCATAACCTCCATTGAGAAAGATTGCTAAAACCCAAACAAGAGAATAAATTAATAAAGCGTAATAAACATAAGGACGCGGATATATTATGGCATCATATTGAAATCTAATATTTTCCCAAAAAGTAGTAATGCCATAAAGTCCACCATATAAAATAATCAAATCTAGTATTGGTAACCAAATTTTTTTTATTATTTTTTGTATAAAAGCTAAAGATGCTCTGAAATAAATAGCTATAGAAATAAGGAATTTCATCCAATTAGCTCCTTTGGAATAGAAATGTTTTTGAGCAAAAATAAGCATAGCATTATAAAAATTATAAATATAGTTTAAACTGCCTTTTTTAGTACTTTCGCCTTTATAGTGGATAATTCTAGTCTGCGGATAATAGTAATTTTTATAACCAGCTTGCAGAATTCTATAACTCAGATCAATATCTTCGCCATACATAAAAAAAGATTCATCTAAAAAACCTATTTGGTCTAAGACATCTTTTCTAATGAGCATAAAAGCGCCACTTAATATTTCCACTTCATTTATCTCATCGGGATTGAGATGTCCCATGTAATATTTTGCAAAAATTTTGGAATGAGGAAAAAGTTTTATCAAGCCACTCATTTTACAAAATGAAACCCATGGTGAAGGTATTCCACGTTTAGATTCTGGTAAATATTGTCCTTTTCCATTAACTAATTTCACACCTAAAGCACCAGCATCTGGGTGCTCTTCCATAAAAGCAATAGTTTTTGAAAAAGTATCTTTCTCTACAATAGTATCTGGATTTAGCAATAAAACATATTTACCTTTAGCTATTTTTAAAGCTTGATTATTAGCTTTAGAAAAGCCCAGATTTTCATTATTTGCAATTAGTATAGTTTGTGGGAATTTTTCCTTAATCATTGCTACACTGCCATCTACACTATTATTATCTACTACGATAACCTCACCATCAATGTCATCGAGAGCATCATATACAGACAATAAACACTGCTCAATGAAGTGCTTTACATTATAATTAACAATGATTACAGAGAGGGTCATTTACAAAAAATTAAATTCAGTAAATTATTGACTTTTTTTAGCAAAACTATCTTTTAATTTAGTTATTAGATTATAAACCAAATGGTCGCTAGTGCTATCTGGATCAGTAACAAAATAACCAATTCTTTCGAATTGATAATGAGCAGGAACGATAAATTCACCAAGAGAAGGTTCCCCATAAGCAGTAGTAGTGATGAGACTTTGAGGGTTTAAATAATCTAAAAATGTTTTACCTTCTTCAGCATTATCTGGTTCGGTAACAGTAAAAAGTTTATCATATAATCTAACCTCTATGGGAACAGCATGTTTAGCAGAGACCCAATGAATAGTACTTTTTACTTTGCGCCCATCTGGGCTATTACCACCTTTGCTGGCAGGATCATATTCACCATATATTTCTATAATATTTCCATTATTATCTTTTTTAAAACCAGTACATTTAACGAAATAAGCCCAACGCAGCCTTACTTCATTACCTACATAGAAACGATGGTAATTTTTTTGTGGATTTTCTTGGAAATCAGAACGTTCAATATAAATTTCTTTAGAAAAAGGAATTTGTCTAGTAGAAGATATAGGGTCTTCAGGATTATTAATGGCATCTAATAATTCATCTTCGTTATCAGGATAATTAGTAATAATCAACTTAAGTGGATCTAACACAGCCATACGACGCTCGGCACGCTTATTTAAATCTTCACGTAAACAATGCTCTAGTAATTCATATTCTATCAGATTATCTCTTTTGGCCACACCTATAATGTCTGCAAACATTTTAATACTTTCTGGAGTAAATCCTCTACGTCTCAAACCAGAGATAGTAGGCATTCTAGGATCATTCCACCCACTCACATATTTACCTTCTACTAATTGTAAAAGTTTGCGTTTACTCATAACAGTATAAGATAAATTTAAGCGAGCAAATTCTATCTGTTGCGGTGCCCAAATTTCTAACTCTTTTATAAACCATTCGTATAGAGGTCTATGCACTTCAAACTCTAGTGTACAAATAGAGTGAGTTATATGCTCTATAGAATCACTCTGTCCATGCGCCCAATCATAATTAGGATATATGCACCATTTATTAGCTGTGCGTGGATGCTCTTCATACAAAATTCTATACATTATTGGATCACGCATGTGCATATTAGGACTATTTAAATCTATTTTGGCACGCAAAACTCGACTACCAGCAGGGAATTCACCATTTCGCATTTGCTCAAACAATAATAAATTTTCTTCTATGCTTCTATCTCTATGCTCACAAGCTATACCAGGTTCAGTAGGTTTAGTCCTATTTCTACTTATTACTTCTTGTGGGCAATCACATACATATGCTTTTCCTTTTTTTATCAATACTATAGCCCATTCATAGAGTTGCTCGAAATAATCAGAAGCGTAGCATTCTTTATCCCATTGAAATCCTAACCAACGTATGTCTTCTTTAATAGAATCTATATACTCTTGCTCTTCTTTTGTAGGATTAGTATCATCGAATCGCAGATTGCATGTGCCATTATATTTTTTAGCTATTCCAAAGTTGAGGCAAATACTTTTGGCATGTCCTATATGCAAATAGCCATTAGGCTCGGGAGGGAAACGTGTTTTCACTGAGCTAAATCTACCTTCTAATAAATGCTTATCAATGATTTCTTCAATAAAATTTTTATTGTCATTTGTTTTTTCTTGAGTATTTTTGTCTATCACTTTTTTAATTATTTTTTGCAAATTTAAAGAAAAATGACAACTAAAATATGTTTAAAAAATATTAAATTTCACTCCTATATTGGCTGCTTCGAAGAAGAAAAAATAATAGGACAATTATTTTCTATAAATATTAATATAACCCATAATCTCTCTACTGCTATGCTAACTGATGACATCAAAGATACTATTAATTACCAAAATATTTATCTCATTATTGCAGATGTGATGAAAAATAAATATAACTTAATAGAACGAGCAGCATATAAAATAATAGATGAGTTGTGGCTAGCATATCCGCAAATAGAGAATATAGAATTAGAGATAAATAAATTAAATCCACCTATCAAAGCTGACATAGAAAGTGCTGCATTTTATATCTATATTAGCAAAAATGAGTGGGAATCTATGTAATCAGCAACATGTATTTATAATCTATAAATTATTTGAATTAGTCGTTTAAGTAATAACAAAATACAACTAGCATTTTACTTAAACTCATCAACTTCCTAACTACTAAACTTTAACTCCTATCACCTTTTATCTATCACCTCTTCTCCTCGTCTCCCAGTCTCCCTGTCTCCTCGTCTCCCAGTCTCCTCGTCTCCCAGTCTCCCTGTCTCCTCATCACCCAGTCTCCCAGTCTCCCTGTCACCTATTACCTTTCACTAATCAACTTATCATAATAAAAATCAGTTGCTCATACAATTAAGCAAATTTATTTGTTTGTTAAAATTTATTTCCTTATTTTTACAAAAATCATACAATACATGTCTATTAAAGTATTAGAAGCATCAGCTGGTAGTGGTAAAACATATCAATTGTCTATGTTTTATGTTAAATTAGCATTACAAAGTCCTGAAAAATTTAAAAGAATAGTTGCTATTACTTTTACTAATGCAGCTGTGAATGAGATGAAAACAAGAATTCTAGATAGATTGTATAATTTATCTATTAAAAAACCTGGATCATTGGAAGAATTTATTGCCTTCGCTAATAATAGTAAAATTAATGGAAAACCTATAAGTCAATTAAATGATGATGAAATTTCTACTGCGGCTAAAAATGTTCTTTTAAATATACTGCACAATTATCAAGACTTTAATGTATCTACGATTGATAGTTTTTTGCAAAAACTTTTTAGAGGTGCTCTCTACGAGATTGGTATTAGATATAATTATGAATTGATAGTGAAAAATGATGAGATTTATGAAGATGCCGTGGACGATTTCACTATGAGCTTACAAAAAGAAGATCCAGCTTTTGGCTGGCTAGTGAAATTCATAGAAGACAAACTACGTGATAATAAATCTTTTAATTATAATAAACTACTCAAAGAGCTGACAAGAGAGATAAATAAAGAATTTTTTAATGATTATGAAGAAAATTTTAATAAAATCTCTGATGAAGATTTTATTAAATTAAATTCTGATCTAGATAGGCAAATGGATGATTTTTTGAGTAAAGCTAAAAAAATAAATGATGAATTTAATCAGATTCTAAATGAAACAGGCTATAAAGAATCAAATTTTGCATATAACGGCGCAGGAAGTGTAAATTATATTGGCTCAAAATTAGAAAATGCGATAAAAATTAAAGATTCTTTTAAAGATATATTGCCAGGTAGTAGATTTTTAAATATAATAGAAGGTAAGCAAAAATTAGATAGTAACAAGTTTAATATTGATCAAATGACTCAAGATAAAATTAAAGAATTAATGATAGAGTTTAATGATTTAATGAATAGTGATGAATATAGAAATTATACAACTGCACGCATAATTTCTAAACAAATACACAATGTAGCACTTCTAAGTCATATTTTGCAAAAATTGAATATTTACAAGAAAACAAACAATATTCTACTTTTGTCAGATATTGGTAAAATGCTAAAGTCATTTATCCAAGAAAATTATATGTTTATCTATGAGAAAATTGGTGTATATTATGAATATTTTTTAATTGATGAATTCCAAGATACATCTCGTGTACAATATGAAATTATTAAACCTTTGATAGAGGAAAGCATCAGTGCTATAGATGAGGAAAATGTCCTTTTAGTAGGTGATATTAAGCAGGCTATATATCGCTGGCGCAATGGCGATTGGGGAATAATGAAAGATACTGTAGATTTAGATTTTTTTAATCATATCTCTCGAAAAACTCTCAAGGACAATTGGAGATCATATCCTAATATTGTTGCATTTAATAATTCTCTTTTTTATGAGCTCTTGCATCTGAACAATCTTTTTAATGATGAAGATAATGTTAAATTGGGTTATATAAAGGAGATTTATATAGATCCACAAAAAGATAGAAACGTGAAACAAGAGATCCCTATTGATAAAAAAGACAAATTTGGGAACTTCAAAGGCAATGTGAAACTTTATGTGAAAAATGATAAAGATAATGATAATGATTCAGATGATGAGGAAGATACAAATATTTTGGATTTGGTGAGAAAAGATATAGAGCAACTATGGGAGAAAAACTATAAAAACATTGGCATTCTAGTGAGAAGTAATAAAGAAGCTGCTATGATTTTTAAATATTTGCTCGAAAATCCTCCTACTAATAGCAATGACTTCAAAATAATCTCTCAGGAAAGTATCACTTATGCTAATTCTGATGCTGTTCTATGGATAGTTTTTACTATCTATTGGCTACATAATGACTCTAACTATGCTCGTTACATGTCAAAAGCTTTCTATGAAAATATTAAAAATGAAAATCTAAGCTCCTACGATGATATTATAAACAATTTATGTAAAGATATGAATTTCTTATCCCAAAATCTATATTTCAAAGCTGAGTATCTAGTAAATATCATTTATTCACAACTGAACGAGAGAGAACAAACTTTTTGTATTCATTTTTTACAATTAATAAAAAACTACCAACAAGAGAAGTCTAATAATGAAGTAATGTTTATTCATTGGTTTCTAAATAAAGGAATTAAAGAATCAGTAAAGATAAGTGAAAACGAAAATGGTGTGCACATAATTTCTATTCACAGATCTAAAGGATTAGAATACGACGCTGTAATAGTGCCCTATGTAAATTGGACAAAAGATTTATCCGACTACATGTGGTTTCAAAAGCCAAATTTATTAAACAATTCTAAGGTGCCAGCCTTCCTTTTAAAAGCTAATAATGAGCTTGCTAATTCATATTTCGCAGATGAATATCTTTTAGAAAAAACCAAAAAAAATGTGGATGATCTCAACCTTCTCTATGTGGCTTTCACACGTGCTAAAAAAGTGCTAATAGCTAATATCGAAAACAAATGTATTGGCAAAGAAGTTTTGAAATGTATAAATAATGATTTTGATATCGAAACATTAGGCCTTTTAAGTAACTATAAATCAATTACTTCTATAAAAAATTATGATGTTTACGAAATAGGAGAATTAGCAGACAATGACGTTAATAATGATAGTAATAATATTTCACAATTCGACTGGAAAGCAAAAGAAAATGTAAAAATTGAAATAAAAATTAAACAAAATTATGGGTTATCTACACGAGAACATATAGCCTATGGTGTCTTGATACATGATATTTTTAAAGCAATAGACGACATTAATAAATGGGAAGAAAAAACTGATAAAATTTTAAAAAAACATCATAAAACTATAGATGACAGTGAAAAAATAAAAACAAAAATTAGATATATTTTTAATGAAAATCCATCCGTTGTTGATTGGTTTGCTAAAGCAGAAGAGATTGTTAGTGAGCGAGATTTAGCACATGACGGCAAAATGTTCAGACCAGACAAGGTCTTTATCCATCAAGATAAAATTGTCTTGGTAGATTTCAAAACTGGTGATAAAGATTTAATAGATTATAAAAATCAAATTAAGAAATACATTGAAATATTACAACAAACTAGTAACAAAAAAATTGAAGGATATTTACTTAATATTGATAGAAATGAATTAATTAACGTAGCGAAATAACACATTTTAAATTACAAAAATTATGGAATCATTTTTACACTTAGTAGCAAATTACATTTATCAAAAACATAATGATGATCTGAAAGATATAACTATTTTGATGCCTAATAGACGTTCTAGTATTTTCCTTACAAAAGAGTTTGTAAATGTTTCTAAAAAAGCAACTTATTTGCCTGAGATCATATCTATACGCGATTGGATAGATGATAACTCTCCACTCACTAAGGTCGAAGATGTAGTTTCTATATTTAAGTTGTATAATTCATTTAATGAAATTTATCAAAATATTAAATTATCTTTTGATGAATTTTATTTTTTAGGAGATATATTGCTAAAAGATTTCAACGATATAGATAATGAATGTACTGAAGCTAAAGAACTTTTTATAAATATAACAAACGAAAAAGAGTTAGAAAGCATATTTGAGCTAGATATAGATTATCACTTAAAAAATAACCTTGACAAACTTATCAAACACATCAATAATCCAAAACTTGCCAACTCATATCTATGTATTTGGGAAAAGCTCTACGATTTATATGATCACTATAGAAAAAATCTTTTAAATGAAAAATTGGCTTATGAAGGATTACAAATTAGACATTTTGTAGAAAATGATTTGGATAAAATGACAAAAATAAATAATAGGATTTTTTATATTGTAGGCTTTAATTTTGTAACTAAAGCTGAATATAAATTGTTTGAAAAATTAAAAAAAGACATAAAACATGAAAAAGATATACATTTCATCTGGGAATATGATGATGAATATTTGAAAGATAATCGTTATAGTGCTGGTAGACAATTGAGCATACTGATAGATAAATTTCCTATGCCAGAGGATTTTGTAGTAGAGACTGATAATCTAGGTGAGAATTTTAAAAAATTAAAAGACAAAATAAAAATTTATTCTTTTACTAATGAAGTGGAAGAGGCTAAATTTGCAGCTTCGCAATTAACACATTCTACCGAGCAATATCAAGCTATAATTTTGCCCGATGCTAGTTTGCTACCTATAGTAATTTCATCTCTGCCAGACGATATTAAATCTGTAAATATAACAATGAATTATTCTGTGAAAAATACTCATGCTTATACTCTACTCATGCAAATTTTCGAAGTATATAATAATATTAGAAAAGAAAAGGACAAATTTTTCATAACAAAACAAACTTGGATAGAGCTACTCTATCATCCTTTTATTTATAAAAAATTAGGTGCTCAGCAAATAAATGATTATCTAAATACTAATAAAACTGATAAGACTGTTAATACCAATGAGCTAGACGATTTTATAGAAATAAATCAAAATGCACATTATTCCAATGAATTATTAAGTAAATTGCAAATGATAATCACTGCACAAAATAGATATCAATTTTTAAACTCACTAATGCAGTTGCTCACTGATATAGAGGAAGATCTAAAAAATATTAGCAACAACAATTCTATGCTTTTACTAGAATTAGAAGCTGTACGCAATATTTATACTAAATTATATGATATCAATGCACTCTTTGACTATCATAAAATCGAAATCAAAAACATAAAATTCCTAATATCCTTGATTACTCAGATACTTAGAGAGGTAAAAATAGAATTAGAAGGAGAGCCATTAGAAAATATTCAGATCATGGGATTAATGGAGAGCAGATTATTAGATTTTGACAAAGTATTAATTCTCTCATTAAATAATAAAATTGTTCCTGGAGATAAATATGTCCCTACATTTATTCCTTATTTTTTCAGAAAATATTTTGGATTGCCTACTCCAGATTGGCGAGAGGGATTAGATGCTTTTCACATTTATAGATTATTACAACGTAGTAAAGAAATTTACTTACTATCGTCTAAGTTTGTAGGTGGAGAAGAGTCTGACTATAGTCCATATTTATTACAATTGAAATATAGAGATATAGAAATCACAAATGTACTAGAAAATATCGGTAAAACATCAGAAATCCATAAACATGTAATCAATAAAGAAAATGCATCAAATAAAGTAAAAGAGTATTTGGATAAAAATAAAATATCACGCAATGCTATTAGCACTTACATACAATGTCCACGAAAATTTTATTTTCGATACCTTGAAAATTTAACAGACACGAAACTATTTCCTGATGAAGCACTTCAAACGCAATTAGGCAATCTACTACATCAAGCTATGAAAGAATTGTTTAGTGAATTTATAAATGATGAAATATCTAAAGATACATTGAAAAATATAAAAAGTAAAATAGACCAAAAATGTGATGAGCTGCTACCAGATAACTATAGCATAAAGGAGCTTTTACTCAAAGAACAACTAAAAAATATGCTAAAGAAATTTTTTAATGTGGAAATAAATAGCAAACTTTCTCATTTTCCTGCTACTATTAAAGGCACAGAGCAATATTTGGATTATTCTATAGATGATATTACAATAGATGGGACAATAGACTTAATTATAAAAAATGAAAAAGGGATATACATAATAGATTTCAAAACTGGTGATAAAAAAAATACAACGTATAATGCAATTGATGATCTTTTTGTGCAAAATTCTAAAATGGAATATGCTTTTCAGCTAGCTTTTTATTGCAATTTATATTGTAAAAACTTTGACAATAATATGAGTGTTTATGGTGAAAATGTTTATTTAAAAATTTATAATCAAGCATATCAATATGAATTAAAGAAAAGTAAAGAATCAATTGACTTTAGACAAGAAATGGAAGTATTTAACGATAAAATAAAAGAGAAAATCATTGAACTAAAAAATGATAATACTTTCGACTTGACAACGGATCAAAAAAATTGCAAATATTGTGATTATCAATTGATTTGCAAAAGGACAGGAGAAGGTGTGTGAAATTGGGAGAGTGGGAGACGAGGAGAAGGAGAGATGGGAGATAAGGATGATGAATTTAATATATGTTTGGAAATATATTGGATTTTATTTTGCAATATTTTAAGAGATTTAATAAATTAGTATTGTTGAATTTACTTTAAATATTATGAATTTTAATTATATAATATTTTTCAAATTTATTTTATATTACATTATATTATTGAATTTTTAGGTATAATTTAAAATATTTTACTATTTCTAAATATGCTAATTTATATATTATTAATGGTATTTAAAGAACAATTTATGTTTTTGGAATATATCCAATATATTTACAAACAAAATTTATTAACTTTCAATCCCCTTTCATTTTCATTATTTTTTTATATTATTCTTTAGGCTTTAGCCCTAAATTTTTCCCATATTTTAGCATAAAATTATATGCTGCATCATATTCATTGGGTATTTCACCTTCTATTATAGCTTCTCTGATAGCAGTTTTAATATCACCTACTAGTTTAGATGGTTTCAAATCAAAAGTTCGCATTATTAATTCTCCATTAATAGGTGGTTGAAAATTCCTTAATCGATCTTTTTCTTCAATTTCTTCAAATTTTTGTTTGAGATTTTTCAGATTTTTTTTAAATTTTTGGACTTTATATGGATTTTTTGAGGTAATATCACATTCACATAAGATCATTAGATCATCTAAATCATCTCCTGCCTCAAAGATTAATCGCCTAATAGCACTATCAGTAACGATATCATCAACTAAAGCTATAGGTCTCAAATGCAGTAGAACTAGTTTGACTACATAATCCATTTTTTCATTTAATGGTAAATGCAGACGCTTAAAGATAATTGGTACCATTTTAGCACCTACAACCTCATGATTATGAAAACTAAAGCCAGTTTTGTCATCAAATCGTTTCGTTTTGGATTTGCCTATATCATGTAATAGTGCTGCCCAGCGTAACCATAGGTTATTTGGATGATTTGGTAAAGTTTCTAATTGTTGGCTAACGTTATCTAACACTTGAAGTGAATGCCTGAAATTATCTTTATGTGAGAAATCTTGCTCTGTATCGATTGTTTTCAAAGCTGTTAATTCTGGTAATATATAATCTAATAGTCCTGTATCATCTAACAAATTAATCGCGATAGATGGAATAGGTAATAACAACATTTTATTTAATTCTTCCGAAATACGTTCAGGTGCAACAATAGAGATACGATCTTTATTAGCTTTAATACCTTGCCAAGTATTTTTCTCAATATTAAAATTTAACTTACTTGAGAATCTGATAGCTCTAAGCATACGTAATGGATCGTCAGAAAATGTAATATTAGGTTTATTGGGAGTACGAATAATATTATTTTTTAAATCATCAAGACCATTATATGGATCCCATATTTTACCATATTGTGGCCATATTTCTATAGCAATAGCATTTATAGTAAAATCTCTACGAAGAAAATCCTCATTTAATTCAGTAGGCTCTACTTCTGGATTGCGACTATGAAGTTTATAACTTTCTTTTCTAGCAGAGGTTATTTCCCATTCTATTCCTTTGTAAATAAAATGAGCAGCTAAGAAACGTTTAAAAAACACCAAATTATTAATTTGTAAATTATCACAGATGTATTCAGCTAATTTTTGCCAATCACCTTGTATAACTATATCTATATCTTCAATTGTTAATCCTAATAAAGAATCTCTAATAGCACCACCTACTACAAGAGCTATATTATTATTTTCTTTGCAAAATTGTTGTACTAATTTAATAACTTCATAGTTTTCTAATTTCGCTGTAATAGTTTCAAAATCAATCATGTTTTAATTTTCATTTTAAATATATATATTCGCTAAAACTTTTTTACTCAACATTATATTCATCTATATCTTTTTGCCATCGAATAATTCTACCATTTTTACAAAAGGCGTAACAAGGTAGGCTATCTGGCATGTCGCATTTTATATTATTTTCTTGAATTAATAATATCTCATCACTATCTATAGATACATAGTCTACTCCAGACTTAGCTGTCCATAATTTCATATCTTTTACATGAATATAACCCGTGTAAAAACGAGGAATAAATTTCCCCATTTTATAATGTATATCAAAATTAAGTTCATCAATGAAATCAACTGGTCTAGTAGGACGACGAAGGAGATTTACATTAGATTTAGCTCGAGTAATAGCTGTATATAACCATTTATTTACAAAATCAGAAGGTTGCCTGGAATGATATAGTATAGATTCTGTAACAATAGAAACTTCATCCCATTCACCTCCTTGAGCTTTATGGCATGTAATAGCATAAGCATATTTTAGGCGTAAAGCATTTAAATAAGGATCTGTTTGTAGTTTATACATTAATAATTTTTTATTATTAAGTAAATCTGGATGCTCTTTTTGAATTTTTTCAAAAATAAAACTCAATATTAATAATTCATCTTGAAAGGTATAGGTGAAATTAGGTTCTAGTGTATTTTCTAATACCATACATTTCATTTCGTCTTCAATATCTTCTCCATATTGCAATTTTACTTTTCTAAATCTCAGATGTTCTATTTTTTTACATTCATTCTCTACACTCACTATTTGCACTATTTCACCATTCATCAAATCATATAAATAATTATTTCTAGTAACCATAACATACTCATTATTATTCAATAATTTTTTATTATTTTTTAATAGAGTATTTCTAATTTTTTTGTTGAGAGTAGAAACGACATTATTAGTATAAGCTATCATTATAATAGGCGAAGTAGGATCTCTTTTTAGAGTAGAAATATGTTGATTTAATAAATCATCCACATTATCATAAATAGTAACATTACTATTTTCCTCTATATTAAGATTAGTTTGTTCATTAGATAGTATATTATCTCTGATTTGATAAGCTAATTGATAAATGCCAGAAAATTTTGAAAAACGCACAGGTTCTTTAAGTTCAATAAATTGTACTGGATAGAAATATTTCATTTCGAAAAGTTCAGGATCTAATGCTAATGTTTTAGTCTCATTTATAGGCGGTAGCTGATAAGGATCACCGACAAAAACAATTTTTGCATTAGTACCAAAAGTCAAAATATCATCTATTAAATTCCCACTACCAAAGATAACATTATCTTCTGCTGGATTTAGCGAGCTTATCATAGAACTCTCATCGATAAAAATCACAGAATAAGGATCAGTAATAGCATCAGCAATTTTATAATACCATTTTACATTATTTCTAGATACCTCAGATTTATTTTCATCTAATGTATATATTAATTTATGTATTGTACATGCAGAAAATTTACAGCGATTTTCTAACATTCTTGCCGCTCTACCAGTAGTAGCAGTTAAAAAAATATTTATTTTTTTCTTTTGTGAATCAATATCTAATGGTAACCCATTTTCGATGCAATCATTTAAATATGATATTATGCCTACTAAAGCTTCTATAATTGTAGTTTTACCAGTACCAGCAGATCCAGTAAGCATGTATATATGATTATCTTTATTAGTCGGTTGCAAAAATCCATTTAATAATTTATTAAAAGCAACTTGCTGATCTTTAGTGGGAGACTTAATAAATCTATCCAGCAAAACATTCATTTGTGTAGCAATATTACTCACAATAATTCCTTTTTTTAAACATCAAATTTACAAATTATTTTCCTAATGAAATGAAAGCTTATGCTTAATTACCAATAAAAATTATTAACCTTTTTGACTAATTTTTATTAATTTTTTAATATCGAGAATTTCGATTTCTTTACCACTAATTCTTATGATATTATCACGATTTAGAGATCGCAAAGATTTGATAACATTTTCTTTGGAACAACCTGCAAATTCAGCTAGTTCTTGCCTAGAAATAGATAATCTGAAAGTATTACTATGATAAACATCTCTCGCCAAAAATAATAAAATATCTGCAATACGACCATTAATCTGCTTATGAGCAAGACTAATGACATTATAAATAGAATTTCTAAACATATCAGTAGATAATTTTGTCAAGCTAATAAGGAAATTTTTATTTCTCATTGCTAGAACCTTTACTTTATTCAAATCTATCTGACATCCCATACTATCCTCTATAGCAATAATAGAAAAAAGATTAATATCCTCATTTAACACATTGGCTAATCCCAATAGTGAAGGAGCACTCACAATAGTTAAAATTAGATTTTTATTATTAGTATCTAAATAGTTAAATTTTACTAATCCTTTTTGTAAAAAAACTAAAAAAGGGGATTTTTCGCCCTGTTGAAAAATAACTTCATCTTTTTGGTAAGATTTTTGTACGGTACTTTCATATAAAAAATTAAAATCTTCCTCACTCATAGATTGAAGGCAAATAGTTTTAAAAATGCAATCTGCACAGATATCAAGAGGGGTTTTTCTATTATTATTCATATAAAAAATATATAATTATACAAAAATAAAAAAAAATAATTTAATCAGAATTGATGAGGAATTGATTAAAGAGAAGCTGATATATAGACTCTCAAAAGATTTTTAGTAGTTTATTTATAAAAGCATATATAAATAAAAAAATACATTATATCTCAAACAATATAATGTATTTTAGTTAATATATTTTGTATATTTCAGAACTAATTATGCAGTAGTTAAATTTTTTCTTTTATTTAACTCTTTGGTAATTTTATGTTTTAAATTAGCTCCTTTATTTTTATGTATGATACCTCTTTTTACATTTTTATCTACAATTGAATAAAATGATGGTAACATATTCATAGCTTCGTTAGGATCTGTTGTTGCTAAAATTTTCTTAATCATAGTACGCATAGTTTTTTTATAATATCTATTATAAAGTCTTTTCTTTTCATTAGATCTAATGCGTTTTTTTGCTGATTTATGATGTGCCATAGTTTTAAAAATTTTTTTATTTAGTGACCCATGGGGGATTCGAACCCCCGATTTCCAGGATGAAAACCTGGCGTCCTAGGCCGTCTAGACGAATGGGCCAAAATAATTTTTGCAAAATTACTAATATTTTTTCAATCCAAAAAATATTTTTATAACATTTATAACTATTGTTATAAATTTACACATTGCAGCACTTGATTGAAACATTTCAATAAATATATATTGCTAAAATGAATGTCAAAAGAATATAAATGTTGATAATTATTTAAAAATATTGTGTATCTATCATTTGCATTATGTCTTTGTGAATATCATTAACATTTTTTATTTCATTATAACGTAATGTTTTAATATCATCTTGAATATTTTCTATTATCCAATCATACATTTTGTCTACATTTTTTAGGAAGGTCATTGATTGCTCATGAATGTCTTCTTCAAAATTTTGTTTTCTAATTTTAAGATTATTTTCTATAAAGTGAAATGGCATTGATAAAATAATTTGTAAATCTGGTTTAGGAATTTTAAAATACTCATACTCTGTTTTTAAAATCCAATAAGCAAAACTGTTCCAATTTTCATAAGGTAGTTTAGCACCTTGATAAGCAATGTTAGACAAAACATATCTATCACATATTATCCAATTTCCTGAATTCAAATTTGTATTTATTTCATCTGCTGCATTATATCTATCACCCGCAAATAAAAGTGCTACTAGCTCTGGATGTACCTTGTCTATATTACCATAATAGCCATCCAAAAATTTTTTTATCATGGTTCCCCAAAGTGGAGATTCTTTATCGCTACGTCTAGGAAAATGTATGGTTAGAGTATTTATATTTTTATGATGCAGTGCACTTGTCAATAAATCTATCTGTGTAGATTTACCGCAACCATCCAAGCCTTCAATCACTATAAATTTACCTTTTCTCATTTTGCAAGATTATTTTCTAATTTTGTAAAATTAAAAAATAAAAATGGATAAGATTAGATTTAATTTTAAAAACCAGCTAGCAGAGATCAAATTACCAGCTATAATGGGGATAATAAACTATACCCCAGATTCTTATTTTGCAGATAGTAGAGTTAAAACAGTAGAGCAGGCTATTAGCAAAGTAGAATCTATGATTAATGATGGTGCAGCGATCATAGACATAGGAGCAGAATCTACTCGTCAACAATCTACTCCATTAACTGCAGAAGAAGAAATCGAAAGACTTTCAAGTATTTTACCTCATATTCGAAAAATTTTTCCCAATATTATAATCTCTATTGATACATATCATGCTAAAACAGCTAAATATGCTATAGACGAAGGTGCTGATATAATAAATGATATTTCTAGTGGATTGATGGATCCAGAAATTATCACAACTGTAGCTAATGCTCATATACCTTATATAGCTATGCACATGCAGGGTACTCCATCTACTATGCAGATAAATCCACATTATAATGATGTTATCGAAGAAATAAATTATTTTTTTTCGGAACGGTTACATGTTTTATCTGATGCAGGCATTCACGATATAATAATAGATCCTGGTTTTGGATTCGGCAAAACTATAGAACATAATTATAAAATTTTAAATCATTTAAAAGAGTTTACCATCCATAATAGGCCTATTTTAGTTGGTTTATCGAGGAAAAGTATGATATATAAAGCACTAGATATATCTCCTGATGATGCTCTATGTCCAACATCTGCTCTTAATCTACAAGCTTTGATAAATAATGCTGATATTTTGAGAGTACACGATGTCAAAGAAGCTAATTACATTATTCAACTTTATAACTTATTAATAGCAAATAAATAGTACATTTAAAAATTAAATGAATATTAAAGAAAGATATAAATTTTTTGTAATTTTGTAAAAAAATGAATCAAGGAATAATAGCAGTTTTACTAGTTCTTGTGCCTTCTTTAATAGTTTTTATAACAGCATTATTTGTTTTAAAATCTATGAATGAAAGACATTTAAAAGAAATACGTTCACTTAGAGATGAAGATGTGAGAAAAAATTTTTTACCTTTAAAAATACAAGCATACGAGAGATTAGCATTGTTTTTAGAGAGAATAGCCCCAGAACAGTTATTAACTAAAATGTCTAAAGAAAATTTCGAGAATATCTCCACCTTACAAAAATATATGCTAGATGTAGTGAGACAAGAATATGAATATAATCTAAGTCAGCAAATTTATGTTAGTAGAAAAGCATGGCTATCCGTGGTAGCTGCTAAAGAAGAAATGATACAAATCATCAATCAAGCATATAATGATGCTCATGATACATATTCAGAATTTGCTATTAAAATTTTTGAATTGTATCTACAAAAAGACTATCCAGCAATTAAAAAATCATTAGATATATTAAGAAATGAATTGAATAGGGAAGTTTATTATATAAAGAATGAATAAAAATAACTAATTATTAATTATATATTTTTGTAAAAAATGTTAATAAAGAAAAAAATATATAATTTTGTTAATATTAGGCTCCGTAGCTCAATTGAATAGAGCATCTGACTTCGGATCAGAGGGTTGCGGGTTTGAGTCCCTCCGGAGTCACTAATAAAAAATTTTAAAATTATGGAATTAGAAATTGGTCTAACTTATGAAGAAGAGAAAATCGTTAGTCCAGAAGATTCAGCAGTACAGTATAACTCTGGATTAGTAGATGTTTTTTCTACACCAGCATTAGTTGCATTTATGGAAAAAACTTGTATGGATTGTGTAGATCCACTATTAGAACCAGATTACTGTACCGTTGGTATAGAGATTAATGTGAAACATCTGAAGGCCACTAGAATAGGCGATACAGTGAGAAGTATTGCTAAACTTATCAAAATAGAAGGTAATGTTTTATCTTTCGAGGTAAAAGCTTATGATTCTATAGGTCTTATCGCCGATGGCATTTATAAAAGATTTATTATTCATAAGCCTACTTTTCTATTAAAATTAGCTCAACAATATGATAATAAATGAGATTTAAATATTTTATCTTAATACTTTTAATTTCATCAACTGCTTTTTCTCAAAATGAAATTGTAATTAGAAAATATCTTTTTAATGATGGAGTATATTTAAAACCTCAATCATTATATTATAATAATCCTGACTACACTGATTATAGAATAATATTAGATAATACAGGCTCATTATACTCTGTAGAGATACCTTGTAATGATAGTATTAATGAGAATTATTGTCGTTTAGATACTTTATTTGCTGTTGTTATAGATAATTCTGTCTATATTAAACAAGCATATGAAAATAATTTTTATCATGCTACGATAATAGGATCACTAATACATTTCTATGATATTGAGATAACATACTATAATTCATACGATGATTATTTCTATTATAATTACTGGATTACATACCCAATAGTAGAACGTAGAAAAGTAAACGTTGAATATGTAATAGAGCTGCAAACAGGAAAAAGATTTTATTTTAATTATGATAATTTTTTAAAATTTTTAAAAGAACGAGATGAATTACTGTATAATGAACTTCTAAAAGCTAAAAAGAAAAATAAAATAATATATAATTTCCTTTTACGTTATAATTCTAGACATCCACTACCAGTGCCCTATGAAGAATTTTGATCTTCTATCTTTTGACCACCTTTAATATATGTAAATCATAAATTAACACAGCTCTAGTAGGAATGCTTTCTGCATCACCTAACCAGCCAAAAGCCAAAAATGAGGGAATTATAGCAAAAGCTTGCGTACCTTCTGGCAGATAATATAACACTTCTTCTAATCCACTTTCTATTTCAGACTTTCCTAATTTTACCTCTTTGGGCCCTGATTTCTCTGAATCATAACATATCTGATCATTGATAAGCATAGTTTTGAAAGCAAATCTGACAATATCTCCCTTTTCTGGCAAGGGACCATTTCCATTTTTATATATCATATAAAATACACCTCTAGGTGTAGTATCCATTATCCAACCTTTCCTTTGAATATAAGCGTTTATATCTCTTTGCTCTTGCTTTAGATAAAGTTTATTAGCTTCTAATAAATGCTCCTCATATAGTTCAGGATCCATATTTATTTTTGTAGTATTATGTTCATCATCCCTTTTGCATTCACAACCTGCTAAAGCTAAAAAAAATATAAGAGATAAAATGACAATATTAACAAATTTCATATTAATAGTTTTTTCAAAATTAAAATAATTTTTTAAAAAGGATATTTAAGAAAAAAAATGGAAGAAATAGTTTTGTTATTGATTAATATGTGTAGTAAGAATAAGAGAGGGTAAAGATAGAGAAAGAAAATATTTAAATGTTATAGATTAAATATGTTGATGACATCAAAGCACTGTACCGCTCCCACGCCCGCCTATCTGAAGCTACCAAATTCAGCAATCTCCCTGTATCT
>LFRM01170154.1_pt1 | contig 30884 bp, 39 predicted proteins | sample 618341 | NCBI WGS metagenome assembly LFRM01 (sample SAMN03654438, study PRJNA283298) | anaerobic digester metagenome | isolation source: pool of bioreactors CSTR01a, CSTR02a, and CSTR03a thermophilic anaerobic... | place: Denmark: Kgs. Lyngby | collected 2014-05-21 | reverse complement strand
GGTGCAAGCTGATTCTAGGGAATTAAATTTTGTACCAGATGGTTCATTAAAGAGTATTATTTTTGACCCGCCATTCTTATTTAGAAATAGAAAATCGGAAAACAATGATAAAATTTCAAAAAGGTTTTCCTATTTCAAAAGTTATGAAGAACTAATGAGTATGTATCAAGACAGCATTAAATGTTTCCACCGAAAGTTGCAGGTAGGCGGGTATTTGTTTTTTAAATGTCAAGATATGACAGACGGTAAATTTTATTGTACGCACAATGATATTATAAATTTCGCTACACAAAACGGATTTACACTAATGGATATTGCAATAAAAAAATCGAAAAGCAAATTGCAACGAGAAGCCAAAAAGCAGAATTGTGTGGCAAAAATACATAGTTACTGGTTGGTTTTTAAGCGAAATAAAAATAGGGAGCTGTAAAAAATGACATACGAAGAAAAGAAAACTCTGGTAATTTTGTTAAACAAGTACAAAACAGAACTTCTTAAACAAGATACCCAAAACCGAAAAGAACGTGATTATCATGTTCGGTGGGATGGCACGAAAGCCCAGTTGAACCATTGTAGGTGTATCAAAAATAAACTTATGGCAGATATGTTCGGTGGTATTGGATAAAATGACAGTTGGCGAATTGATTTAAAACTGGAATTTGTATTTACAGCATGGATAAATAGCAAAAAGAAGGCAATAGGAGGGAAGAAGATGTTACCAGCATGGGATATTAAAATGTTAGAAGCAGAACTGGAAAAGCGAAAACAAGAGAGGGAGGTTAAGGATAATGAAGCAATAACACGTCTTGCCGAATACGAGGACACAGGTTTATCCCCTGCCGAAGTTGCGGAATTGGCACAGGCGAAGCGTGAGGGGCGATTGATAATATTGCCTGCAAAACCATGCGATATAATATACCGTCCAGAAGCGTTGCAATTTTGCTGGATGATTACAAAGGTGGAGATATATGAGGACGAGATAATATTCATTGATGATTCGGATAATATTTTCAGACCTGACGATATCGGCAAAACCGTATTCCTCACCCGCGAAGAAGCGGAAAAAGCGTTGAAGGAGGATGATTGAAATGATTGAAAAAATTTACAAAAACAATTACATGGTTATCTGCGACAACTGCGGAACAGGGCAAGAGTTCGACACTTGGACAGATGCGCTTGAATATATGTTTGAAGAAGGCTGGAAAAAGAAACTGGTTGACGGGGAGTGGGAACATTATTGTCCAGAGTGTCAAGAAAGCGGGGTTAGAGGGTTTATTTAAAAAATGCAAAAAACAATGCAAAATTGAAGAATATAATTCAAAAATGAAAGAAAAAGAAGCGTACGAGGAAGGATGTGAAGTAATTGCTTGAACTCAATAAAATTTACAACATGGATTGTATGGAAGGAATGGAACAAATACCTAATGAAAGTATTGATTTAGTAGTTACTGACCCACCTTATAAAACTACTTCAAGGGGTAATGCTGGTAACAGTGGGGGAATGTTACAAAAGAAAATTAACATGAAAGGGAAAGTATTTAAGCATAATGATATTGACCCTAAAGTATATATTCCAGAGATTTTCAGAGTATTAAAAGATGGTTCACATTTTTATATAATGACAAATCATATAAATCTGCAAAATATGCTAAATACTTGTACGGAAAATGGGTTTCATTTTATTAAATCATTGATATGGAATAAAGGCAATAAAATTATGGGGCAATTTTATATGAGTCAATTTGAATACATATTGTTTTTTAGAAAAGGTAAAGGGAAGAAAATTAATAAATGTGGAACTGCCGATATATTAAATATACCAAATAAAAAGACTAAAGGCTCAGATGGTAAAAATCTACACGATACTGAAAAGCCAGTAGAATTAATGAAGGTACTTATTGAAAACTCTAGTCAAGAAAATCAAATAGTATTAGACCCATTTATGGGTAGCGGAAGTACAGCAATAGCCTGTATCAATACGAACCGCAATTACATAGGTTTTGAACTGGACAAGCACTACTGCGACATAGCAAACGAGCGTATAAGAAAAGCCCTTGCCGAAAAGGAGGGAAAAGTAAATGAATGATAAATTACTACCCTGCCCGTTTTGCGGGAGAGAAGCGGATATTAACAGATGCGGGAATAGGTGGCAAGCGTGGTGCAGGTATTGCGCGACGATACAAATGGGTGAATTTTACGACACAGAAGCCGATGCCATCGCCGCATGGAACAGACGCACACAGCCAAATGAACCTGTGAAGCATGGGAAGTGGAAGCTGTACGGTAATGATGATGATTTAAGTATGAGTTATTGGTGTACTGTGTGTAATTTTCAGCTTAGTGAGGATTTATTCTATTCTGGGTATAAAAATGGTAGGTGGATAGAGAACGGAGTGTTCAAATACTGCCCGAATTGCGGTGCAAAAATGGAGGAAAGTGAGAATGGATAGCAAACAATAATTGCAAATTACGCATTTTTAAAAAATTACGCATTTTAAATCCATCTGTAATTTCTGTAATTGCCCAAAAACCTAGCATTTATGCGGGTTTGAGGGCATTTTTGTTTTTTAAAAATTACAGATTACATATATTTTCTTATTCTTTTATATATTTATTTTTAATTTATACTTTTTTTTAAGAAAAAATGTGTAATTTCTGTAATTTAGGGTAAAAAACCTAGCAACCATGCGGGTTGAGGGCAATTACGCATTTAATTACAGAAATTACAGATGGGGGTTACTGTAATCTCACAGATAAATGACAGATTTTTGTTCGGCATAATTTTCCCAATTTATAGTAATTATATAATAGAACATGAAATCTAGTATTTGAAATGAGGTGATTTTTTTGCCGCGAACATATAAGAAGAAAGGCAAGCAGACCGACCCTGCGAGGGCGGGGGCGCATAACTTAACTCCCGAATATATCAAAAAACAACAACTGTCAGACGCAGAAAAAGAGGAGAATGTTTTGGCAAGGTGTTTGCCTTTGTTGGATAAAGCGTTTGAGCGCAGAAAAAGAGGCACGAACTGGAAACCCGAAGAAATGGAACTGGAGATTGGAAAATTCTTCCAGTATTGTGCAGATAACAACCTCAAACCAAACAAGGCTGGATTGCAACTTTGGTTAGGCTGTGTGAAATCGCAATATTGGGAATGGCAAAGTTTTCCAGAGAAGTATGGGGAAATTTCGAACCTAATAAACCTTGCAAACCAGATAATGGAAATGGAATACATAAACAAGGTTGAGAAATATCCGACAGGCAATATTTTCTTGCTCAAAGCAGGACACAACTATGTTGAGAAGTCTGAAGTGGAAGTCAAGACCAACATGACAAAGCCAGAGGAGATTGACGAAGTTGTGAAAAAGCTGGGATTGGATAAAGCCCAGTAGTAAGATGGGGGGTTGCCCCAAACGCTCATGGTGAGCCGAGGGGTCAGATAACTTGGTTGTGGGTCATCCGTTAAAACCCTCCTTCCTCCCTTTCCATAGTTCTCCCTCCATAAGAGAGCCGACTGCCAGAATTTGGTGGTCGGTTTTCTTTTGCCCCGAAGCGAACTATTGTTTGGAATCGCCATAAATGCCCCTAGAAGCCCCGTAGAGCGTTTTTTGCTTTTACCATATAAGTTATAGCCTAGAGCGGGAAAAATTAAATATGAGCCATTCTGGGGCAAAACAGGCTACTTTCAAACCGAGTATATAAAAACCGCCCGCTCCTCGCGAACAAATGTTCTGGACAACCACCCGCTCGTTCTTGGACACCCGCTTGTAAATCCTCTGGACGGTCGTAAATGCCCTTAAAATGCCCTACAAGCGATTTTTATTTTAGGCAGGTAATTATATTAAAAAGCCTTAAAAACGATTCTGGGGCTATTCTGGGCGATTTTAGCGGTATGTTTGCCCTGCTTTCAAACCCTAGCTTTCAAATCCTCTATCTGGAGCGGGCTACTTTCAAACCTACTTTCAAACCCTTACTTTCAAACCATGTCTATATCTGAGGAACTGACACTTTAGTGCGTTAGCACTTTAGCACTTTAAATCGTTAAAGTCATATCGGAATACTAGGTTTTAGCACTTTAGCATGGTAAAGCGTTAAAGTCCTATAAGTTTACTATGTTTTAATGCTTTAATACTTTAATGTTTTAACGCTTTAGTGTGTTAAAATCCTACTATTATTATAGGATTTTACCGCTTTAACTTGATAAAGCATATATAATTAATATAGGTTTGTGGAAAATGCACAAAAAATATCTGTCATGTTTGTGTAACTTTTTTGTAAAAAAGCATTGAAAATTAATAATCAATATGTTATACTATCAACAGTAAAACAGGCTAAAGCCTAACACCATTATATGAAAGGATGCTGAAAAATGCGCAAAAGTTATTTAAAAAGTTTACTACAGATTTGTAGAAATGATGAAATGGTCGGAAATGGTGTTATATTTGGACTTAACAAGGGGGTTATCATAGGGAGTAAATGCATTAGTATATTTTGGAATTTTGGCTTTAATTCACTTCATCTGTATAAAGTAAAATAAAAAGAAAGGATGCTGAAAAAATGAAAGAGTACAGAAAACACAACGGAAAAATCTACAAAATCGAGGTTTTCTACCAGAAAGGGGGGTATAACTTTTTCAATGGTCGCGAGGAAAAAAGGGGGTATTATATATCCGTTGTTCCTGTTGAGCGCAAAGATTGCGGAAATGGTGTAATTATGGAAAGTTTCGTTGCCTTTTCGGGAATAAAAAAGCTGTTGTTGGAAGTTAACAGACAATCGACAAAGCGGTATCAAATGGCTTGCGATATGGTCAACGATGAGTTAATTATGAAACTTATTAGCAACTGTCAATAATGTTTCACATGAAACAACAAAATAAAAGAAAGAAAGGAAGTTTAAGAATGAAAGAAACAATAATTGCAGACGCAAAAAACGCTATTATCGAAATGTTGGACGGGTACGTTGGCTATTACTGCGATATACACGATTATGTTTTCAATTCCGATTATTATATAATCGGGGAGTATGAATCCAAAAGATTTTTGGAAGAATTTGGAGTTTTCGATGCCCTCGATATGGTGAGGAATTATGAATTGGATAATTTTGGAGAAATTTATACAGATTTTTCTAGTGCTGAAAAAATCGTTAATATGCTTTATTATATCGTTAGTTATAATTTATTAATGGAATTAGAGGAAATATCGGAAACATTCCGCGAAAATTGGAATAATCAGGCAGACGATGAAACAAATGAGAAAATATTGGAAGAAATTTCCGAAGCCGATTGGTTAAATATGGATAGTTTAGATTGTGCCTATTATATCTAGTAAAGAAAGGGGAAAAAGAAGAATGAATACAAATAAAATTTATCAGGTGGTTTATAATTATTTGAACGGTGAAGTTAATAATCTCGATGAATTGTTAGAAGGATGGGAGAGAGCAGAAGCAGACCCCACAAAAGTAATTGGAGGAATACCAGCACTTATTGCCTTATGCGCCGCGCTTAGAAACGAAATGCGGGCAGAAGCAAATAAGAGCAACGGGAAAGCAAATATTGCTAAAGCTATGAAAGCTATAATCAAAAATGTACCAGATTATCGGCAACAATTAAAAGGCGCTTTCGTCCAAAATGGGAAACAATATGCCTGTGATGGATACCGAGCAATACGCCTAAACAATTCAATAGACTTGCCCGCGCCACCAGTAGAGCCTACAATGGACTTTGAGCAATTGTTCGCCGATACTAAGCGCAACGCCACGACACCATTAGAAACGCCAGCACTAGGCGAATTGAAAGCCTATGTGAAAATCAAAAAAGCCGAAAATAAGGCTAAGTATGGCAAAAGGGCAAACAGGGAAACTATTTTGTGGAATTTTGGAGAAGAACAACCGACTGTTAATGCCGTTTACCTATTGGACATTTTGACAGCTTTTCCAAATTCAACTATCACGTACAGCACGTTAACTGCCCCGCTGTATTTCTCACATGATGATGGAGAAGCAATTTTATTACCAATGAGAATAAAATAACATGGGAGAAAATTCCAAATATGAAAATTGTTGAAAGGGGGGGATATGTAGCTTGATTGGGTTTTTAATCATTCTAATCGTAATGTTTTTCATTAGGCTTGTTAAATACAATTCATAAAAAAAGACCTTGCTATATATGCAAGGTTTTTTTTATATCTCTTTACATCATTTATAATACTTTAATACTTTAGCACTTTAAAGCGGGAAAGTACCTTGCTTTAACGCTTTAATTAATTAAATTGTTAACACTTTACCACGCTAAAGTTTAGCAGTTTAAAGTGTTAGCACTTTAGCACTTTACTACGCTAAAGTTTAGTGCTTTATCACTTTAGCACTTTAAAGTGTTAGCACCCTACCACTATAAAGCGGTAAAGCGCGGTCGTGATAACACCCCCTTACCACCGCCAAAATTTTTTAACAATCCTTCAAGTTAATTTTCAATTTTTGCGGAAAAGATTATAAGTATAGTTATAAATAATGGTTGGCAAAACCATTTTTTACCATTTTGCATCCACCCCTTTTATGCAAGTAGCACGATATATTACAAATTTCCAAAATTGTCAAGTTATTTTGGGATATTTTAGGAACAAATTCGTTATTATAATGATAAGTAAAAGGAGGTTTATTATGGATATAGATTTAAGTTTGATAGTTAAAAAATTCGACAAAGATGTGGAAAAATTGAATATTTACCCCATTGGCGATTTACATATTGGCTCGCCCCAGTTTTCCGAGGAACAATTTTTGCGCTGGCGAGATTTAGTGCTTAACGACCCAAATTCAGCGGTTGTTATTCTTGGCGATATGATGGATAATGGGCTTAAAGGAAGTAAAACAAACAGCTATTCTGCCACACTTCGCCCCAAAGAACAGAAAAAACGGTTAATTCGATACTTCGAACCTTTAGCCGAACGGGTGTTGACAATAGTTAGAGGTAATCACGAATACCGTTCGGAAGATGTTGCCGACAATGACCCCCTGTATGATGTGGCTTATTGCTTAGATTTGGAAGATGTTTATAGAGAAAACATTGGTTTCCTTAAAGTTAGTCTTGGTAAAAAAAGAGAGGACAGGCAGTTTTCTTATAATATTGTAATGGTTCATGGTAAATCAAAAGCCAAAAATGATAAGTTTGGTAGAACCATTGACGGTGTGGACATTTATATAACCGCCCATCTGCATAAAGGCAAATCTAGTTTCCCTGCCAAACTGGTTATTGATAGTCAAAATGAGGTTGTTCGTGTAGTTCCGTATAAACAAATTGCCCTACCTAGTTATATGGAGTATGGCGGTTATAGTGTACGGAATTTGTACGAACCGCAGGATAACAAAATCATTCCTGTAATTGAATTAAGCGGTAAAGACAGGAAAGAGGTGAAAGTGCATTGGATTTGAAAATATTGGTTGAAATTGGTGAAGGATATACAAGAGAACGGGTTATGGAAGAAATTCATGCCGAACAGTACCCATATATCTTTTATTTTTCGCTACCTCAAGGTAAAAGCCTGCTGGACATGAATGAAATTTGGCTCTTTGGACGAGTACCAGAAGAAAAAATCAAATATTATAAAGAATTAGGGTGCGACCTATGGATAATGGGATAACTTTGGATGAATTGAATAGATACTTAAACGTAGTAATACCGAATATTGAAAATAAACTTTCAAGCAACCTACCAGCAGATGAAAAATTAAAGCTGTATAACCTTTATGTGGAAGTTCTCCGCATGGTTGCCCCGCACGATTTTATTACATTTAATAAATATCTGGAATTGGACGACGACCACACCCAGCCGACAAGGGCTTTTTATCACCACCGAAAAAAACATTTAAACGAGATTTTTCAAACCCTCAATGATATGGAAATTCACGATAAATACGATATTTTGCTTATTTCCACACCGCCCCGAATTGGCAAAACAACCGCAGGAATTAGATTTTTAGCTTGGATATGCGGTAGACACCCAGAAAATACCGAATTGGCGGTATCGTATTCTGATAATATTACCACTTCTTTCTATCTTGGTGTAATGGAAATTGTTTTGTCGCAACGATTTCAAGAAGTGTTCCCAGAATCCAGATTGGTAAACCAAAATGCCAAACGAGAAGAAATTTGGTTGAAAACTTTTAAACGATACCCCACAATCAGCTTTGTACCTATTGGCGGTTCAATGACAGGTAGGGCAGAAGCCAGTAAATACCTGTATTGTGATGACTTGGTTTCTGGTATTGAAGAAGCTATGTCCATCACACGAATGGAAAAACTTTGGCAGTTATACACCGTAAACTGCAAACAGCGAAAAAAGGACGGTTGTAAAGAGATACATATTGCCACACGCTGGAGCGTCCATGACCCGATAACCCGTTTGGCTACTGAAAATGAAAATAACCCACGCTGTAAAATAATATGTCTACCCTGTTATAATGAAAATGGGGAAAGTGCCTTTGATTTTGTTGGTGGATTTTCCACAAAATTCTATAAAGATATGGAAATGAGTTTGGATGAAGCGTCATTTAGTGCTTTGTACTTGTGTGAACCGATTGAGCGAGAGGGTATTTTGTATAATAAGGATGAATTACAGTATTATACTGACTTGCCGAACGAGCAACCAGATAGTGTAATAGCGATATGTGATAGTAAAAACATGGGTAAAGACTATGTTTGCTCTTTGGTAGGATATGTTTATGGTGATTTGGTATATGTGGAAGATGTAGTGTTTAATGACGGATTGCCAGAAATAACCCGTCCTCTGGTTGCCAATATGTGGTTACGACACAATGTAGTTAGGGCTGATGTGGAGTTGAACAATGGTGGAAATTACTATGCGGAGGATTTGGAAGAATTGATTAAAAAAGAAGGTGGTAAAACCAGCATAAGATTGTTCTTTTCCAGTAATAATAAAAATGTAAAGATTATTACATATTCCGATTATGTTAAAAAGTATTTTCTTTTCAAAGCACCCTCAAAATATACCCCAAACAGCGAATATGGTAAATTTATGAAATCCCTTTGCTCTTGGACACAAACAGGTAAAAACAAACATGACGATGCACCAGACGCAGTTGCTATGTTGGCTCAAATGGTGCAAGGTTTAAGTAGTGCAAAAATAAAAGTATTAGATAGGAGAGTGTTAGGCATATGATTTTAAAAGGTAGACGAAAAATTATAACCGAATTTAGCCCAGAGGATATGCTTGATGTAAACAAAGTTAGAAATGTTATTAATTCTGCAATTAGTACACACTTGCAAAACAAAAGTGAAATAGAGTATCTTATAAATTACCGTAATGGAATACAACCAATTTTGGATAAAACGAAAAACATTAGAGAAGAAATTAATAATAAAGTGGTTATAAACCATGCTCAAATGATAACCAGAAACATTATTGGTTATTTCCTCGGCACACCAATTCAGTACATATCAAGTGGCTTGGCTGATAAAAAAGAACAGATTGATTTATTGAATAGGTTTGTTGCTTATGAAAATAAATCGGCGATTGACAAGGAAATTGGTGAACTCCAAAGTATTTGTGGTACAGCTTATAGGATAATTTATACTGATGGTGTTTTGGCTGATAAAGTTCCATTTGAAGATAAATGCTTGAACCCTGCTACAACTTTTGTAGTTTATGAAAATACTATTGCCGAGCGACCCGTACTTGCTGTTACTTATTATGATTTGTATAATGAGTACGGTAACAAAATTGGCACAAAATGGTATGCTTATACCATAAACGGTGTATATGAAATACAAAGTTCTGGAAATACAATAAAAGATACCGATAAATTTAGTTTTTCTCATTATAATGTCGGTGGTATTCCCATCATTGAATATCCAAATAATATGTGGCGAGTTGGGGATTGGGAACTTTGCATTGGTTTGATGGACGCTATTAATGCCCTGCATAGTGGGCGATTGGACGATATAGACCAGATAGTGCAATCCCTGTTAGTGTTTATTAATGCCGAAGTAACGCAGGAAAACTATGACGAAATGCGTAAAAAAGGTATTGTAATGCTGACAAATACTACCAATAATCAGTCGGATGTTAGAACAATTCAAAACAATCTAGACCAATCTGGTATGAATTTGTTTGCAACAGAACTTGAAAACTTGTTGTATGCCCTCATTGGTATTCCCGATAGAAACAATCGTACTGGCGGTGGTGGTGATACAGGGCAAGCGGTTGAATTAAGGGATGGTTGGGCTGACCTTGAAATTATCGCCCGTAATAAAGAATTGACATTTAAACGGTCAGAAAAATTAACCCTTTCCATCATTCTTAATATAATGAATAATCGCTTTAAAACTGAATTATCCCTCTTGGACATTGACATTAAATTCAGCAGAAATAAAAACAACAACCTTTTGGTTAAAACACAAGGTTATATGAATTTACTGAAAACCAAAACATTAACACCAGAGGATTGCTTGACGATTGTTGACCTTGTTAGTGATGTCAATGAATTTATTTCAAGGGGCAAAGCCTTCTGGGGTGAAGAATTTGCTGGTAAAACTCCACCGCAGTTACAAAACAACATAGTCAATCAAGAGGAAACTACCTCTGAAAACGAACTACCCGAAGATAATATTGAATAAATATACAGTATATGCAGGGAATATTGAATAAATGTTCCCTGCTTGTCATATTTTTTTTAGTATTTCGGTATAATAATACAGAATGAAAAATAATGCGCTGGGGCGGGAAACCGTCATGGCGTGGTATTTGGAGGAATTAAAAATGAGCGAAAAAAACATTACCGCAGAATTTGTTGTAGGAAATACTACCACCAAAACAACTGAAACAGCTACACCCGCTTCACCTAAACTTTATACGGAAGAAGAAGTAAAGCGCATGGTAACAGCGGAAGTTGACAGGAGAGTAGAAAGCGGTATCCAGAAAGGTCTGGAAACTTATAAAAAGAAATGGGAAAAGGAACTTATGGAGAAAGCAAATATGACCGCCGAAGAAAGGGCAAAAAAAGAATTTGAAGAAAAAATGGCAGAAATTCAATCCAAAGAAAGTGAAATTGCCAAACGAGCAAACCGCTTGGACGCTATGGAAATGCTTTCTGGTGCTGGAGTTCCAAAAACATATTATGAAAAACTGCTTGATGTTCTAATCTCCGATAACGCAGATGTTACCAAAGCAAACATTAGTGCTCTTATTGATAGTTTTACCACTATAAGAAGTGAAATTGAAAATAAAATTAAGAGTGAATTTACTTCTATTCCGCAACCCAAACAGGGTGAAGCCCAAACTATTACTAAACAAGATTTTGACAAAATGACTTACTCGCAGAAGTTGAAATTCAAACAGACACACCCCGAACTTTACAAAAAATTTATTTCAACTTAAAAGATAAGGAGAGATTTTTAAATGGCAGGTACACATCTTAATTTCCCTTTTGATTCTGAAATTTTCCTTTATTCTTGGAAAAACACACCCGACCTTATCCTTACCTCTATGATTGAAAGCGGTGCGGTGGTTAGGGATTCAGAGATTGAGCAGATGATTGCGAATGGTTCTAACTATTTCACCGTTCCGTACTATGATGTACTTGGCGGGAGCGAAGATGTTTACAACGGTGTAAACAGCTTTACTGATGATTCGCTTTCTGGCGGTACATATTCTGGTGTTGTCTATGGACGCATGAAGAAATGGTCTGCCAAAACCTTTATTAAGGACTTTAACTCTGGTGCTGACCCCATGACCCAGATTGTTGAGGGTGTAGCCAAATATTGGCAGAAACAGCGACAGAGAAGGCTTATCGGTATTCTTGAAGCGGTTTTCGGAATTACTGGTGATGCTGATTTCGCAACCCACATCACCAATCTTGCCACCGCTACTTCATCTGTAACGAATGATAATAAGATTTCCGAAACTACCATCAATGACGCTTGTGTAAAGGCTTGCGGTGATAATGCTGGTGATTTCTCGCTAGTTATTGCACACTCCGCAGTTGCGAACCGTCTTGCCAATCTTCAGTTGCTCAACTTTGCGAAATACACCGACCCTGCGGGTATTACTAGGGAGCTCCCCATTGGAACTATCAACGGTAAAACCTTGATTGTCAATGATAATGTTCCCGTTGCCGACAGCACTTCCGCAACTGGTGAAAAGGAATATACTACATATATTCTCGGTCTTGGTGCTATCCGCTATGCACAAGCCCCCGTTGAAGTTCCCGTTGAGTTTGACCGCGACCCGAATACCGCTGGTGGTGTGGACATGATTTATACCAGAGTTCGTGAGTGCCTTATGCCTTATGGATTCTCGTTTAAGGGTGATACTTCAACTAATGTCGGTATTCCTGATACGGTTCTATTTGCCCCCGCAAGCTGGGAACGCAAAATGCCCGCCAAAGCTATTATGATGGCTAAGGTAGTTACCAACGGTTAAAAGTTAGGAGGTATCTGAATGTATATTTTCCAAAACGGGGCTTTATACATTCAGAGGGCTGATGGAAAACTGGTCGGGGTTGAAATATACCCCGACTATGTTAAAGAAATAGCAGGAACAGAAACCAAACTTGGAAAAACATTCCAGCTATTCACGCCCTTTGAAGTACGGGCTAAATTCCATACGGACGTTGAACCGTATATTTTCCCGAAAAAGCCCTCTAAAACAGAGGTGATTAAAAATGACAGCACTTCTCCCAACACTGAAAAGCCTACTCGGAAACCCAGAGGTAGAGGATAGTATTCTCCAGTTTTATTTGGATTGTGCAGAACAAATAATTTGTGAAATTCGCAATACCGATAAGGTTGAACCAAAATACCGAGGAGTTCAAATTCAGATTGCGATTGAATTATTCAATAAACGGGGAATTGAAGGGCAAAATTACCATGCTGAAAATGGTATGACAATGACCTTTGAATCCGCTGACATTTCACCATCACTTTTAAGAAAAATAACTCCAGTTGCTAAAACTCTACTTGGAGTGCGAAAAGTTGAGGATGATGAAAATGAGAACTCTGGAGAAAACGAAAATCAAACTCTGGGTAGTTGATGTACTCGGTGTAGTTGATGAATTAGATAGTGATGGTTTTTATACTGGACATAAAATAAAACAATATTCCGAACCGAGATTAGTTAAAATGAGTTTATATCCATCAAATGGAAGTATTGTTCAAAACATTTTCGGTACGGAATGTAATTTCGACAAAATTGGAGTAAGCACAGATGTTGTTTTAAACGAAGATAGTTTGTTATTTCTAAGTGAACCTACTGGAAATTATGCTACAACCTATGATTATAAGGTTGTTAATATAAAATCTAGTTTCAACATTCACAATTATGGATTGGCTAGGCGAGTATAATGGGTCTTGAATTTAAGGTTTCAATGGAAGATTTAATGAAATCGAGAAAATATGATATGATGACCCAGATTCTTGACGCATATAAAAAAGGTGCTAAGAATGGGATGGAAAGACTGCAAGTTCTTACTTGGAATTATTACAATAAATGTTTGCTGGAATATGGATTGGGTGATGGAAATATTGCTCAACAATCCTACATAAACTCGTATGATAATGGTTTTGAGATTGGAACAACTGCGGATGAAGCAATTTTCGTGGAATTTGGTACTGGATTTAAAGGTTCTTTAGACCCACACCCAAACCTACCCGATAATTGGGAATATATGTCTGGTAGAGTTAGCGGTAAAATGCGTGAAAGAGGTTGGTATTATCCAACTAACACAAATGACCCAAACCCATTTAAACATGAGTATAACGGGCTTATTTACGGGTGGACAAGAGGACTTCCTAGCCGACCATTTCTATATAAAACAATGGTTTACATAAAACGATATGGTTACAGAACCGTAAATTATTATATAAAAAAAGAATTAAATGCTCTGGGAGGGGTGCTTAATTGATTGTTGATATAACAAATGAAATTTTAACAAAAATAAAAACCTCAATCCCAGATGTTACCGTAATAAGTGCTTATGAGGATGTTAAACCAACATTTCCATTGATAACAATTTCAGAAGTTGATAACAGTAATGACCCATTCACAAGGGATAGTTCTGGATATAATCATTGTAATTGTGCAATCGAAATAAACATATATACAAATTCTGAAAATAAAGAATTAGAAGCAAAAGAAATCCGAAATAAAATTGACAATATCTGTTCTGATGAATACGGAATGAATCGAGATACTGCAACATCTATTCCGAATTTTATTGACAAAAAAGTTTATCGTTATCTTTTAAGATATTCTTATAAAATCGACAGAAACAAAAAAATTTACAGGAGGTAAGTTAAATGGCAGTTAGCACAGCGGGTACTGTTTTAAAATCCTCGGAAACCCAGAATGGTACTTATACTAAAGTGGTTGATATTATCAGTTATCCCGATTTGGGGTCAACTCCCTCTAAATTGGACACAACTGATTTATCAGCGACAAAGTATAAAACATCAATTCTTGGATTGCAAGAAGCACCAGATTTGATATTTGAGTGTAATTATGATAAAGAAGCCTATTTAAATATTTCAGCTATGACAACTCCCAGATATTTTAGGTTGGAGTTTGGTGAGAATGGCGAAGATGGTATAATTTCTTGGCATGGACAGATTTCTGTTTACATAAATGGTGGTGGAGTTGACGAGGTACGAAGAATGACCGTTGTATGCTCTGCCGACACACCATTAGTTCTGTCTTAAATAATAGAAAGGGGAATTTTAAATGGCAGTTAGTACCGCAGGAACAAAATTGTATCATTCAGCAGATGGAACTACATATACTCACTTGGTAGATATTATAAGCTACCCAGATATGGGAGCAACTCCATCTAAACTGGACACCACCGATTTGTCGGCAATCAAATACAAAACCTCAATCCTCGGATTGCAGGAAATGCCTGATTTGATATTTGAGTGTAATTATGATAAAACAAAGTACACTATGATTTCTGAATTGACTGGAAATCAGCATTTTAAACTTGAATTTGGCGAAGATGGTGCAGATGGTATACTTAAATGGCAGGGCGAAATTGCTGTTTATGTAAATGGCGGTGGTGTTGATGAAGTTCGCAGAATGACCGTTGTGTGTTCCGCAAGTACACCTATTATTTTGGAATAAATTAAATTTTATGGAGGGATTTAATTATGGTAGTAAAAATTGGTGAAAGAGAAGTTGAAATTAAGTTTACATTTAATTCGTTTAAGTACATGGTTGATTTCGATTTGACAATGGTTTCGGAATTGGACACCAAACCTTTCTTGTTAATTCCAATTTGTCAAAAACTTCTGCTGGGTGCATTAAATTCTGACCCGAAAGAAAAGGTAAATCTGACTGAAGTTGAGAAATACCTTAAAGAAGTTGTTGAAAACGGTGATATTGGAGAATTATTTACCGAATTAATGAAGGCATTGGAAGAATCAAATTTTTTCAAAGTTCTCCAGAAGGGGAAAACGAAGAAGTAAGCCCTTCTGATAAGCCAGAAGAAAAAGAAAAAATAGTTTTATTAGATATTATTTATAATGACATTTTGCCAAATGCCCTAGTAATGGGTGTAGACTATGATTTATTTTGGACGTTAAATCCAAAGTCATTAGCCCCGTTTACTAGGGCATTTGAACTAAAAAGAAAAATAAAAGACAGAGAAATGTGGCAACATGGAATATATATCCAACACGCTATCGCTAGTGCCTTTAATAAACATAGTCGTTATCCGTCTAAGCCATTTTTAGACGATACACCAGAACGAACTATGACACCGCAAGAAATTAAGGAAAGAGTGTTGGTTCAAATGGAAATTATTAACATGAGATTTAATCGAGAGGGTGGTAATAATGGCTGATAATCAAAATGTTAAAATTACATTTAATGCGGATGGTAAAAACTTAATTGCCACCCTCAATTCACTTGATAGTACATGGAAAAGTTTAAATAAAACTGCAAGTAAAGACGATTTTGCAAAAGCGTTTTCAAATATAAAAAAATTAAATGTTAGTTTTACAAATTTAACTAAAGATGGAAATAGAGTAGACCAGACTTTTAAAAGTTTAGCGAATAGCACCAGTAAATTGTCGAGAGTATTTAACGTTGCCAATATCAGTGCCTATGCTTTAGCGGATGTTCTTGCAAAAACAACTACTTCTGCTATTTCAATGGTAGAAACTGCCAACTTATTTTCTGTTTCGCTTGGTACAATGGCAAGTGAAGCAGATAATGTTGTGCAAAAAATGTCAAAATTATATGGATTGGACGTTACTAATATCCAAAATGCAGTAGGTACTTATGCTTTGTTGGCTCGTTCTATGGGTATGTCGGTAAAGCAAGCAAAAGATTTGTCTATTAACATGACCCAATTAGCTATTGACTACGCTTCATTAACAAATGTACCCATTAATCAAGTGTTAGCTGATTTAAAATCTGGTCTTGTAGGACAATCTGAAACTGTATATAAATATGGTCTTGACGTAACCGAAGCTGGTATCAAACAAGAAGCATTTGCACAGGGTATTACTAAATCTGTTCGTAATATGACGCAGGGAGAAAAAATGTTACTGCGTTATAGTGCCATGTTGCGCCAAAGTGGACTTACTCATGGTGATTTTGCCAAAACAATTAATACTCCTGCAAACCAGTTGAAAATTTTATCTGAACGATTGATTACTCTTGGTAGAACTTTTGGTACTATATTTATACCTATGTTGGAAAAAGTATTACCATACCTAAATGCTTTTGTTATGGTGATTACAGAAGCATTAGAACAAGTAGCAATTTTACTTGGTTATCGTGGGATAGAATTACCAGAATTTAAAACAACTGGTTTGGATTCTATCTCGGCAAGTGCAAACGAAGCAACTGACGCATTAAATGAAACCTCTAAAAGTATTAAAAAATTACAAAAAAATCTAGTTGGTATTGATGAAATTAACTCCTTGTCCAATAATTCAAATTCCAACGTTGATTCTGGTGTTGCTGGTGCTTCAATTATTACTGGATATAAGTTAGGCTCTTATGATAACTTAATGAGTAGGATTTCACAAACTGCTACTAAACTTACACCTAAAATTAAAAAAATGGTAAATGAATTTAAAAAATTCATTCCTGTACTCGCTGGAATAGCAACAATAATAACTACTAAAAAAATAATTGGATTGGTAAGTGGAGTGGTTACTGCTATTGCTGGATTGGCAAGTAGTCCTGCTGGGGTTGTGGCACTTGCTATTGGTGGTTTAGTCGCTCTTGGTACAGGTATTTATATGCTTAAACGAAAAATCGAAGATTCCAGATTAGAAAAACGATTTGGTGATATAGCATTATCGGCAGAAGAAGTTGAAGAAGTTGCTCAAAGGTTAGTCAAAAATAAATATTCTGTAAAAATAGAAACATACATGAACGTTAAAGAGGAACTTGAAGGTATTAAAAATAATATTTCACAAACAGTTGATACTTTGAATAAGTTAAACTGGAAAGCCAAAATAGGTTTAAAATTAACTCCAGACGAAATTGAAACTTACAAACAGTCTATTACTGATTTTATTAATCAAATGAATAATTATATTGCTCAAAAAGAATATGCTGTTTCTTTGGCTATTGACATAATTGCTGGTGATGATGAAGCATTTAAAAACGAAATGACTGAAATTTCTGACAGGTTTTTTAGCAAAACAAAAACAAAGATGGCAGAACTTGGCAGAAAATTAAGAGAAGAAATTGAAAAGGCGTTTGCTGATGGTGAATTAAGCCCAGATGAAGCCAAAGTTATTGCCAATTTGCAACAAGAAATGGCAGAAATTCAGCAAAGGATAGATGATGCTGAATTTAAAGCGAAATTAAGTCAAATTGTAATTGATGGTGAAGTAAGTGCTAAGAGTTTCAAAAATGTTATGAAACGAGTAAATGAACTCTTAGAAGAACGATTAGAAGCATTAAACGAACAAGATTATGAAATAAAAACCGTACTTTATCTTCAAATGGAAGAAGAAATACAGAAAGCTACTAAGGAAGGTAAAACCGAAGCTGAATTAGAAAAAATAAAACAATCGTGGGAAGAAAAAATCAAAGCATGGAGCGAAAAAACTAAACTTAAAAAAGTTGAAATACAATTAGAAGGAATTTCGTTTTCATTTGGCACATTAGAAGAAAAATTTAAAGATAGAATAACTGGTGTAGAAAAAACCTTATCTGATGATTTTTACAAAGATGTAATAAAAAATTTTATTGATGGTATGAAAAGAATATATAAATCAACAGATGATATAGCTAGAGTAACGTTTTATGAATTATATAATGAACTTAAAATACAAATGAGTAAAAACAAGGGTTTTGACAGTGATATGAAAAAATTCTTTGAACAGTTAAAACCCACACAAAAGCATTTAACGGAACTTTCAAAAGAATATTTAAACCTTTCTAGTAAAATTCCAGATTCCATAATTAAGGGTTTAAATGATACTAGTAAACTTGGAGTTATAGCCAAAGACATAGATTCCATGTTTTATTTGATTGGTCAAAAATTAGCACAAAGTCCTGAATACATGGAAATGCTAAAAAATACTGAAAATATCGGTAAACAATTACCAGAAGCAGTTTTATTAGGTATAAAAAGTAAAGTACCTTCTCTTAATATTGCAAGTGGAAAAGCAATATTTGACGCTTCTGAAGTTATGAAAGCGTCTGCCGAATCTGCCAATGCTGGTGAAGCAGGTGAAATTTTAATAAAAGATTTGGGTTATGTACTTCAAACAACCAGTTATGATATGAAACCAGAAATTAAGCAAACTGGAATTGATATTGCCAATTCTTTATCTGATGGAACTACCTCTGGTATGGGTGCAAAGAAAAAAACATTAGAAGATAAAATAATCAATATAATTGAGAATCTGGATTTTGGTATTAGTCCATTTAATATTTTCAAAGCATTAGGTAAAAAACTTATTGAAAACCTAGTAAAAGGTTTGGAAGAAAAAAAGGAAACAATAAAAACTAAACTTCCCAAATTGTTTGATGGTGTTAAAAACTCCATAACTAATTTTAAATTTCCAAAAATTGAATTTAGTGTCGATTGGAAAGATACTCCCGAATGGCTTTATAAAGCCGCAACTTTCCTCGGTTTAAAAGGTATTCCAGATTTTAAATTCGGAATTAAAAAATACGCACTTGGCGGTATCTTTACTTCTCCGCATATTGGTATGATTGGTGAAGCTGGTGCAGAAGCAGTTGTACCATTGGAGAATAATTTAGGCTGGATTGATAAACTTGCCGAACAGATTGTGTCCAGAACTAAAATTTCTAACAATTCAACAAATGACCGCCCCGTAATTATTCAACTTATGATGGATAGACGAAAAGTCGGAGAAGTTGTTGTAAACTCTTTACAAGAACTTCAAATGTTAGAAGGTCAAATACCAATTTAAGGGGTGCTATAAACACCCCTTATTTTTATAAAAAATATTTGAAAGGGGAATATTTTATGAAAATAAACGGTACTATAATTAAAACACCATCTGAAATGAGAGTAATTATATCTGATATTGACGGTAATTCATATAGAAATGCCAACGGAAAAATGATAAGAGATAGATTGGCAGTAAAAAGAAAATTAGAGTGCAAATGGAATTATTTAAGCACAGCAGAAATTTCAGTATTACTGAAAGCAGTAAAAAATGAATTTTTTGATGTAACATATCTTGACCCACAAGAAGGTACTGAAATTACCAAACGCTTTTACGTTGGCGATAGAACTTCCCCTGTATATTCATTTGGTCTTGATTTATGGACAGATTTATCCATGAATTTTATAGAACAATAAAAGTGGAAGTGATATTGTGTATAGTGTATCTGAAAATTTTTTAAATAAAGTATTAAGCCCCAGCAGAGAATTTGATATGAAAATAGAAATAGGCGAACCAACTATTTACAACTTAACTAAAGAAAGTATTGTTGATTGGTCTATTGATTGGTCTATGGGTAATAATGGATTGGTTGGTATTGGTGGTGCGCCTGTAACCAGTTTTACCATGAGCGTTCTTAATAATATTGCAACTGAAATTGTGCCAACTACTTTTGGTACAGCACCTATAAAACCATATATTGGAATTGATGGTGAATTTATCCCTCTTGGAATATTTTATGCTGATAATAAAAACATTGAACGAAATGATATTATAACAAAAGTAACTTGTTATGACAAAATGAAAAAGTTTGGTGAAACTGCTTATACTTCAAATTTGAGTTTCCCTGCAACCCTTTTATCGTTGGCAAATGAAATGGAAACTAAAAACACAGAAATTAAATTTGCCAATAAATCTAATTTTTCAAATGTTACTTGGAAAAATCGTCCAGAAAATATTGCATATCGTGATGTTTTATCTGATATGGCAGAAATGTCTGGAAGAAATGTAATAATTGACCGCTTAGGTAAAGTGTCATTTATAAAACCGACCCCAGTTGATTTTACTATTACGGGTGATAATTACATTGAATTTAATTTATCCTCTGACACTTCTATTGTAATTAATAGGCTTATTTGTAAAAATGAAAACGAAGAAATTACATACGGTACTGGTAATTCATATTCCCTGTCTATTGAAAATAATAATATAACCAATGTATCTGAATTGACAACGGTTTATAATATGGCATATCCATTTGAATATCGTGCATATAAATGTAAAATGCAGGGTATTCCGATTATAGATGTTGGAGATATTATTACACTCGTTGATAAAAATGGAGTGGAACACAATTTAGTTATTGTTAAACACACCTTAACCTATAATGGTGGATTGATTAGTGAAATAAGTGCAGAAGCACCCAGTCAAGAAGTGCAATCAATTAGTACATCTTCTGGCTCAACAATTTCTGGTAAATTAACAGAGTTAAACATAAACCTATTAGCACTCGATAGATTATATGCTTCACAAATAAATGCACTTCAAGGCAATATTGACACCTTGCAAACCCAGAAATTAAATACTTCTGACGCTTATGCTACTTTTTTAACTGCTCAACAAGCAGATTTGAAGTATTTAACTACCGATACCGCTGACGCTAGGTATCTTACTGCCGAAGAAGCGGATTTAAAATATTTAACCGCAGAAGAAGGAGATTTGAGATACCTTACTACCGAACAAGCAGATATTAAGTATTTAACAACTGAACAAGCTGATAGCAAATACTTGACGGTTGAAAATGCTGACATTGAATATGCCAAAATTGATTTGGCTAATGTGGATGAAATTGACGCTGGTAAAATTAAAACTGGTACACTTGACGCTGAATTAGTTGATATAATCAATATTAATGCGGATAACATCATTAGTGGTACATTAAAAGCAGGTAAAATTGAAGCACAATCCATTACTGCTAGAGAGGTAAACTTTGGTTCTATTGACGCTGGTTGTATTTCTGATGAAGCCATTGGTAACGTACATATAGCGGATGGTTCGCTGGTTGGAGATAAACTTGCTGATAGAACGATAACTGGTATAAAAATTCAGCGTGATGCCATTAGTGGTGAACATATCGTACATCAATCTTTAAATTCCAAACACATAAATCTTGAAGAATTAACTTCAAACGAAGATTTCCTAAATCTATTGGTTGCACAACAAATTCTTATAAATGCAATTTTAAATAATACTGAAACATCTCAAATTTTAAAAAATTATATAAATCTCAATAACAATATTCTTTCTATGGGTATTTTCGGCGATAATAACACATTACTACAATTCCGTAACGGTGAAATTGCAATAGTAAATAATATTGAATCAAGTGGAGATGTAATGAAATTTACACCTAGTTCTGCAATAGCAGAAGTTTTGACCGTTAATAAAACTTTTAACGTTGGTGGTTTAATATTTACAGTTAGAAACAATGGTAACATAAGTATTTCATAATTGGAGGGAAATCAATGGCTTCTGGAAGTTTTAATCTATCATTTACCAGTGATACTAGCCAATACATAACTGGTGTAGTTCAATGGAGCAGTACGCCAAATATTTCTGCTAATACCAGCACCGTTACTGCGACAATGAAATTAAGTCGTACTAATATAGGTTATACTACATGGGGTACTGGTTCGTTCTGGATTGAAATTGATGGTACTAGAAGTACAAATACTTTGAGTTATAAAATAACGTATAACTCAAATACTGTAATGGTAACTGCCACAAAAACTGTAACCCATAACTCTAATGGTTCAAAATCAATAACCATTAAATGGGGCGGTGGTGGCGGTGCTAACGATTCTGTAACAGTTGTTCAAGGTTCTGGTACTGCTGTACTGGATAATATCCCTAGAGCAAGTGTACCAACTGTAACAAATTCAAATGTAACTCTTGGAAATGCGGTTACAATTAATACCAATAGGGCTAGTTCTAGTTTTACTCATAAACTGTTTTATTCAGTTGGTACATCTGGTTGGCAATCCATAGCAACAAATGTCGGTGCAAGTTATTCTTGGACACCGCCAGTAAGTCTTGCTAATTATATCACTACATCAACAAGTGCTACTTGTACTATAAAATGTGAAACATATAACGGTTCTACTTTAATTGGTTCTAAAAATGTAACTTTGACTTTGAATGTTCCATCAAATATTGTACCGTCATTAACTTTTACATTAAACGGTCAGATGTTAGAAAATGGAAGATATATACAGAACAGGTCAATTGCTTATATAAATCCAACATTTACATCTGCTTATGGGTCAACCGCTTCTTCTTACGAAATTAAGGTTTCTAACTCTCAATATAACTACAATGCTATTTATACGAGTACATCATATGAAATTCGTTTTCCTTATGATGGTGATTATGTAATTTCCGCTAGAGTTAAAGACAGTCGAGGTAGATATTCCAATTATTATACAATATCAATAAATGTACTTACATATTTTAACCCCACCATATTCACATTTAATGTTTATCGTAGCACATCAAGCGGAGCTCCAGATGATAGTGGTGCTTATGCTACATGGGAAATATTTACATCTGTTGCCCCTTTAACATACAATGGCACAAACTTAAATACTGTATCTATAACTTTCCAATATAGAAAACAGGGTAATAGCACATATACAAATCTTTCTTTTACCCCAACATATCAATTTATGCATACTGGAACAATAAGTATTAGCACAGATTATGCTTATGAATTTAGATTAATTTTATCTGATAAATACACAACTATTTCCAAAACTATAACTATACCATCCGCATATACTTTAATTGATTTCCACAGCAGTAAAAGGGGCTTGGCTTTTGGTAAAGTCGCTGATACACAAAATCTTTTTGACGTTGCTATGCCTGCTAGATTTTCTCAACAAGTTACTTTTACTGGGAATATAACAACTGATACTATAAATGTAAACCAAAAAATCATATTACCAACCTCTAAACATCAATCTAATGGAGGTGCTTTGGACGCAAATGATAGTGATATAATTAAAGTAAATGGACTATATTTTGCTGATTTATGTACGGGAAATGGCGAAGGCTTGTTGTTTCCGAGAAGTGGTGCTCCTTCTAACCCAGATTATAATAGTTGTGATAGATTATATGTTGCAGATGGAATTATATATTTAAACGGTAGACGAGTTGATAGGTTGAAATATATTAAAGCAACTGTTGCGTATATGAACCCTTCACAGTATGTAAGTATGAGTGGTAGTGGACAAAAATTATCTGAATGTCCTCATGGATGGGTTTTAGTTTGGAGTGAGTATAGTGGTGGTTCTGCTAAAGATACTGACTTCGTATTTAGTTTTATACCACGGATTGACCGAATAATTAATAAAACCTTTAATTCAAGCGACATTGATGGTTCAACTGTACTTTGTTACTTCCCAATTGCTTCTGAACCCTCAAAGGTTGTCAATAAAGTATTAAGATTAGCTGATGATGTGATATATGGACATTCTTGGAATAATTCAACTCCCGAAGGTCTTAATATTGTATTAAGAGAAATATGGGCATTTTAAAAGGAGGGATTTGTTAATAATGGAAATCATGGTTGATTCTAAAAATGTTGTATTAGCATATTGCGAACAAAACGGTGATATGGGTACTACTGATGAATCAATAAAAATAATTGAAGTTGAATTTATACCAGAAGATTTTTTTCCAAATAAATATCTTTATGTCAATAATGAATTTATTAAAAATCCAGAATTTAAAGAGCCTTTACCAAAAGAAATTAGATTTGAAATTACCAGATTAAAACAGGAATTAAGTGATACTGATTACTTAATTATAAAATATCAAGAATACATATTAGCTGGTTTAGAACCGCCAGAAGAATATGATATTAAAAAAATACATGAAAAAAGGCAAGCGTTGAGAGATAAAATAAACAAATTGGAAGATTGTGAATATACAGAATAAAATTTTAATTATTCTGTTATTATATTAGAGAATGTAAAAGGAGGTATTTTATGGCAAAAATATTTGTTTCTGCTGGACATGGCGGTAAACAGTCGGGTGCAGTCAGGGGTAATCTTATCGAGAAAAACTTTACTCTCGATATTGCGAACCGTCTGGCGAAATTACTTAAAGACGCAGGTCATACCGTAGTACAGAACCGTACAACTGATGTTGACTGCCTTCCAAAAAAAACAGTACAGTTAGCTAATGCTAGCGGTGCAGACTTATTTGTGGAAATACATTTAAACGCCTTTGTGCTATCTTCAGCCAAAGGTTGTGAAGTGTTTTACTACAAAGGGGATTCTAAAGGACAGAAGTTGGCAACCGATATTTGTAAATCCATTTCTGGTCTTGGATATGCCAACAGAGGTGCTAAAGCAAATACCAGTTATTATGTCATTAAGAACACAAAAATGACAGCTATTTTGGTTGAGTGTTGCTTTATTTCTAACCCAGAGGATATGAGCCGCTTTAATGCAGAAAAAATGGCAAAAGCAATTTATGATGGCATAGTACAAACTTATCCTGCAGTTAAAACAACCCCACCTACTACCACAGCACCAACCACAAAATCCACCAAAATTTATAAAGTGCAAGTTGGCGCATTTGAGAATAAATCAAATGCCGAACAATTAGTTAACAAACTAAAAAAGGCAGGGTATAACCCGTACATAGTAGAGGAAGTGAAAAAATAATGAAACAATTGTATTATGGTATTCTTAGTGGTATTAGCATTATTGGTGGGGTTCTGGGGCAATTACTTGGCGGGTGGGATATAGCTTTGCAAGTTCTTGTTTTCTTCATGTGTGCAGACTATTTCACAGGTATTTTATGCGCCCTCGTTTGGAAAAAAAGCCCCAAATCTGAAAAAGGTGCATTTGAAAGTAATGCCAGTATAAAGGGTCTTATAAGAAAATGTGCAATTCTACTCTTTATAATGGTCGCCTGTAAACTTGATGAATTTAGTGGTACAGAATTTATAAGAACCGCAACGATTACTTTTTTCATAGCAAATGAAGGTTTCAGCCTTGTAGAGAACCTCGGTATAATGGGTATTCCAATGCCAAAAGCTGTAAAAAATGCTTTTGACTTGCTGAAAGAAAAAGACGATATACCAACTGACAAAGAATAATAAACAAAAACCAGCCCAATATTAGCTGGTTTTTTTTTTATTATCTAAAATTTTACTTTCAAAAAATTTTACTTTCAAAAAATTTTACTTTCAAAAATTCTTACTTTCAAATTCTATTACCTTAAAAAATCCTTAAAAATTATAATTCAAAGGCATTAAACAAATGTTCGGTGTAAAATAATTGATATTTTGACAGATTTTGACATTTTTTAGCAAATTACAGGAGATTACGAATATATATGCAAAATTACGCATTTTCGCAGTATATTTATGCAAAATTACGCATTTTTTATACATTTTGATTCATCTGTAATTTGGCTCAAACCCGCATGAATACTAGGTTTTTTATATATTTTCTTTTTATACATTACGCATTTTTTTAAAAAATAAAAGTGTTAAGAAGAAATATATTATAAAAGAATAGAAATCAACTGTAATCTGTAATTCGTAATTTTTATACGGAAAATAATTACGAGGAAAAGGTTGACAAGCTGTAATTTATTTGATATAATTATGATAACAAAATACAATACGAGGGGTGGTGATTATGTGAAACTCACACCAGAACAGGCTCAAATTGTTGCAGATAACCACAACCTAATTTACTGGTATTGCAATATGAAAAAGTTAGATGTAAATACATATTATGATTTACTGGCTATTGAATTGTGTAATACTGTAATGAAATATGACCCAGAAAAAGGAACATTGGCTAATTATTTCAAAATTCGGGCTGATGGCATGATAGCAAAGGAATATCAGAAAAGTCAAGCCCAAAAACGAGCGCACAAAGATATTCGATACATAGAAAATTTATACGGTGCAGATAATATTTATACAAATTGTAAATTGAGGGAAACATACGAAACCCTACTTGGATTGGATGAATACGGTATAATTAAACTTAGGTTACTTGGATATACACAAAATGAAATTGCAGAAATGTTAAATTTAAGTCAGAGTTTTATAAGCAAGGAATTAAAAAGAATAAGAAAGGAGTTTAATGAGATTGACCGATAAACAAAAGGCTAATGTATTATCCAATATAACGGTTATAGTGGACACTAGGGAACAGAAAAATGAACATATATTGAATTACTTTAGAGAAAACAACATACCGTATAAATTTGAAAAACTGGAAAGTGCCGATTACTCATTTATTCTTCCAAAATACCCAGAACTTGGGTTGGACTACAAGGCTTTAATTGAGCGAAAAAACAGCATTGATGAAATCGCTGGTAATTTTACCAAAGGGCGACAACGGTTTATAAATGAGTTTGAACGGTTAAAAGATGGACAACATATTCATTTGTTAATTGAAAATCTTACATGGAAAAAAGTATTTAATGGTACATACCGTAGTCAAATAACCCCAAAATCATTAACCGCTTCATTGATTACATGGGCGGTGCGGTATAATTGTCCAATCTGGAACTGTACCACAGCGGAAAGCCCTAAATTAATACATTACATATTGCATTATGAACTTTTGGAAATGTTAAAAAATCTGCAATAAATCTGTTGACAAAACAAAATAGTTGTGTTATAATATTGGCAAACAAATGGAAAAGGAGAGGATTTTAATGGATAAGGACAAGCAAGTAACAGTTGAATATGATTTGGAATCAGGGGATATTGTGGGAATAATTGAAAATAATATTTCAAATTCCACAGAACTTGCAAACCCCGTAGAAATGCCAAACGAATTATCACGACTTGAAAAACTTATGAAAATGTCAGATATGCTGGCAAAATCAACAATCGTACCAATCAATTATCAGAACCGCCCCGAAAACTGCTTGATTGCTTTGGATATGGCGCAACGAATGGGTGTTAGCCCCATGATGGTTATGCAAAACCTATACGTCATTCAAGGTAAACCCAGTTTCAGCGGTTCGGCAATCGCAGCCATGATTAACAGCTCCCCCCGATTTAAAGACGTTGAATTGCACTACATAGGACAACCGAATACTGATAGTTGGGGTGCTTATGTAACAGCTAAACGGGCAAGTGATGGAAAGCCCCTTAAAGGTGCAACGGTAACAATCGGTATTGCCAAAGCCGAGGGTTGGTATCAAAAAGCAGGGTCAAAATGGAAAACCATGCCCGAAATAATGCTTGCCTATCGTGCCTATGCTTGGTTTGGCAGGGTTCATGCCCCAGAACTTATGATGGGCTTGCAATCCGTAGAAGAAACCATTGACGTTGTAGAATCTGTTTCCAATCAAACAACTGACGAACCTTTGAATCCCTTCAAAAAGGAGGGTTGATGAATTGATTGTATTAAACACAATCATGGTAATCATGGCACTTATAACTATAATAATATATTTCATTGGGTTTTGGACATTTTCTAAAACAAATGAATATGACAAATTAGATAGAGTTGATAAAATATTAGGTAATTTGACTTTGATGTTGCCGATTCATACGTCATTTTTATTGTTGATAAAAATTGCAATTGGGTGATAAAATGTTAGATTGTAAAAATTATTATAATGATACCGAGTATATGAGTGTGTCATTATGGAAACGGTTTAATCAATGTGAATTAAAAGGGCTTAAACCTTTTGAACCCGCAACGGACGCTATGTTGCTAGGTAGTTATGTGGACGCTTATGTTGAGGGTACTTTGGAAGAATGGCTTACCAAACATCCAGAGGTAATTTCTTCCAGAGGGGCAACCAAAGGACAGTTAAAATCGGAATTTAAGCAAGCTGATAAAATTTGCCAGTTTATTGATAACGACCCTGTATTAAAACAATTTTTAAACGGACAGAAGCAAGTAATATTTACTGGGGAAATTGGCGGTGTACCGTTTAAAGGTAAACTGGATAGTTACCATGAACATACTGCAATAGCAGATTTAAAAGTCATGGCAAAGATAACAGACAGAAACGGTAAATACATAGACTTTATAACCCCATACGGATATGACATACAGATGGCGGTTTATCAAGAACTGGTATATCAAAACACAGGTGAAAAGTTACCCTGTTATATTTGTGCGGTAACAAAAGAAAACCCTATTAATTCCATTATAGTTAAAATTCCACAAGTCTATTTGGATAGGGCATTGTATCAAGTTGAAAGTACCGCCCAGAGGTATTATGATATTTGGAAAGGTAAAATTGAACCTGTTGGTTGTGGTGTATGTGATGTTTGTATTGCCAATCGAAAAGAAACAAATATCATAACATTGTCTGATATTTTAGGAGAGGGGTTAATAGTATGAATATAAGGGAAAAATTTGAGGGAATTGCAAGGGAACATATAAAGAGAGAGGGTTTGGATAAACTTCTGGCACACTTGGCAAACACAGATTTTTATACCGCCCCTGCGTCCACAAAATACCATGATGCTGAGGAAGGAGGGTTGGTGAAACATTCTATAAAAGTTTTTGAACATTTGAGTAAGGAGTGTGGTAAAAAATATTCAATGGAAACAATAGCGATTGTTGCATTATTCCATGACATTTGTAAAATCGGTTGTTACCAGTTGAGTATGCGGAACACCAAAGACGAAAAAGGAAAGTGGATTCAAGTACCTTATTACACATTTGATGATAATTTACCGCTCGGACATGGTGAAAAATCTGTAATTATGCTTATAACAATGATGCCGCTTGGCACTGAAGAAATCATGGCAATTCGCTGGCACATGGGTGCATATTGTGGAGAAAATAATTGGAATACCCTCAGTAAAGCCTTTTCAGAATTTCCCCTAGCCTTATACTTGCATATTGCTGATATGAAAGCAACCTATTTAAAATAATGACAAAAAAATTACAAAAAAGTTATTGACAAGAAAAAAATTACATGGTATAATTTAATCACAAAATTAATTTTAATAAAGGAGAGGTTAAAAATTATGGAAAACATTTGGGAGAGATTTAACAACATAGCTTCAACGGACGAGGTTATTGAAGCAAAAAATCAGTACAAACCATTTGAGGAAGGTACATACAAATTCACTCTGGAAGAAATTAGACCAGATGTCAACCGAAATGGTTTGCCTGTACTCAAAGCCAGATTTCGCAGGGTAGAGGATAACAAACCGCTTTATATCAATCAAATATTGCAAAATCTGTCTTACCCGCAAATGACCCCAAAAAATATCGCTGACGCAATCGCTTTAATCGAAGGCTTGACTGGTGAGGAGATTGAGTATACAGGACTTGCGGATTTGGCAAATAAAGTGTCAGAAATTGTACTGGGCGAAGAATACGAAATCACAATCACCTATGCCAAAAAAGATACTGAAAAGAAATTCCCGAAAATTGCCGAAATTCACAAAGTAAATTATGGAGAGAGTGCAACTGACAGCGAATTTCCTTTTGAAGTCTAATTAAAATTAGGAGGGTATGCAGGAATTAAATATTACTTGCTACCCTCCATATTTTTATAAAAAAGAAAGGACAAAATATTATAAAAGTAAATAAATGTAGTGGAAAGGGTCAAGGAAGTTGTAAATGGACGGAGGATTTAACCATGATATTTTATGACTTTGAAGTTTTTAAATACGATTGGTTAATATGTTGGTTGGATACCAATACTAAAAAACTTTATCACATTGTAAACGATAAAACCAAATTTGAAAAATTCTACGAATATTATAAAAATCAAATTTGGGTTGGTTATAACTCCAGAAACTATGACGTTTGGATTGCAAAGGCAATTCTTTGTGATTTTAACCCCTATGATATAAGTAACTGGATAATTAACAAAGAACGCAAAGGATGGGAATATTCTTCCCTTTTAAATAAATTTCCAATTTTTAACTATGATTGTTCGGTGCGTTTCCGTAGCTTGAAAGAACTTGAAGCATTTATGGGTGATGATATTAGGGAATCCAGCGTACCATTTGACATAGACCGTAAATTAACCCCAGCGGAAATACAGGAAACAATCAAATACTGCGAACATGATGTAATGGAATGTTTCAAAATATTTGTTGAAACCAAAGAGGAATTTGAAAGTCATGTGGGGTTAATCAAGGAGTTTGGGTTGCCAATGACTATGATTAATAAAACTAAAGCCCAAATATCCGCAGAAATCCTCGGTGCTGTACCTATCAAGCGTGATGATGAATTTGACATTAAATTGCCCGACAATCTGGTGTTGGGAAAATATGATTGGATAAGACAACACTTTTTGGATTGGGCGAAAAACAGCAAGAATTACGAGGAAATAACCCTTGAAACAGAGGTGTGCGGTGTACCTCATACTTTTGGTATTGGCGGTTTACATGGTAGTAGGAATAAATATTTTGGCGAAGGTATATTCCTTATGGCAGATATTACAAGTTATTACCCCGCCTGCATGATAG
>LFRM01075334.1_pt1 | contig 30895 bp, 24 predicted proteins | sample 618341 | NCBI WGS metagenome assembly LFRM01 (sample SAMN03654438, study PRJNA283298) | anaerobic digester metagenome | isolation source: pool of bioreactors CSTR01a, CSTR02a, and CSTR03a thermophilic anaerobic... | place: Denmark: Kgs. Lyngby | collected 2014-05-21 | reverse complement strand
AAAGAGCAAGGCTTTGCTTACAGCAAGGAGGAATGGATCCCCCACGCAGGAGACATAAGCGTGCCCCTTTTTGACTCAAGGGGTTTATTTGTGGCTCAGCTTGGTTTGGCGGGATTGGCTGCCAGTTTCGACGGCCAAGAAGAGGTGATCGTCGAAAAATTAAAGGAGGCTGCAGCCCGCATAAAAGAGCAACTTTGATCACTTGCGCGCAAAGTTTGAGCGGTGGACATTTGCTTAAACCAATATATTAGCGCAAACAAACTACAAGTACGATAAATGTTTTTAAAAAGGCAACAAGCGACTTTAAAGCATTAAAAGTTGCAAAATATTAAAACTTACAAAAAGGAGGTAGTTTGAGGTGAAAGAAATAAACATGTTAAATGGCAAGGCCATGACCATTAAGCTTGACCCCGAACTTCCCGAATACCCTCCCTTTGAACCAAACATCAGGAGAGCGCCAAACAGGGGCTTCACGTTGAGCCAAGATGAAGCAGAGCTTGCGTTGAAAAACGCCCTGCGCTACATCCCCGAGGAACTTCACGAAAAGCTCGCTCCCGAATTTATGGAAGAGCTCGTAACCCGAGGCCGCATTTACGGTTACAGGTTCAGGCCAAAGGGACGCATCTGGGGACGTCCAATCGACGAATACAAGGGAAATTGCATCGAGGGCAAGGCCTTTCAAGTCATGATCGACAACAACCTGGACTTCGAAGTGGCCCTTTACCCCTACGAGCTTGTAACTTACGGCGAAACGGGCCAGGTATGCCAAAACTGGATGCAGTATCGGTTGATCAAAAAGTATCTTGAAATTTTAGATCAAAACCATACGCTCGTCGTGATGTCGGGCCATCCTTTGGGACTTTTTAAATCACACCCGGAGGCTCCAAGGGTAATCATAACAAACGGCCTGCTGGTGGGGATGTACGATGACCAGGAAAACTGGCACAGAGGAATGCAGCTCGGAGTCACAAATTACGGACAGATGACTGCCGGCGGATGGATGTATATAGGACCACAGGGAATCGTTCACGGTACTTACAACACCATACTTAACGCAGGAAGATTGCACCTGGGCCTTAAACCTGGCGATGACATGCGAGGACACCTTTTCATATCCTCAGGACTGGGCGGCATGAGCGGAGCTCAGCCCAAGGCTTGCGAGATAGCTGGGGCCGTGGGCATCATCGCCGAAGTGGATCTCTCGAGGATCGAGACGCGAAAAAAACAGGGTTGGGTGTCCCTTGTATCTTCTGATTTAGACGAAGTGTTTAGGGTTGCTAACAAACATCTTAAAGATAAAGAACCCATTTCCATAGCCTACTACGGAAACATCGTTGACCTGCTCGAGTATGTCGTCAAAATAGGAATAAATGCAGAGTTAATTTCCGATCAGACGTCTTGTCATGCCGCCTACGACGGGGGTTATTGCCCTCAGGGACTTACCTTCGAGGAAAGGACAAAGATGCTGTCGGAAGACAGAGAGAAATTCAAACAGCTGGTGGACAAGAGCTTGCGCAAGCATTTCGAACTGATAAAGACGCTTGTGGACCGCGGGGCGTACTTCTTCGATTACGGTAATTCCTTCATGAAGGCCGTATATGATGCGGGCGTCAAAGAAATTTGTAAAAACGGCGTTGACGAAAGGGACGGCTTCATATTCCCCTCTTACGTAGAAGACATCATGGGACCGCTTCTTTTTGACTACGGCTATGGGCCTTTCAGGTGGGTCTGTTTGTCAGGCAAGCGCGAAGATCTGCTCAAAACGGACAAAGCAGCCCTGGAATGCATCGATCCGAACCGCAGGCCCCAAGATAGGGACAACTACATTTGGATAAGAGATGCCGATAAAAATAACCTGGTCGTAGGTACTCAGGCAAGGATACTTTATGCCGACGCAGATCTCAGGCTTGCCATAGCGCGCAAGTTCAACGATATGGTTCGAAGGGGCGAAATTGGACCCGTCATGCTCGGGAGAGATCATCACGACACGGGCGGGACGGATTCACCCTTCAGAGAAACGGCTAACATAAAAGACGGGAGCAACATAACGGCGGACATGGCGGTACATTGTTACGCCGGAAACGCAGCTCGCGGGATGTCGTTGATAGCCCTTCACAACGGAGGCGGAGTCGGGATAAGCAAGGCCATAAACGGAGGATTCGGCCTTGTGCTCGACGGAAGCGATCGCATCGATAAGATCATAAACAGAGCAATCGCCTGGGACGTATTGGTTGGCGTGGCAAGAAGATCATGGGCAAGGAACAGCGGAGCCATGGAAGTTGCCCGCGAGGTAAACGAAAAACAAAAGAGCGATTACCACATCACCCTTCCCTATGTTCCCGATGAAGACTTAGTTGTCGAGACAGTGGCTAAAGTCTTCAAAAAATGAGAAATAAGTAGGTCAACAAACCCCTCCAGGCCCTTTGGCTAGGAGGGGTTTGTTTTTAATCTCTCTCTCGTCCCAGCTCAGCCGATCGCTCAGCGGCATCTGCCACTGCTCTTATCACCAATCCTCGGAAACCGCCGTCTTCCAGTGCAGCTACGCCGGCAATGGTGGTACCGGCTGGAGAGGTTACCCTATCCTTGAGACTGCCAGGGTGTTCGCCTGTTTCAAGTACCATTTTAGCGGCGCCATATACTGTCTGTGCTGCCAGAGTCATAGCTACCGGGCGCGGCAAACCGGCCATGACGCCACCATCGGCCAGAGCTTCAATAAAGATATATACATAAGCTGGTGCAGATCCGCTGAGCCCTGTCACGGCATCCAACAGGCTTTCATTCAAAACGACGACCTTCCCGACAGCGGACAGCAGGGCTTTAACTTCGTCTACATCGGCTTCTTTTGCATTCGGTCCCATCGCTATGGCCGCAGCCCCGGCCTGAACCAGGCAAGGTGTATTGGGCATAACTCTTATCAATCGTGCCGGCCCTGTGTACTTGTTTAAATAAGAAAGAGGTACACCGGCCATGATGGAAACTACCAAGTGCTTGTCCTCCCACAGACCCTTTAGTTCGGATAGAATGACAGGCGCCACCTGGGGCTTTACTGCTAGGAAAATTATTCGGGATTTTTCCAGTATCTCAGTATTGCTGGCAGTCGTTTGTACCCCCAATGACTCCTTGAGGTATGAAAGCCGATTAGCATCGATATCTGATACCCACACCTTATCTGGTTGAACTAAGCCCTTGGCCAAAATACCTCTAAGTAAGGCTTCGGCCATGGCTCCTCCGCCAATAAAACCTAGCATTTTGCCAGCCTCCCATCTCAGTTTTATCTAATTCTATCTTCTGAATAACCTCTTAAATTTTTAACACAAAATTGTGTAGTTGTCAAAATAACTGCCGGCAGCGTTTAGCAAAAGTGCATGCTGCCGGCAGTTATTTTATTCATTTTGTCTTAACCTTTATTTTTCGTCCATGAATGGGTATCTGTACCCTACTGGCGGATTGAGGTGTTCTTTGATGGCTCTCGGGCTTACCCAGCGCATCATGTTGATTTTGGAGCCTGCCTTGTCATTGGTACCTGAGGCTCTTGCTCCTCCGAAGGGCTGCTGAGCGATTACTGCGCCAGTGGGCTTATCGTTAATGTAGAAATTACCGGCGGCATGGGTCAGGCGCTTTTCGATCTTGACTATGGCTTCTCTGTCCTGAGCAAAAACTGCACCTGTGAGTCCATAGATTGAAGTTGAATCGCAAAGATCCAAAGCTTCCTCAATTTCCTCATCTTTGTAGACATATATGGTTAAAACCGGCCCAAATATCTCTTCTTCCATGGTCTTGAAGCGAGGATTGGTCGTTACTATTACGGTGGGATCGATGAAAAAGCCAACGCTGTCGTCGGCGTTCCCGCCGCAGATTATCTCAGCTTCTGGAGACTCCTTGGCGTAATCGATATATCCTTTTATTGACTGAAATGCCTGAGCGTCGATCACGGCGCCCATGAAATTTGTGAAGTCTTCTATGTCACCCATCTTTATCGTGCTTATCTCTTCAACGAGCCTTTTCTTCAACGCGGGCCACATGCTTTCCGGGACATAAGCGCGCGATGCCGCAGAGCACTTCTGTCCCTGGAATTCAAAGGCCCCCCTGACCAAAGCTGTAACCAATGGCTCAAGATCCGCAGAGGGGTGAACGAACACAAAGTCTTTTCCGCCCGTTTCACCTACAAGCCTAGGATAGGTCCTGTAATTTGGCAAGTTTTGTCCCACAGTTTGCCACATAGACTGGAACGTTGCCGTAGAACCCGTGAAGTGTACACCCGCGAGCCATGGATTTAAAAGGGCGATGCTTCCTAGCACATTTCCGGGGCCTGGGATAAAGTTTATAACTCCATCTGGAAGGCCCGCTTTTCGAAGGATAGTCATCACATGATATGCTGAATACACGGCGGAGGAGGCGGGTTTCCAGAGCACCACGTTTCCTGCCATAGCAGCGCTGGTGGGGAGGTTGCCGGCGATGGAGGTAAAATTAAAGGGAGTTACAGCAAAGACAAACCCTTCAAGTGCTCTGTACTCCATTCGGTTCCAGGAGTCCTTGGTGGACTCGGGCTGTTCTTTGTAGATTTCATTGAGAAAATAAGCGTTAAACTTGAGCATGTCTATAAGCTCGCATGCAGAGTCGATCTCAGCTTGATATGCTGTCTTGCTCTGACAAAGCATTGTAGCTGCGTTAATCGTGCTCCGACACGGTCCGGCGATCATCTCGGCTGCCTTTAGGAAAATAGAAGCCCTATGCTCCCAGGGCATTGACTCCCAATCGTGCCGTGCGGCAAGAGCTGCCTCGATAGCATCATTTACTTCCTTCTCCCCTGCCATATGGTACCTTCCAATCACCACTTCTTTGTTATGGGGAATTATGCACTTACCCAACTTTCCGGTGCGCACTTCCTTGCCACCGATTATAAGGGGTATCTCAATCTCCTGGGTTCTGAGCTCAACCAAACGAGCTTTTAGTTCTTCTCTTTCCTTTGTACCCGGCGCATAAGACAACGCGGGTTCATTCTTGGGTTTTTCTATCTTAAACACAGCATTGGACACCATCGCTCACCTCTCATCAAAGTGTTCAAACCTTAGTGCTCTCAGCTTCAACCCCTCATAGGCCGGCTCCAAGCATATTTGCCATGCTTAACTGCATCCTAAGGGCTTGGAGCATGAACCGGTAAAATACCTACGTTGTAGTTTTTCCCCGGTTTTATTCAGGGCCTTGCCAGTGCCAGCAATTGCTCAGTAGTTAATATATTTCAAGAGCATCCCTCCTTTATTAAAGGTCTATTAGTGACGCTTTGTCTTCAAAATGAGAAAACCCCTTCCCGCCGGGAAGGGGTACAATCATATTTCTTTTCCTCCTTTCCAAGCGGGAGGCCTTTCCGTTTCCGAAAAGACCCTATCGGTCGATGCTCATAGGCCAAACGCCCTTAGAGACATCGACTCGGAGGCTCTCATTTTATGAACACGGATTTTATTTAATCTTTACTTTATCAAAAAAGAACTCATCGCTGATATTGATAATACCAAGTAAAGTGATTAAATGTCAACAAGAAGGAGGCTCTGCGCTCGCCCGCTCATCCAAGCATGTCCTGATCGCTAAAAACGTGGCAGGAGCTTTAAAAAAACAGCAAAGGAGCCCCTCCGAACTTTTTATGTCCTGAGGGGCTCCTTGTATTCATAATTCAGAGCAGAATAATTTTGCCAAGGAAAATTAGAAGGGTCCGTACCCCACGATGTGAGCCGCAATTACCACGATTGTCCCGATCACGTGCCAAAACACCATAAGAGGCCATATGAACTTAAACCATCTTTCGTAAGGGATCTTGGCCATGCCGAGAGTTGCCATCAGCACGCCTGAAGTTGGGATGATCTGGTTAGTAAATCCGTCGCCGTATTGGTAAGCCAGCACCGTGGTCTGCCGCGTAACTCCTATTAAATCGGCAATTGGAGCCATGATCGGCATCGTGGCCATCGCCTGTCCGCTTCCTGAAGGTATGAAGAAATTGATAATCGTATGGACCCAAAACATCCCGGCAGCAGATAGCGCGCCAGGCAAGTGAGAAACCCAGTTGGCCAGGAAATAAATGACTGTATCGATTATCTGACCTTCGGTCATGACAACGAGTATGGCCCTTGCAACGCCCACCACCAACGCTCCAAAGGCTATGCTCTGGGAACCTTCGACGAATGCCCTTGCTATGGCGTTCGGATTAAGCCCTCCTATTAAACCGCATATGATGCCCATGGCTAAAAATATTGTTGCCAATTCCATGATGTAATAACCTTTCGCCATAACCCCGTATATCATATAGGCAAAGAACAATAGGAGCGTCAGCAATACAAGCTTGTGAATCATGGTGAGCTTTGATTCCTCGTTTAACCTTTGTCCCGATATTTCCTCTTCTTTAAATAGATCGTAAACGATGCTTTCTTTAGGATTTTCTTTAACCTTGGAGGCATATCGCATCACGTAGTAGCAAGCCACAATGAATAGCACTGCAAATCCAACGATTCTAAGCCAGATCCCGGAAAAAAGTGGAAGCTCGGAAATGCTTTGAGCCACGCCCACAGTAAAAGGATTTAAGATGCCGCCCGCAAATCCGACGGCAGCACCCGTAGAGATGATGGCTGTTCCAACGAGGGGATCGAAGCCAACGGCAGTGGCTAAAGCCACGCCCATGGGTATGAAGACGATGGTTTCCTCAGACATGCCAAAGGACAATCCCCCGAGGGAAAAGACGAACATCGTTACAGGAATAAGCAATTTTTCTCTTCCCTTTAACATCAACACGATCTTTGATATCCCCGCATCGATAGCTCCTGTCGCTTGAATTATCGTGAAAGCTCCGCCCACGACAAAGATAAAAAAGATAATTTCCGCCGCCTCAATCATCCCCTTTGGGATAGAGGCAAAGACATCCAAAAACCCAACTGGCGTTGGCTCGACGTAGTGAAAGCTTTGAGGGTCAACGAGCGTTCGTCCCGTAGCCTCGTCTTTAAACCTGTCAAACACTCCCGCAGGTACAGCATAAGTCCCGATAGCCACCGCTATGACGATCAGAAATAAAAGCACGTAGGTATGCGGTACGACCAACTTTCGCATGTTCAACCACCCTTCCTAATGCTATTGAAGTTAAAAAAACAAAACTAAAATTTAAAGATGATGTAGCCTTTTTAACATAAGTTTATACCTTGTGTCAAGGAAACAAGATAAAAACATCTGCCTATCATGCCGAAACTCGTGTGTCAAGTCCCAACAATGACATTCTATGTAGGCCCAGATACTTTTGCAAGCAGGTGTTTTGCGCTAAAAGTTCCTCTTGCAGAATAAAGGGGTGTGCTTTATAATCGAAACAACAGTGGGCGACTAGCTCAGCGGGAGAGCGCTTCCCTCACACGGAAGAGGTCGCAGGTTCGAAACCTGCGTCGCCCACCATTTTAATTTCTAGGCCTATTTCTAGGCCTTAAGTTTCCCCAAATAAGCCATCTTTACCCTTGGATCGGAGAGTAGTTCCGCCGAAGGTCCTTGGATGATGACCCGCCCCGTCTGCATGACATATCCGCGATGTGACAACATCAAGGCTTGTCTTGCGTTTTGTTCGACTAGAACAATAGTTACGCCCCGCTCGTTTATCAACTTCAGCTCATCGAATATTTCTTTTATAAGAATGGGAGCCAGCCCTAAAGACGGCTCATCGAGCAACAAAACTCGAGGACTCGACATCAAAGACCTGGCAATTGACAGCATTTGCTGTTCTCCGCCGGAAAGCGTAGCGCCGGGTTGATCTTTTCTTTCTTTAAGGCGAGGGAAAAGGGTGTAAACCCATTCCAAATCTTCTTGAATTCGCTCCTTGTCTTTCCTTAAAAAAGCCCCTACCATCAGATTTTCACTGACGGTGAGAGGTCCGAATATTTTTCGCCCCTCGGGCACCAAGCATATCCCGCTGGCCACAACTTTATAGCTTCTTCTCACCAATGGCTTGCCCTCGAACAAGATCTCGCCCTTTTCTACCGGCACGGCTCCCATTACGGAGTTCAACAGCGTCGATTTACCCGCCCCGTTTGCTCCGATGACACATACTATTTCCCCTTCATATACATCCATGGAAATGCCGTGAAGTGCCTTTATCGCACCATAACTTACGACGAGGTCACGGATCGATAAAATTGGCTCGGAGGTCGTCATGGCTTATACCTCCTCTCCAAGGTAGGCAGCCAACACTTCCGGGTGGCTTTGTATCTCATCGGGCGTTCCCTCGGCTATCTTTGCCCCAAAGTTCATGCACGCCACACGATCGCATATTTCCATCACAAGCTCCATGTGGTGTTCGATGACTATGATAGTAATACCTAAATCGGTACATATGCGTTTGATAAGCATGTTTAAGTCTTCTATCTCCTCCGGGTTCATGCCCGCAGCAGGTTCATCTAAGAGCAATAATTTCGGCTCTAAGGCCAAAGCGCGTGCAATTTCGACCCTTCTTTGATGGCCATAGGGAAGCGTTCCGGCAGCCTGCAGCGCCTTGTCGGCCAATCCCATAAAATCGAGAAGCTCTAAGGCGCCCTTCCTCGCTTCGACTTCGGATAATTTCCACCTGCCCGCGTGAAATAGGGCTTCAAGGAAGGAATACTGACATTTACGATAGGCCGTTATGACGTTTTCCAGGGCCGAAACTCTCGCGAACAACCTTAAATTTTGAAAGGTTCTAGCTATCCCTCTAGGGATTATCTCGTAGGGCTTTAAAGGTCCTAGGTCTTCACCCTGATATAAAATTTGACCGTCGTCCACCGGGTAAAGACCTGTTATCAGGTTAAAGACCGTCGTCTTTCCCGCCCCGTTTGGCCCTATGAGACCAATCAATTCGCCTTCTTGGACAGTGAGCGAAAAATTATGGACGGCCCTAACGCCACCAAAGGACTTGTCGACGTTGATGAGCTCAAGAAAGGCCATCGTTCCCACTCCTTTTTGCCTTAGAGCGAACAAAAGAAAGGCCTTTAGATAAGTCCCAAACCTCCCAAGAACCCATTATTCCCTCGGGCCTCAGCACCATTATGGCTACCAATATGCCTCCGTAGATCAGCATTCTGTATTGTGATATGGGACGAAACAACTCTACAACTAAAGTGATCACCGCTGAAGCCAAAAGCGTACCGCTCAAGGAACCCAATCCGCCAAAGACCACAACAGAGGTAAGTTCCGTTGATTTCATCATATCAAACATCACAGGCTGAATAAAAGTCATAAATCCTGCCATCAAAGCACCCGCTATACCGCAGTAAAAGCCCGATATGGCGAGGCTTAAAATTCTATAAAATGCAGTATTATAGCCAAGAAGTGATGCCGCCAGATAGTCATCGCGACATGCTTTAAAGGCCCTTCCGTAACGACTGTTTATTAAATTGATCATCACTATGGTCATGACGGCAAAAAATATCAAAGCAACAGGTAAAGTAGTAAATCCTTCAATGCCGGGATATCCTCTTGCTCCCCTTGTCAGGGATTGCCAGTTTTCCAGGATTAATCTTATAGATTCGACCAAGCCGATGGAAGCTATGGCGTAGTAGTCGCCCATTAGCTTAAGAGTAGGCATGCCTATGAGATAGGCTATCGCCATGGAGATAACCCCGCCAGCTAAAATTGCCAAAAACCAATGGACCCCATATTGGATGGTAAGTATTGCCGTGGCATAAGCGCCCAAAGCCATGTAGGCAGCGTGCCCTAAGGTAAATATTCCCGTGAAACCTGTAAGAAGCGAAACTCCCATTGCAGCTATAGAATTTATGCATAAAAGAATTATTATTCCGCCAAAATAGCCCATTTTATGCCATCCCCCCTACACCTTCTCCAAGGGTTTTTTGCCGAACAAGCCAGTGGGCCTAATAAGCAAGGTTATAACCAAAAGCGAAAAGACCACCAAATCGCGCAACTGGCTGGATATGAAGCCCGCGGTCAACATTTCCGCAAGGCCCAATATGAGGCTTCCAACGACCGCTCCGGGCAGAGAGCCAAGGCCGCCTACCACGGCGGCTACAAAGGCTTTTATCGTAATGCCTCCAAGTTGAGGATACAAAGTATAACGGACGGAAAGAAATATCCCGCCCACTGCCGCCAAAACTCCTGCGACGAAAAACACTATGGATATGAGCATGTTTACATTAACACCCATTAAGCCGGCAGTCTTTAAGTCACAAGCGGCAGCTCTGATGGCCAGTCCCCATTTGCTTTTTTTGATAAAAAGTTGCAGCCCCGTCAAAAAAATCACGGCGACCACCATGGATAACAAGTCGAAGGCGCTCGTGGTCGTAATGCCGAAAAGACGAACGGGATTCGTCGGAATGACGGGCGGCAGCGCTCTAAAACGCCCACCAATGGTGACAACGAAGAGGTTTTCTATGACTATGCTCATCCCCAGCGAGGCGATCAAAAGGTAAAGTTTAATGTCAGTTCGCTCCCGTATGGGTCGATAAGCTATCCTTTCGGTCAAGACAGCCGCAATCCCCGTCGCTAAAAGTGCAAGAAAACCCCCAACCCATATATTGTTGCCCATGGATCTTAAGACATAATAGCATGTGTAGCCTCCTATAACTATAAAACCTCCGTGAGCGAAGTTGGAGAAAAGCAGGATCGAATAAACCAGCGAATATCCCACAGCTATCAAGGCATATACCGACCCGAGAGAAATGCCGTTTATGAGCTGCTGAGCAAAAGTACCCAAGGATATCACTCCTCTATTTGGCGTATTGGCCTCTTGTCATTGCTTTATTTAGTAAAGGGAGGCGAAGAAGACACTTCACCTCCCCATCTTAACGTCAACTCCCATGAGTAACGTTGAGCGATTTACGATTCATCCTAGTCCGGTTTTACCTTCATGAAGAACCTTGATTTCCCGTCCTTACACTCCAATATAACAGCATCTTTGTCCTTTGGATTGTGGTCGGCGGGATCTATCGTGAGGACAGCGTGATGAAGTTGTAAATTCTTTGTGTCCTCGAGCGCATCTCTTATGGCCTTTCTATCGATCTTCCCGGCTCGATTAATTGCATCTGCGAGCCAGTAAACGGATTCATAAGCTAAGACACCATTAACGAATTCCTTGCACTCGTCATTGTATTTCTTCAGATATGCTTCAAAGAAAGGTTGCATAGCAGGATCTTCTGGAGCAACGTGGTTAACCCAATAGGTACCCTCCATCGCATCGCCAGCTATTTCCCACATAAAATCAGCGTATCCGTCGCCTCCTATTATTAGCAGGTCTGCCATGCCTAGTTCTCTCGCCTGTTTTATAATGAGAGCCATCTCTTTACCCATATTTGGGAGAACCAGCACATCTGCTCCCGAATTCCTGATTTCTGTAAGTTGAGCTCTAAAGTCCACATCTACTGCGCCTCTAAATCCCAAGTCGGAAACGATCTTACCTCCATAGGCTTCAAAATTTTCAATAAAGAACTGACGCAGTCCCTGGGAGTATTCGTTGCCCACGTCATAAAGAATGGCAGCCTTTCCCTTTCCCATCTCGCTAGCTGCGAAATAGGCAAGCACTTTCCCTTGATAGGGATCCGTGAAGCAAATCCTAAAAGAATAGGGCCTAACCTTTCCGTCGTTATCTACCGTTACAATGGGATTTGTAGAAACCGTGCCGATTTGAGAGACACCTGCTCGATTTACGACTGGAGCTGTAGCTATGTTTATTCCGCTTCCGTTCGCTCCAATTATGGCATAAACCTTATCCTGTTCTATCATTCTTCGAACTGCATTTACCGCATCTTCAGCTCTGGTGCGAAAGTCGTAGGGGACTAACTGAATTTGACTACCTACCACACCGCCCTTTGCATTAATCTCTTCTACTGCAAGCTGGGCGGCTTTTACTTCGGTTTGGCCATATGCGGCCCAATCACCGGTAAGCGCCGCCAAATAACCGATCTTGACCGTTCCCTGAGCTGTTGCCATGCCCGCAGCCAACAACACAATTGCAATTACAGCGCCTAAAAATAATCCCTTCCGCAAGGACGATCACCCCCACTTAATTTCATAATATTTTTCCATTTCAGAAGAATTCCTCAAGATTATAAGCGGGGGGTCTTCTTTTGTCAATATGATATACTATTGTACTGACATAGAATGTACGTGAATTTGGCACACTTCAAAATGATAGGATCGAATCAGATTAAATAAAGAGACATTTCTGTATGTATATTTGGTTCTTTAGTCAAATTTACACACATTAAGCAAAATAAGAGAACCTAATCGCCAATTTTGCCATTTAAGCATAAAATATAATAAGGACTTATGCAATTAGACTTCTCAATTACATGCTATGGGGTGGCCGCATTTCTTCTATGTCATAAAGGCCTGATGATATGGAAAGAATCGTGCTAATCCCGCATTCAAGTAAGGGCGCAAGGTAATTTGCACCTCCAAGGACGAGCATGTAGCCGCGAGTCCGATCCTTGATGCTCATTTGATACTTCGGGGGCATGAGGTACCCGATTTCAAAAAGGCCTCTTATGTTATCATTTCGGCAATTCTTGACGGCCTCTATCACGGTCTCGTACATGAAGGAAGGAAATGTCTTTATAGCTGCGGTCACGCATCCTCTCCCAGTGCGCATAGCCGAAGTTACGTCGGTAAACCCTCCCCTTATCAAAAGCTCACCAGGGCTTAAAGTTGTCCCCGAGTGAGAGATGATATCGACGAAGCCCTTGCCCTCATAATTTTGCAACCTAAAAAGTCCTGTAGCAATTGTCTCTATGTGCACACCACAACGTCTCAAAACTACATCGTAGTTTGCAGAAGAAAGGCAAAGGATCGCCTTTTGCCCATCAGGGACCCTGTAATTCCATATCCGTCGGCCCCCCTCTAGTATAGCCACTAAAGGTGATACTATAACGTTGGAATTTGATATCTCCTTCAATAAGGATAATGCTTCGTCAAACCTTTCTTCTGGCACAGAAGTGATATTTACAATGACTTTTCCCTTGTTGGCGCAAAGGTCGAGATCGCTTTTCACTATGAGCATTTCCGTCTCCATGGAAGACATGCCTATCCTATCGAAGACAAAAATGGCCCTGGCCTCTTCACTTCCATCCGGAGTTAGCAAGACTCCCTTTCTCCCCAAGCGCGTTACCAAGCCATCTTTTTCTAAATTAGATAAATGATAGCGAATGGTTCTGTCATCCAGAGTGAATCCGCATTTGGCCAACTGATCCCTTAACTCCACAGAAGTTAAGGGATCTTCGGAAAAATAAAGACTTCTCAATATCTCTATAACAGTGGGAGGATACTCCTCTAAATTATCACCAATTCGTATTTCCACCACATACCATCTCCGTAAACATCAATATATAAAGCTAATCGGAGGGTGCCGGAAGCTGCGCCTGACGCCCTCCGATTATTTAAACGATTTATAAAACAACACTACAAGGATTTTCTGAAATAACCTGCGTTACATGCCTGAAATACGAAGTGACCTTAACTTAAGGGATATATTCAGGCAGAAACTTCTTTTCAAGCTCTCGATATTTGTTAAAACCCACCAATTCCTTAAATTCAGCAAATGGGACGACGAGATCGTTTCTTCCTTCGGCAATGCCATCTTTTATCACATCGAGGTAATTTATCATGCCCTTTACGGCCGCAAATAAAGGACCTACAGGAATGCTCACTCGAGCAACCCCCATCTCCTTCAGTTCATCGATATCTATGAGCGGAGTCTTGCCGCCGCTTACGGCATCGAACAAATTGATGCTGATCGGTGCCTGAATTTCTTTTACCAGCCTTATTATATCCTCTCTGGTGCGCGGTGCCTCAATGAATATCAAATCAGCACCGGCCTCTGCATAGGCATTACCCCGCTTTATAGCCTCTTCTACGCCACTTACTGCAATGGCATCGGTTCTGGCGTTAATGACAAAATCGGGATCCAATTTCTTTTTGACCTCTATGCATGCCTTTATCTTCAATACCATTTCATCCATAGGAATTATTTGCTTTCCCTCAAGATGTCCACAACGTTTCGGAAATACTTGATCCTCTATGTTCATGCCTGCTGCACCGATTTTGATAAACTCCTCAGTCACTCGCATGGCATTTACTGCATTGCCAAAGCCCGTGTCCGCATCTACCATGACGGGTATATCTACCGCATCTATGATGTTTTTGGAAAAGTTTAAGGCCTCAGCGAAGGACAAAAAAGCCATATCCGGAAGCCCCAAATAGGTCGCCGAAAGCCCGAAACCGCTAACCTGGCAAGCTTTAAATCCCGCACGCTCTATGAGCTTGGCAGACATTACGTCATGCGCGCCAGGGCAAACAAGGGCTTTCTTTTCCATGATCATATTCTTTAATAGCGTAGACTTTTTCATGCTGATAACCCCTCCAAGTTGATTTTTTTATTCATCATTTTTTCAATTATTAACGTTGCGAAGGCAAGAGCCAGCCCCACCGAGGAGTACAAATGATCCGGGAATAGCAATAGTAATCCTCCCAGAAAAAATACGATCCTAAAAACAGGGTTTAACTTGCTCTTTATATGCCCGAAAAATCCGTAAGCCATAGAGATTGCTCCCAAAAATCCCGTCACAGCGCAAATCAAGATCTCCATTGAAGCGCCTCGACCTACAAAGGCCGGATTCCACACGAAGAAGAATGGCATTATGAACGCAACGGCACCCAGCTTCATCGCGTTAATTCCGGTTTTAAACCAATCTCCCTTAGAAATACCGGCCGCGACTATAGCTTGAGTACAAGTGGGAGGCGTAATCCCTCCGAGCAAAGACCAGTAGATGAAGAATAGGTGCAATGCTACCTCATCTGCTCCAAGCTTTAGCAGTGGGGGCGCGAGGATGGAAAGGGAAAGCACATAAGTGGGAACGACGGGAAGCGATGTGCCAAGAAGAAAAGGAACGATTGTGCCGATCATGAGAGCTAAGATGAAATTGTCTCTTCCAACTTCCATGATCAAACTGCTTATCTTTGGAGCGATACCCGTTACACCAACCATGTTGACCAAAATGCTCACAGATATCAAGATGGGAACGATCCTCGCAAGACTTACGCCGCCGTCGTACAATGCGTCAAGCATGTTGCGAAGACTTGACTTTAATCCTTTCACCGGTATATCGGTTATAAGCATAAGTATTATGGTAGAAAGGCAGGTATAAAAACCCGCAGTGAGAAGCGGCCTTCCAACGGCTATCAATCCCAACAAAATAGCTATCGGAATTACAAGACAGGAAAGTCGCCTGAAAGTCAGTATATCTTTCCAATTCGGGATCTCGTCTTCCGGTATGGGAGCCAACCCCAGCCTTCCAGTCATAAATTGTACACCGGCATAAATGCTAGTGTAATAAAGTACACAAGGGATAATAGCATAACCTATGATCTTTAAATAAGATATCCCCAAAAACTCAGACATCATAAAGGCAGCGATGCTCATTATAGGCGGAGTTATGCCGCCGCCCGTCGAGGCAACAGCCTCAACGCCTCCGGCAAAGTCAGCAGGATACCCCAGTTTTTTCATCATTGGAATAGTGTAATTTCCAGTCACCGCGACATTTGCCACGCCGCTACCCGATATGCTTCCAAAAAGTGCGCTGGCTACAATAGCTGCTTTAGCAGGACCTCCACTCCACTTACCGGTAAGGGCAAAGGCGATGTCTATAAAAGTCTTTCCTCCGCCTCCGGCGGACAACAACGATCCGAATATTATAAAAAGCGAGATGAACGTTGCTGACATGGCTGTTACGCTTCCATATATACCCAACGGTGAAAAGTAAATAGAATTTACGACAAACTTCCACGACAAGCCCCTCAATTTCCACATGCCGGGGAATATATAACCGAACTGCGCATAAAATATCAACCCGATTACGATGATAGGAATGGCCCACCCGACGGCCCTTCTAGTGGCATCTAAAACGACAATGGTAAGCGCGATGCCGAGCAACAAATCTATTGTTCTTGCACTTCCGGGGTACATGTATATCTGAAGAGTCTTTAAATATATGTTTATATTCGCCGCAATGATGATGAGCAGTTCAAAAATGTCTAAAGCGGTTAGTTCGTTTTCACGATATTTCTTCGAAAAGGGAAATACCAAAACAGCAAGCGATAAGCCAAGGCCAACATGGATTGCCCTCAGCTGCAAATCGAGCAAATGAAGGAATATGGGAACAGTCAGCTGGACCGTGGAAAGCGCGACTGCTGTCCAAAAAATGATGGAAGTCTTTATATCGGGAGCATCAATATTATCTTTAGTAGTCATGATAAACTGTTAATCCCCCTTTATTTTAGGCACATTTACGGCAGCCGACGAAAGTACTTAGAAATTGAAAATGTAACGCCGGCTGCCAAACCTGTCTTAGCTACTTCTGCCTACTTTTTGTACTCAGGTGGAATGAATCTTTCAGGGACTTCTACGCCCCTCTCTTGAGCATAACGTACCAAGCCTGCATGGGCGTAAATTTCACCGCCGGGAGGAACGTTTTCAAAGAAATCGGCTACCGGGTCCCATCCCTTTATGGCAGGATATGCCGATGCTACTTCTTCGAGACCTTCGACATAAGCTTTTACGATCTCATATCCGACATCTTCGGGTAAACTGGTCGAAGCTACAGCTCCAACTATTGCACACTCTTCCATGACTGGTCCTACGTCAGGCAGTTGCTTAATTTTGCCCTTCGGTGTCTCCAAGAAAATCATGTAAGGATAGCGTTCCCTTATTTTTGCCACGGCATCTTCGCTATATCCAATGACCGTTACGGGAAGAGTCAAGTTAACTTCGATCATTGAGGCATCTAAGCTGTCCAGTGGAGATGTCTTTTGCAATCCGACTATAGCGCCGTTTTTTAGGGCATCGACGGCATCGCCGTAAGCTGCGGGAATGAGCTGTATGCCAGCACTCAACAGTTCGTCGAACTTACGAATATACTCTGCCGATGCGGAACCGGGAATGCCGGGGCTGAATTTTTTGCCCTTCAGCTCGGTAAATGTGGTGACTCCTGAATCCTTCCTCACGTACAGACGATCAGCGGTGATGTTGCGCATAAAAAGCCACCGGATGTCTCCCCACTGCTCTTTTTCAAAGGTATCCATGCCTTTTACCATTTGAAAAGCGGAAGGCAGGTCAACACATAGTGCGAAATCAAAAACTCCTTCCTTGATCTTACGCAAGTTATCCAATGCTGCACCGCTTTCAATAACAGTAACCTGGATATCGTTTTCGGCCTTGTTTACCACATTTGCAGTCGCAACGCACCAAGCATATACTCCCGAAGTAGATGAAGTGCTTCCCATGTTGAGATAATGTTTCTGAGCCATCGCTGGCGAAGTTAAAAGAAGTGCGAACATAACGACGAAGACAATCCAAAATCCTCTCTTTCTCATACTTTCCTCCTCCTTTTAATATGATATTTTTATATTGCTTCCAAACTTAAGCAAAAAAATCCTACCCTTTTAACTACCCTATAGCCTAAATGCTGTTTACTTTCATTTTTACAATTTTTTTTATAAAGGACGATTATTTTTCGCCCGAGTTAGATCAGATTAATTGGCTTTCTTGATAAAATCGCCGTGTTTCTTTAAAAATGACACCAATCCACCCTCTTTTAAGATGTCTTTCATGATGGCAGGCATCGGTTCCATTGAAATCTCTTTATTGCGGGTAACGTTAAAAACAATTCCTTTTTCTAGATCAATCTGCAATTCGTCACCTTCGTTAATTTCATCCGTATCGCAAATCAAGGCTGGAAGTCCGATATTGATTGCATTTCTAAAAAATATCCTCGCAAAGGACTTCGCCAAAACAGCTGAAATGCCCGATTCTCTTATCGCAACGGGTGCTTGTTCTCTGGAAGAACCGCAGCCGAAGTTTCTTCCTGCCACGACTACATCTCCAGGTTTTACTTTTTTGGAAAAATCAGGATCGATATCCTCGAACAAATGAGTTGCCAGATCGCTTAAGTTTAACGTTTTGGTGTATTTGCCTGCTATGACGTAGTCCGTATTGATGTCATCTCCAAACTTGTGGGCCCGTCCTTTTAATGAAAAGTCGCTCATCAATTATCACCTTTCTTTTAGATCGGTTCAGGGTAAGTATTTTCTCGGATCAGCTATTTTCCCCTCGATCGCGGAAGCGGCACATGTCGCGGGAGAGGCCAAATATATATTTGATTTATTGTTTCCCATGCGGCCTTTAAAGTTTCTGTTTGCGGTAGATATCACGTTTTCGCCGTCACCCGGCACTCCTAAATGAGTCCCGGGACAGGGCCCGCAGCCCGGCGGGATTATGGTAGCTCCTGCTTCGAGCAAAGAAGAAATGACGCCTTCTTTGGTTGCTTCAATCAAAATTTGCCTGGATGCAGGACAAACCAGGAGTCTCACGTCTTTGTGAACGCGACGGCCGCCTAAAATCGCCGCTGCTTCTTTTAAATCTCCCAGGCGCCCGTTGGTGCATGTTCCTATAAAGACCTGCTGAATGGGAGTGCCAATTGCCTCGGTAATTGGATGGACATTATCTACGGTGTGAGGGAAGGCGACTTGGGGTTCCAGCTTTGCCGCGTCAATGCGAAGGACGTCGATGAAATAAGCATCTTCATCGCTTTTCTGAGGAACAAAAGAGCGAGATGAACGATTGCGGACCCATTCAAGGGTTTTGGCATCGGGTGCCACTATTCCACCCTTTGCGCCAGCCTCTATGGCCATGTTGCACAAAGTCATCCTTTCTCCCATGGGCATGTCATCGATACATTCGCCGGCAAATTCAATGCAAAGGTAGTCCGCTCCGTCCGCTTTTAATAAGCCGATAGTATAAAGGATAAGATCTTTCGGATATACACCTTGCTGCAACTTGTTGTCTATTGCCAGTTTAATCGTATGAGGAACTTTCAACCATAGTTTTCCCGTTAGCAAAACACCGCTTGCATCGGTCGATCCAATGCCGAAAGAAAAAGCTCCCACCGCGCCGTAAGTGCATGTGTGGGAATCCGTCCCAAGGGCGATGTCGCCCGGAAGGACTAATCCTTTTTCTAACACCAGTTGATGGCAAATGCCCTCACCCACGTCAAAAAGCTGTATGCCTTGCTCCTTTGCAAAACTTCGCAACATGTCATGCAAACCGCTGACTCTTTCGTTGGGGCTTGGCGTAGCGTGGTCCAAGACGAAAACAACTTTGGTCGGATCCCATATACGATCCTTTTCGAACTCCTTGAAAGCCTTTATGGCAAATGGGCCCGTAGAGTCATGACACATTAACATATCGACGGGCACTACGCAGAAATCTCCGGCCTTTACTTCTTCGCCTAGGTGCTTGGAAATGATCTTTTCCACAATCGTTTTTCCCACGGCTATGCACTCCTGTCGTTTTAGTATCTTAAAATAAATGTCATGCAAGTCAAAGTGCTGTACAAGGATTAAAAAGGATTTAAAGAAGAAAAATGTTTAAAGCATGCAAGATTGGAAATCAATTTCCATAAGTCAATAAAAAAATACCACGTATAAATTTTTTGTCAATAGCAAAACAACCTGTTCTTCGCAAATATATCTTAATGTTATAGGCGTTACTTGAGCTAACTGAGAAACAATGAAGAGCTAAGTAAATAAACAATTCTTATGTTACCTTTCTGGTTTTTATTTGTTCTCTCCGAGGCAGGATTTCAGAATTCATCATTTAAGAAAACCCCAATTAGTTTAATGATTCGTTCAAAGGAAAAGCCCAACAGGATATGGCCAATTATCATAATGATGTTACTTTCTTTATAATGCTGTATGAAAGATACTGCAGAATTTTTTCACAATTTGTCTTCTCTTTGAATATTGACTAAATATAATATGCATGATAAGCTTTTTGCTGAGTGGAAATAGGTATCCGTTGTTTATTACTTATGCACGAAAAGCATTACGACGCGATCGGAGGGATCGAATTGGAAAAAATTTCATTGTTAGTATCTACTGGGAACTTGGGCGATAACATCATCGAAGAGGGATCTTTCAACGAAGGGCTTAAGCACCAAATTGATTGCTTTGCCGCAGACGCTGGGACTGCTGATGCAGGTCCAACATTCTTGGGCGCCGACATGCCTCACAACCCAATCGAGTGGGAAGAACACGACTTAGAGCTTCTTTTAGTGGAAAGCAGAAAAAGAAACGTTCCCATGATCGTCGGTTCATGCAGCACCACCGGGACCGATAAGACGGTTGACAGGTACGCGGATATTATAAGAAGGCTGGCCAAGAAACACGAGCTGGAACCCTTCAAAATGGCTTTAATCTACTCACAAGTCAGCAAAGACGAACTCAAAAAAAGGCTAAAAGACATCGAACCTCTTGATGCCCCCTACGAGCTCACCGAGGAAGTCTTAGACCAAACTACAAACGTCACGGCATCCATGGGCGTAGAACAAATAATTCACGCCTTGGAGCAAGGCGCAAATGTAATACTGGCAGGCAGAGCATGTGATGACGCCGTTTTAGCCGCTTACCCCATCTTTAAGGGATTTCCCAGGGGCATAAGCTTGCATATGGGCAAGGCGGCGGAATGCGCATCCTTGGTTTGCTGGCCTCAGATGGTCAAAGAATCCATCATAGCGACCGTCACCAAGGAATACTTCTCCATCGAACCGATGCACCCAGCACAACGTGCAACGCCTCACAGCGTCGCCGCTCACTCCATGTACGAAAGGACAAACCCCTTTGTGCAAGGTGTGCCTGGTGGCATTCTTGACATGCACGAATGCGAGTATGTGGCGGAAACGGACCGCATCACTAGAGTTTATGGCAGTAAATTTCTCCCTTCACCCGATGGCTCTTATAAAGTTAAACTTGAAGGGGCCGGAGAGGTAGGCTACAGGGTTTACCATTTGGTAGGCATCAGAGATACAAGGGCCATAGCTAACATAGACCAGATCTTAAAAGATACTCGAGCAAAAGTTTCCGATATAATAGGCCCCCACAGAGACAAAGACTACGATCTCTACTTTCACGTTTACGGCAAAAACGCGATCATGAAAGAATTTGAACCTCAAGAGCAAATCACAAGCCAAGAACTTGCCATCGTCATAGAAGCCATATCAAAAGACGAGGAGTTGGCCACTTCCGTCGCAAAGTGTGCAAAATTCCGCTTCTTTTACATGAGCTATCCCGGACAGATGAATGCATCGGGAGGATCAGTCGCTTTGTTGACGGACGAACCTCTATATCCCAGGAATAAATGTTATAAGTGGACGATAGACCATTTATTGCGCATAGATGATCCTTTGGATGACAAAATATTCAGGTTTTCCTTTGAAACAGTAAGGGGAAAGTAAAGATGGGCTCAGAAGTTAACGTTAAAGATACGCTGCTCTGTAAATTAGCCGATTATTACGCGTCGATTTCGTACGATGACATCCCGCCTGAAGTTATAAACAAGGCAAAACGTTCCTTGGTCGACTTCTTGGGCGAACTTGCCGCCGGCTTTTTCGTCGGTGAATTAGCCAAAGCGGTTAATCCCTATCTCGTAGAACTTGGCGGCAAAGAAGAATCGACGTTGCTTTGCATCGGTAAAAAGATGCCTGCCATGAACGCTGCCCTTGGAATGGGGGTAATGTCCCACGCCATAGAACTTGACGACGGGCACAGGTGGGGAACGTCACATCCTGCCGTGGCCATAATACCTGCCGTTTTGGCAATGGCCGAAAGGGAAAAAAGCTCCTTCGCCGAAATTCTTCAAGCCATCATCATCGGCTACGACATGATGCTTCGAGCAGCAAGAGCGATAAACCCCGCACACCTTAAAAGAGGATTTCACTCAACGGGAACGTGCGGAGCTCTTGGAGCCGCCGCGGCATGCGCGAAACTTTTAGGATTGGATTCGACAGAAACGGCATACGCCATATCCATGGGAGGCCTTCAAAGCGCAGGATTACAAGAAATGCTTCACGACCATCCGGGCGTAAAGCCGCTTCAACCGGGAAAGGCTGCTGCTGCAGGCATCCTTTCTGCCGACCTGGCAAAGCGCGGAGCCAAGGCTCCAAGAACTCTGTTTGAGGGTGAACACGGTTGGCTCAAGGCAATGTGCGACTCGGATTATTCCGAAGAAGCCTTGGTTGGGGATCTGGGCTCGCGATTTGAGATTCTTTACACCTACACGAAACTTTATCCCACTTGCAGACATTGCCATGCCGCCATAGACCTGGCGCGAGAAGCCAGAGAAACGCTGTCCTGTGACCCGGCAGATATAGAATCCATCGATGTCAAAACTTATAGGCTCGGCATCGTAGAAGTTGGCCAGATACAGGTGCCAAAGACCCAGCAAGAGGCCATGTTCAGCTTGCCCTTTGCTGTAGCAATAGCATTGACTCGCGGAAACGTCACGCTACAAGACTATACGCCTGAGACGCTAAGTGATCCGAAGCTCATCTCCTTGGCAGAAAAAGTTAAAGTAATAGAAGACGAAAAGCTAAATGACCTGTACCCCGAAGAAAGGGGTGCCCACATGAAAGTAGTTTTAAAAGATGGGCGAACCTTCGAAAAATACATACCCGTTGCCAAGGGAGAACCGGAAAATCCGGTTAGCGACATAGACCTCAAGGAAAAGTTAGAAGCAATGTTATCACCTTACTACCCGAATGAGTTTTTGGAGGGCCTGTGGCAGATAGTGATAGAAAAAGAGACTGAAAAGCAGAGTTTCGATGATATCATTGAACACTTTGGGAGGTATTGTTCATGAAGACAAAAAATATTTGTGATTTGGCGCGTACCGTAAGAAGCAAGAATGCCGGAAGCTTCATGATAACCCTTGAAATCATATTCGACGATAGGGAGATTTACGAAAAGGTCAAAAAAAGCGGAGTCATCACCAGGGAAGCGATAGCTAAAGCCTATAACGTTGAACCTGAAAAGATCCTAGATTTCATGTTCTTCGACCCCGGCATGGGAATTAAAGCCAACTATCGACGTCCGATAGCAAGCGGCGGCCCCTCTGAAACTGACGTTTACGGCTGTCAGCAGTATGCTCCCCTCTTTTCGCTTGAAATACCCTGGGAGGAGTAACAATGAGCAAGACCATCGCCGAAACTTTGGCAGATTTCATACATGACGCAACTTACGAAAATTTGCCAAAAGAGGTTATCCATCAGGCTAAACGATGCCTGATGGATACTTGCGGAGCTATCATAGCCGGAAGTTTTCACTCAAAGTCCGGCAAGGTCGCGCAAAGTTACGCAAAGACTCTGGAAGAGCCACAAACCGCAACCATAATAGGGACCACCCTGATGAGGTCTCCTCAAACAGCTGCCTTTGCAAATGGCATCGCCGCACACGCCCTTGAGCTGGACGACGGCTCAAGGCATGCGACTTACCACCCGGGGTCGTCCATCGTACCGGCATCGCTTGCCATATGCGAGGCCGAAGGAAAAACTGCTCAAGACTTGATCACCGCTATAGCGGTTGGCTACGAAGTATCGATAAGGATTGGAAAATCGATGAATCCTCACCACTACCTTCGAGGATTCCATCCTACAGGAACGATTGCTCACTTTGGCACGGCAGCTGCCTGTAGCAAGGTCTTAGGCCTTAACGTCGAAGAAATAACCAATGCCCTGGGACTTGCCGGCAGCTTGGCCTCTGGCATAAATCAATACGAAATTGACGGTTCTCTGGTAAAACACTTACATCCCGGAAACGCGGCAAGAAACGGAATCTTGACTGCACTATTGGCCAAGGAAGGCCTAACAGGTCCAAAGGGCATAATCGAGGGACGCCTTGGTTTTTGCCACTGTTTTTCCGATGAATACGATATTTCTTCCATCACGGAAGGTTTAGGAGCCCAATACGATATATTATCCATTTACTTCAAGCCTTACCCATCCTGCAGATACGTCCATTATGCCAACGAAGCCACTTTAAACATCCTGAAGGAACATCCCTTGACCCCAGATGACATTGACCAAATCCACATCCTAACGCACAAAAACGCCAAACAGGGCTCTGACATCCCCGACTACCAAACGGTCTTACACGCCCGCTTGAGCATACAGTACGGAATAGCCTCCATAATCGTAAGGGGCAAGGCGGGGCTTCAAGAATACACGGAAGAGGCAATACAAGACCCAAGGGTGCGCGAAATTGCAAAGAAGATAACCATAGAAATTGACCCTGAAATTCAAAAGCTCTATCCAAATCCCAGGAGCATGATTGTAGAAATCAAAGATAAAAAGGGCAATGTCTACTCTTCTCGCGTAGATTACCCAAAGGGAGATCCCGAAAACCCCATGACGGATGACGAATTGATCGAAAAATTCATCGATGTGACGGGGCAAGTCATCTCGAAGGAGAGTCAAGCCAAGGTCATAGAAAATACGCTACGCATTGCACCTGACGCCCAGGTTAAAGAAATGATGGAGCTTTTTAGGTTTGAAGCCTGAGGGCATGCAGAAGAGTCCTTCTTAAACGATTAACTGATAACTTTTAACTTTGCGCTGCCGAAGCAACAACCGACTTGCAAGCTTTAAAAGGCTTGCAAGCAGTAAATTTCATAATTTAATAATAAAGAGGGGGAAATGATATGTCAGAAAAACAAACGATGAGCCGACGACTATCCGAATTTGCCGTCAGTCTAAAATACGAGGACATTCCTTCCGAAGTTATTGAACACCTTAAAAACGTCGTGTTAGACGGCTACGGATGCGGACTTTTCGGATCCACCACTCCATGGATGAAGATCTACAAGGATGTCTTAACTGCAAGAACGAACCGAAAAGAAGCATCTTTATGGGGAACGGGCGAGAAAACTTCCGTTACGGCTGCCATGATGATCAATGGATCGGCCATAAACTCCTTCGAGCTTGACGATACGCATACCGACGGGATAATTCACGTTTCCACAGGTGTTTTAGGATGCGTCACCTCCTTTGCCGAGATGCTTGAAAACGTAAGCGGAAAGGACTTTTTGGTTGCTACAGCCCTGGCTTACGAGATAGCCTGCCGCGTAGCCGCCCCAATCGGCATGGAGCTGGCCCACCAAGGCTTTAACAATACCGGAACGACATGCGTATTTGGTTCAACGGCCGGAGTAGGAAGATTGCTCGGGTTAAACGCAGAGCAAATGCAACACGCCATGGGCATTGCCGGAAACTGGGCAAGCGGCTTGCAAGCAGTGCAGTTTGCAGCAATGGCAAAAAGAATTGTGCCCTCTAAATCTTCCGAAGGCGCAATCGTAGGAGCCTTGCTTGCAAAAGAAGGCTTTACCGGCATCGAAGACGTCTTAGAAAATGAATTCGGCGGATTTTACCACTGCTTTACCGATAGGATATATGACGAAGAGCGCACCTGTGGCGACCTGGGCGATCGCTGGGAACTTATGGGCATTGGTCTGAAATTCTACTCCACCTGCAGAAGCAAACATACAACGATAGACGGCCTAAGGAAGTTCAGGGCAGAGCACCCGGACATAAAGCCTGAAGACATTAAAAAAGTTGTTGTTCACACGACATCTATAACCCGAAAATACTCCGTTGACGTTGACGACATCAAAAGCGTAGTTTCTGCACAGCTGAGCCATCCTTACGTATGTGCAGTTACGCTCTTAGAAGGAAATGCTTTCATCGACCAATTTACCGAAGACAAGATCAAAGATCCCAAGATACTGGAGTTCGCAAGAAAGGTAGAAGTCATTGATGATCCTGAGATAGAAAACCTTCCAAGGGCACTTCGGTACACCGTAAAGATAGACATATATCTAAATGACGGACGCGTATTCAACCTGGAAGTAAACTACCCCAAGGGGCATCCAAAAAATCCCTTCACAAAAGAAGAGCTGCTTTGGAAGTTCAAAACTCTAGGCTTCAAGGCTATCCCCGACGACAAAAAACTCGACAAGATCGCCGAAACGCTATTTAACCTTGAGGAAGTTGAAAACGTCAGAGACTTCGTGGAGCTCTTAAGAAAAGATTAGCTAAAAAATTTTGGCAAAAGAGGATTACTGCTCTAAAGATACATATTTACAATACGAGTAATTTTAAATTATCTATTTAGCTTAGCGATTTATACGGTATAGACGCGGTTTTTTCATAATTTACCAAAAACAATCCTCTTTTGCCATCCTAAACCCAGGAACAATACAAATTGATGTAGGCCTAATTTTTGGGTGCTCACGAATATCCAAATATAAGGAGGGATAGGAATTGAAGCGGAGGAAGGTTCTTTTATTAATTGCAACATTTGTTTCCCTCTGTCTGCTCGGAGCAACGCTGGGTTATGCAGCAGACATGGTAATTTTGGAAGGTAGCCCCTCAGAAGTAGGCGCCAAGTGGGGGGAAATTAATCGTGATTCTATCCTTGAAGCATATAACTCCTTCATGACTAAGGCAGAAGGCAAAGAAGAACAACTTAGACGCTTCGCCAAGCTTTCGATAAACCTCTCAAAGGAGATTAAATGCTCATATTGGATAGAAGAACTGAACGCGATTGCCGATGCAGTGGGAATCGATAGGGAGCTTTACATAGCTTTTACCTTTGGAAGATACAGGGACCTTGCCCTTTTATACGAAAGCTCCGGATGCACTTCCTTCGCCATAGCTCCACCGGCGACCAAAGGTGGGCAGATAATTTTTCATAAGACAAGGGAAACCGCTAAGGATTTGCAATCTGCCTATCTCAAAAAAATTACCAGCGTTCCAAAGGGAGATAAAAAACCTTACAAATTCTTTGGCTCTATGGGTACGGCAGATACAGGAGTATCATTCTTCGTAAATGAGAAAGGACTTGCCGGGGGTGCCGACGTGCCTGCGCAGTGGCAACACAAGGAATGGTACGTAGGAGAATACGAAGGAGAGTTTCCTCATGTAGATCCCCCAAAATACGATGGATTTATGAATCACTACGTTCCCCGCTACATAGCAGAACACTGCAAAGACGTCGATGAGGCCAAGGCGGTCATGCATTCCTTTGCCGAAAAAGGATACCTGGCCAGCGGGAACAGGGGCACGAACTACCTGTTCGTCGATGCCAACGGCAAAATTCTTCAAATAGCCGATAACTGCTACAAAATCATTGAAGAGCAAGTTAATCCTTCCCTTAAAAAAGATGGCAAGGAGTATAAGGGAATCTACTTTACAGTCTCCAGAGTGAACGACTACGGATCACCGGAGGATGCGCTCATCTCAAATTACGGCAACATCACAATTGAATTGGCCAACTCCCCGAAAGTATCAAAACATCCGGCAATGTGGAATTTTGAGAGGGCTCAATCGAGCACAACAATTTTGATCGATCCCGAATATCCTGAAACTTTAACGACCATTTTCGTGACGCTACCAGCCTATGGATACTCCATCCCGTTTTTAATGGGAGCTAACGCTACTCCCCGTGCACTCATGGACGGCACTGTGTATGAAAAACAAAGAACAAGCTTTGAATACAGCGAATTTTACGAGGCTGGCATCAACGATATGTGGAGAAAGTTCATATATGGCGTGAGGGCTCAGCTAAAGGAAGGAAAAGACGTACAAGAAGAACTGAATGAAAACTTCCTAAAAATGGTCAATTTTGTCTTGTCAATGAACGAGTAGTAAAAGATCGCAATTTATTAAAAATACCGAGCGGTTATCTTGTCCCGCTCGGTATTTTTATCGAATATCACCTATTATCGCAGAGGATAAAATTTACTTTTGTGCTCATCGGTCCCGTCCTTGGCGGGAAACATGATTATCGTGCTCTTCTTTTAAGATATGCTCAAGCTGTATTTTTAAAGCGGGTAGTTCCTCCTTGATAACGCCCCAAATAATTTTCAAGTCTATGTTAAAATACCCGTGAACTATTCTGTTCCTAAGGCCGACTATCTCTCCCCAAGGAATGTATTTATGACGAGCTTTAATGTCGTCAGGAATGTGCCCGGCGGCTTCTCCTATAGTTTCGAGATTTTTTATAACCGCATCGATCGTTTTGTCGTCTTTTTCAAAAAGCGCAAATTCCATGTCGTCAGTATATTTTTCAACCTTTTTGATGCATTCTAAAATGTCTTCAACGTAAAGCTTCCAGTTCCTTTTAGACATAGCACAAATCTTCCATGATGTACTCTTTCCTGTTGGGTTTTATGCCGTCAGGGGTCGTAAGATCGACTTTCATGCCCAGGATGTCTTCCAGAAAATCGGCAAGGCCGAAGAACTTGAGACCTACGGGCTCGCTAAACTCGACCATGATATCGACGTCGCTGTCTTCGGTCTGCTCGCCGCGGGCATAAGAACCAAAGACAGCGATGCTTTTTACCTTGTACTTCTCTTCAAGATCTTTCCTGTGGCTGTTTATTGCGCTTTTTATATCTTCAAGGGTCTTCGGCTTTGTTTTTTCTTTTTTGGCTTTTGGAACTTCAAGATCGAAGGGGAAACGCCCTTCTTGGGCAATGCGGACTAAAAGCATACGCACGGCGTCGGAAATGGTAAGCCCCATCCCGTCAAGGACATGTGCGGCCTTCTCCTTCATTTCGCTGTTTATTCGCACCCTAATCATCGAATCGCAGGTTCGTACCAATGCCAACACCACCTTTGTAGATACATTGTAACTACAAATACGTACACCGTCAAGCAAGTACACCCTGTCTAATTCTGGCCTTAAAAGGCCTTTGTTTTATCCGGCGGGTCTTTTATGACCCTAATCGGTCCTGGAGTTAATGACGAAATCAAGGTCCAATTTCTTTTTAACCTCTATATTTAAAGCCTCGGAGGAGGGCAAAAAGGCCATGTCAGGAAGCCCGATTAACGACGGGCGTGTATCCAACCTGGAGGTAAATTATCCCAAAAAACCCTTTCACTAATGAAGAATTGCTTTGGGAGTTCAAAACCCTGGGCTACAATGCAATCCAGGACGACAAAAAAACTCGACAAGATCGCCGATGCCCTGTTTAACCTGGAAGAGGTCAAAAACGTCAGGAGCTTCGTTGAACTTTTAAGGAAGGATTAGCTTTAAATACCGAGCGGGATACGACCGATCACCCGCTCGGTATTTTGTTTGAAATTACTAAACATCCCTACCACACAGCATAAATATCAGATCATTTACGTTTGTGCCCGTAGGCCCCGTCTTTATCAAGCTGTCAACGGCCTGCAAGGCATGATAGGAATCATTGTCATCTAAGGCATCGTTGATATCGATCCCGGCTTCCTCCAACATTATGGCCGTTTGTCCGTCCACGATTCCGCCTGCAGAATCCGTTGGGCCGTCTGTTCCGTCCGTTCCTACGGAGACTATCACAACTCCTGGGTAATTTCTTATGCCTCTAGCGGCAGACAAAACCAGCTGAGCGAACTTCCCGCCCTTTACTTGAGACAGCCGCTTTCTTATGGCGTTTATTTCCACTATATTGGCTCCGCATCTTAAAAGCATATCGGTGACATTTTTTATGTACTCCAAACTCACGCCTTCCACGGGAAGTTCAAAAAGGGCAGACCCCCCTCCAGAAACCAAAAACAGCACAGTATCGTCCTTAGAAAGGTTTTGGACAAATTCTATGGCCTTTTTCGTCGCTTTAATGGTATTTTCGTCAGGGATAGGATGCCCAGCTTCACAAACCTCAAGGCCATCTATCGGGCCCTGCGAATGGCCATACTTTGTTATCACTACTCCGCCTTTTATCCTGCCTTTAAGATGATCTTTTGCCGACCTAGCCATCCTCCAAGCAGCTTTTCCTATGGCGACCAAATAAATCTTGTCACCCAAATCTAGCTTTTTAAGCTCTTGTTCCACTGCCTTTTCGGGCAATGCCGAGCTAATAGAATCCTCTATTATCCTAAAGGCATCTTCTCTTAAGCTTTTCATTAGCAGCAACTCCCGATAGGCTTCAATCCGCCAGCGCTTTTTTAAATAGCACCAGGTAATCTTCTTTGCTCATTTCACGGGGGTTGCTCTTCGTGGAAATGTTTTTAGCGGCCATATCGGCCAATTTTTCCAAATCTTCCTCTTTTACGCCAAGGCTTTTAAAGGATGGAAGGCCCACATCCACAGATAGCTTCTTTACCCTTTCGACGGCCTTCATAGCCCCCTCTTCCATGGTATCAAAGATTTCTCCCATGGCTTGAGCAATCCTTGCGTATCTTTCCAGGCAAAATTCTGCATTGTATTCCATCACGTATGGCAACAGGACGGCGTTACACACGCCGTGAGGTGCGTCGTAAACTCCGCCTAAAGCCTCAGCCATGCAATGGACGGAACCGACGTCGGAGTGGCTAAAGGCCATGCCTGCAAGCAAACTTCCCACTAACATGCAGGCTCGCGCATTGATGTTTTCTCCGTTTTTGACTGCGTTCACCAAATTATTGGTTATGAGCTCAATTGCATATAAAGCCAAGGCATCGCTAATAGGTTCGGATACCTTAACCGTATAAGCCTCTATCGCGTGAGTCAAAGCATCCATGCCGGTGGAAGCAGTGATGTGAGGAGGAACGGTAACCGTAAGTTTCGGATCAAGCAAGGCAACTTTTGCCGCCATAAAAGGGCTTCTAACAGTCATCTTGTAATTGTTTTCCGTATCGGTGATGACCGCCGAAAAGGTTACCTCGCTTCCCGTACCCGCTGTCGTAGGTACGGCGATGAAAGGCAGGATGGGCTTTTTCACCGCGGTCTTTCCCTCAAAATCCTTTATCCTCTTTCCGTCATGGGAAACCAAAACTCCAATGGCTTTGGCACAGTCGATGACGCTCCCTCCACCGACGGCGACCATAGCGTCTGCTTCAAAACTTCTTACGACTTGGGCGCCCCTTTCTACGTTACGGTCCTTTGGATTGGGATCCACTCCATCAAAAACGTTGTAAAGCAGTTTCTCTTCCTTCAAAATAGACGTTATTTTGTCCAATAAACCAGCTTTTATAATGCCCGGATCGGTAATGAGGGACACCTTTTGCGCCTTAAGCAGCCTCACTTCCTCTCCAAGTTTACTTGCAAC